>OFGF01001642.1_pt1 | contig 13459 bp, 19 predicted proteins | sample 1521711 | NCBI WGS metagenome assembly OFGF01 (sample SAMEA3504092, study PRJEB24116) | mouse gut metagenome | biome: mouse gut; feature: mouse-associated habitat; material: faeces | place: Denmark | collected 2011 | reverse complement strand
GAAAGAGGAAAAAGTGGAACAGGCTGAAAAGCTGGTTGGAGAAACAGAGAAGATTTCCATACCAGAAGCACTGGGACAGGAGATTACGGTCAAGTATGTGGACGCAGAATCCAAGCTGGAGGCAGAGGCGATGATGCAGAAAGAAAAGCTGGAAGATGCCTATTATACTAAGTTTGATATGAATATTTAGGATGAAAGAAAAATGTAAAAAAGCCAAAACAATATAATGAGGGAGTCCCAAAAGTCATGAAATGACGGAGGGGCACCCTCCTAATTTATAAAAAATAGAGAACGGTTGCCACACCGTTCCGAACTCAAAAAGCTAAAGACCAAAAGACAAGCATTGTGGGAAAATCCAAAAGTTTAGATTTTCCCACAATGCCTACTACTAGGGAATACCATTCATTCCATCATGTTTTTATACTACAAAGAATATAACTTATTTTTATTTTTAAGTTGGTCTATTAGAATTTGAAAAGGTTTTGTAATATACTTATCCTTGTGAAATAATGCTAACATTTGATTTTCCATTTTTATTTTATCCAGGCTGATCAGACGTAATTTTTTTAAGAGCAAAGAATCCGATAATAATTTTTCCGGTAGTATCGTAATACCTAAACCGGCTTCGGCAGCTTTCATAAGGGCAAGTGAATTAACGCTTTCCCAAACCGGCTCTGCCCTTAAACCGGCAAGCGCAAGCGTATTGTCCAGGGTATCACGAATTGCGCTCCCTTGTTCACGAAGCAATAATGGATAGCGGCATAACTGTTCTGGTGATATTGCTTTTGCAGATAAATCGAAATCCGGCGCACAGGCAGCACATAAATGATACGAGCCTAAGAGGATTGTTTGAAAATTTCCCTTTGGCGCGGCACCTTCCCAGAATGCAATATCAGCATTTCCACGCTGCAAAATGTCAATGGCTGTGTTTGCACTTGCAACCCGGACAGAAAGCTGAATTTGAGGAAAGGAAGCTTTCAAATCCCTAAGTATTTCGGGGAGCAGGAAAGAGGCGATCGTGATACTTGACACAATATTGACAGGCGTATTTTCTTCCAAATGGCTCATTCTTCTGTCCAGGTTCCTGCAAGCCGTTAAAATACTTCGTGACTCCTCTAAAAGAGAAGCGCCGCAGCGAGTTAAGGCAACTCCTTTTGGTAAGCGCTCAAAGAGAGCTGTACCTGCCTGTTTTTCAAGTTCTGCAACTGCATGAGAAACTGCGGATTGCGTTATATATAGCTTTTTTGCTGCACTTGTAAATGTTCCCGTTTCTGCTATTGCCTCTAAAATCTCCAAATACCGTATAACCATTTCTTCTCCTTTTTCACATGAATAAAATAGATAGAATCTATAAAATTATATCATTTTACAGATTGCAGGACAAGAGATATAATAGACGGCACTGGAGGTAGATTATGTTGAAAAAGAATCTGAAAATGTATGTATGGCTCTTAGCAACCAATTTGTTTATAAGTGCTTTTACTTTTGGCGGCGGCTATATAGTAGTTCCAATGGTTCGACGCTTTTTTGTTGCAAAAAAACATTATTTCATCGAAGAAGATTTAGTCAATATGGCTGCTGTGGCACAATCAACGCCCGGAGCGATTGCAATCAATCTTTCGGCTCTGGCCGGATACAAAACAGCCGGTATTGCAGGGGCTTCCATAAGCTGTATTGCTGCTGTCATTCCCCCGTTAGTTATCCTCACGGCTGTTTCAGCATGTTATAAAATCTTTATTTCTAATACGATTATTGTGGCAGTTCTAAAAGGAATGGAGGCGGGCGTAGCCGCTTTAATGGTGGACTTAATTATAGATATGTGTTCCTTGATTTTAAAGAAAAAGTCATTGTTTTTGTCTGCCATGATACCACTGTCATTTATAGCGAATTTCATATTGGGGATAAACGTGGCTTTGATACTCCTGTTTTGCTGTCTATTATGTATTTTTCAAGTGCTTTGGAAAAGGAGAAACATAAAATGAATATCGTATGGAAGCTCTTTATTACATTTCTAAAAATAGGATTATTGAGCATTGGCGGCGGTTATGCAATTATTCCTTTAATCCAGGAGCAGGTTGTAGGACAAAACAACTGGATAAGCGGAAAAATGTTTACAGACATTATTACAATTTCACAGATGACACCGGGCCCGCTGGCTGTTAATACATCAACATTTGTCGGGCTTCAAGTTGGCGGAATTACCGGGGCACTGGCAGCAACCACCGGCTGTATATTTTGTGGGATCATTATTTCATTGACTTTGTATAAATTTTTTCAGACACATCAAAAATCCGCATATGTTTTGGAAGTACTGAATGGTTTAAAATCTGCTTCATTGGGTTTGATCATTTCGGCAGCGTCTACGATTATATTATTAGCATTATATGGCAGTCAGTCTAAAATAGATTTTTTCTCTCTTAATTGGATTGCATTACTTATTTTTTTAACTATGCTGTTCCTATTGCGAAAGTGGAAACTCAATCCGATTGTGATTATTTTTATAAGCGGAATTGCCGGATTTGTATTTTACCGGTGACAGTTTATCAAAAGGGCAGTCATGTACGATACCCTGATTTCATCTGTTTTTCAACCGTTACTGCTGCTTTTTGTTCTTGACCTGGGCAGAATGTTTCCTTATAATCGAGACTGGAAAATACAATAAATGGGAAGGAAACTTCATACAATGGAAGGGTTGACTGAATCGAAACCGCATGGCTGCTCCGGAACCGTATATGACGGCAGTACCGGCAGGCCCATGGCCTCCGTGGCCGTGAGCAACGGCAGGGAGGTTGTGCTGACGGACGAAGCGGGCCGTTATGTCCTGAGCGGCTGGGACAAAGCAGGCTTTATCACCGTTACCGCGCCTGCCGGCTATTGGGCATCGGATTACTATATCCCGGTTTCCGCCGGAGAGACAGGCTATGATTTTACTCTTGACAAACTGGACCGGGATCTGACAAACCACACCTTTTTGCAGGTGACAGACAGTGAAGTGGGTGCCGGCGGCGCGGGTGCGTGGGTCGAAAAACTGCGCCGGGTGACAGAGCAGACCAGCCCGGCATTTATCATCCACACAGGGGATATCTGCTATATAGACGGTCTGAAGGCCCATATGAAAGATATGAACAGTGGGAATATGGGCGTTCCCGTCCGGTATGTGATCGGAAACCATGACTATGTGAACTGGGGAGATTACGGGGAAGCGTTGTTCGAAAGTATTTACGGCCCGGTGATGTATTCTTTTGATGTGGGACTGATTCATTACATTGTCACCCCCATTGTTCACGGCGATGTCAGGGCCAAATACACGGAAAGCGATGTGATTGCATTCGTGAAAAACGATCTGCGGCATGTCCCGGAAGGCAGGAAAGTAATCATATTGAATCATAATTATTGCCGGAGCGACGAAACCGGATTTGTCCTGTCTGACGGTCAGAGTGAAATCGACCTGAAAAAACATAACCTTCTGGCCTGGGTTTTCGGGCACTGGCATTACAATTATCTCAATGAAATTGGAGGCATTTTCAATATTACCACGTCAAGGCCTGACACCGGGGGAATTGACGCGTCCCCTGCCACAATCAGGAGTGTGACGCTGGAAGGGGATGCGCTTAAGGCCAGTTGCTGCCATTACAATGATTTTGAGGCGGCCGTGCCCGGGATCACATACCGGTGGCGCGTTCCGCTGGGGGGCAATTTTCTCTATTCCGCTCCGGCTGCCGCAAAGGGCATGATATTTGCAGGCACAGCGGATGACGGCTGGCCGAAAAATTGCGGGATTGCAGCCATATGCCAGGAGACCGGCCAATTGCTTTGGACATATAAAACGAAAAATTCCGTTAAAAGTGACATTCTTGTCATTCATGATAAGATCATCACACAGGATACGGAAGGCAATGTCTGCTGTCTTGACTTTTCGGGAAAGGAAATATGGACAGCAAGTACACAACTGCTTTCTCCCAACAATTCCAGCAGCAGTATCGCGGCAGATGAAAATTTTGTTTACTGCGGCGGCCAGCAGCATGTTTATTGTCTGAAAAGTTCCGACGGCAGCATGGTCTGGCACAGAAAGCTGTCCGGAGAAAATACATCCCCTTCCGGCTTTGTACTGTATGAAAAGATGCTCTTTGTGGGAGCGCACTGGGATAAGCTCCATGCCCTGGATGCGGCCATAGGAGAGATCCTCTGGACAAATAAGAGCGACAGGCTCAGCTATTACGTCATGACACCTGGCTTATATAAAGGATGCCTGTTTACCGGATCCTGGAACACATTATGTAAAATTGATGCCGGGTCGGGAAAAACCGTAAAGTGCAGGGAAATCGAGGGTTATACGTTCAACAGCGCTTCGAGGCCCTATATTGAAAAAGGCATTCTGTATATAGGAACCACAAATAGGGGCGTCATAGCCGTTGACACGGAGAGCCTTGAAGTCCTCTGGACGTTTGAAACAGGCAAAAATCCGATAACGACTTCTCCTTACGACACCGGCGGCACAGGGACAGTGGACAGCGCCGTTATTCCGGCGGGCGACTCTCTTTGTTTCGGGGCATCGGACGGAAGTATTTATCTCATTGATAAGAACGGTAAAAAGATCTCGGACTATCCGGTGGGATCACCCGTGAATCAGGCTCCCATTGTGGACGGCGGGTTTATTACGGCAGCGGACTTCAGCGGAAATGTCACATGCATACGCCTCAGATAAGGCGGCTGACTTTGGATCCGGTGAAAACAGTGAGAAATGGAAAAAAAGTATTGCAAAATTCTCCAAAAAGCTGTTAAATAAAAAAGAACAGTCTTGAAAACAAACAGAAGGGAAACAAATTTATGCCAAATTTTTCTTTGCCAAATAATTACACGTCCGGGCTGAATCTGTATGATACGCAGGTTGCCATTAAAATGGTGAAGGATTTCTTCCAGACACTGCTGGCAGAGCGTCTGCATCTGCTCCGTGTTTCGGCGCCGCTGATGGTAGACCCCAGGTCTGGATTAAATGATAACTTAAACGGCGTGGAACGGCCCGTAGCCTTTGACATCAAAAACCAGAACGGCAGGGAAGCCGAAATTGTACATTCCCTTGCAAAGTGGAAGCGGTATGCCCTGAAAAAATACGGCTTTTCTGTGGGTGAGGGACTCTACACTGACATGAGCGCCATCCGGCGGGATGAGGAAGTGGATAACATCCATTCCATCTATGTGGATCAGTGGGACTGGGAGAAAATCATTTCCAGGGAAGACCGGAATCTGGATACTTTGAAGGAAACTGTGCGCATTGTGTACAAAGTACTGCGCAAAACCGAGAAATATATGTCCATTCACTATGATTACATAGAAGAAATCCTCCCCCACGACATTTTTTTCATCACCACCGCCGAGCTGGAGGAACTGTATCCTGACAATACCCCCAAAGAGAGGGAATATTTCATCGCCAAGGATAAGGGCGCTGTGTGCATCATGCAGATTGGCGGTCCCCTGAAGAACGGAAAACCCCACGACGGCAGGGCGCCGGACTATGACGACTGGAATCTCAATGCCGATATTATCGTCTATTATCCTGTTCTGGACATTGCCCTGGAATTGTCAAGTATGGGAATCCGTGTGGACAGGGAAGCGCTCCTTTCCCAGCTGGAGACGGCAGGCTGCATGGACCGGGCGGAATTGCCTTTCCACAAGGCTGTCATCACGGAAGAGCTGCCCTACACTGTGGGCGGCGGCATCGGTCAGTCCCGAATTTGTATGTTCTTCCTTCGCAAGGCCCATATCGGGGAAGTCCAGTGTTCCCTGTGGCCTGATGATGTCATGAAAGAAGCGGAAAAAAATACCCTGCAGCTGTTATAACTGCAGGGGTTTTCCCCTTATTTTCTTCTTATCGGAATCCACAGTTCACAGAATAGACCACTTCTTCCTTTTTCAAAATATATTTCATAATCTGTTTCTGCTTCTGATTCATACCCCATTTGTGGCAAGAATTCTTTATAGAATTTAGCCCAAGTGTCACCGATACAATCACCATCCTCACCGATGCAGTCAAATACAACATAAGTTCCCGGTTTCACATCCCAGATGCTATAACCTGCTTTTTGCATTTCTGAGAAATCAAACTCCGATGTATCTTCATCAATCAAGACACCAATTCCATATTCAAACGTATCCACACCTTTCTTGGCCGGAGAACATAACCCATACAAGTCTCGTTTTCCTTCTGGCCGCAGATTGCAAATCGGCCCTATAAGTCTTTTGTCATTACACTCTCCCCAAAAATCAGGAATATCATGATTTTCCTCGTCATTAATGATTTCATTTTGAAAACTTCTTACCACTGCAATAAATTTTTGTGCTTTTGTTTGTACGATTCTGTAATCCATACTTTTACCACCTTCCACGGTTATTTTAATAACAAGTGGATTGAAAAGCAGGAGCTTCGCAGATTCTTCTCTGGCAAATTTAGGCGCAATTCCATGAAACCTTGTAAATGCCTTTGTAAAACTCTCTGGTGTTTCATAACCATACTTCAGCGCGATGTCTGTTATTTTAGCATCGGTTTCCACAATTTCTCTACCTGCTAAAGATAACCTGCGGTTGCGAAGATAAGTATTGGCAGTCATCCCTGCAAGAAAACTAAATGCTCTATGAAACTCATAGCTCGAAGTGTGTACATGCCTCGCTACATCTTCATAGTTTATTTCCTCCATAAGATGTTCTTCCATATAAGTAATTGCCTGTTGCATTGCTGCTATCCACTCCATACTTTATTCCTCCTGTTGAAGCCTATTATAGAAGCAATTTGAGATGATTACATTTCCCGGCTTGCAAAGATTTGTCAGGTTGTTATACTGCCTAATGTTATCATGCAGTCCAACCAGCCAGCGTTATGCAGTCTGGTTTCACGGCATGTGAAATCGTTAAGCAGATATTAACTTTTCTCAGGTGCTTCAGAATTCCTTAACTGCCCGCTACCAGCAAAAACAGCACGCTTATACGGTTGCCCCGATTTCGCATGAAATCCGGGTAGTCCTATTCTTCTTTCAAAACAGTCGATTTTCAAGGCAAAATCCCTAATTTTGCATGAAATAATCCATCTCTCCCCCTCAAAACAATGAATTTAAGAAATTTTTCTTAAATTGGATATTTTCAGTTTTAGAAACCGAAAAAATTTTGCAGTAACAGATTTTCCTTAACTTATAGGCTCACTCACCTAACTAAATGACATTGGAGCGATTTCTCCCCGTTTTTTATCCTGCTACCCTATACTTTTTCTTTGGATTCTTCATCCTCGATACTTTGTCTTGAAGATAACAACTTTATTCCGCTCTGTATCAGTATCAAACTCGATCGATCCAGTGTTAAAAGCAGTTTAGCAGTTTCCTCTAGTTCCTTGATCTCGTTTTTTGCACAATCTTGAGCAATCATAAAATCACCTCCTATTCGTTGTACGAATATTATAAATCGTTTAACGAATAATGTCAATGTTTTTCTTGACCTTTTTTTCGTTCAACGATATAATATTAAAAAAGGAGGTTTTTCGATGAAGACAATAGGAGAAAGAATTAAATTTCTAAGAAAGCAAACATTAAATAACACGCAAAAAGATTTTGGACTTCGGATTGGGTTAAAGCCAAACTCAGTTAGCGATATTGAAAATGGAAAAAATAATGTAACAGAACAAACACTTAAGGTCATTTGTCGAGAGTTTAACATAAGTGAAGAATGGTTGCGTACTGGAAAGGGGGATATGTACGATATCTTAATTGATGATTTTACACTTGTTATTTCAGATTTGATAGAAAAAAGCGATCCTGTATATGATGTAATCATAGATATCTTGAAGACATACCGGACACTGGATGATAAATCAAAAACAGTTATACAAAATTTTATTTTACAACTTACTGATACAATAGAAAATAAAGATAATGATGTATCAAAAAGTTGAAATATTTGACATCTTCCTTCATATTTGTTAAAATTTACATATTAGTTGCGGATAAATTTATTTCGATATTAACAAACAGGAGGAAGATATATGGCAACTGAAAAACACACTAAGATATGGACAGAAGTTTGGGCACAAGAAACCCACGAAACAGAATATGCGCTAAAAAGAATCAAGTCAGCTCAGTCAGCAAAGTTAACACCTGTGGAAATAAATTCAAATGATAGTTATGGATATTTTCAGGGCAGTAGTGGCCGTTATGAAACCTTTCTTGACTACTGTCCTTGTGGCGATTTTCGTCGCAATAGATTGCCATGTAAGCATATCTATAGACTTGCCATCGAGCTTGGAGTAATCAATATTGATGCTAATAAAAATATGAATTCGATTCCCGTTCCCCAAAACGAACGCCTTACATTGGACGAAACCATTGACTTAGTTGAAATATTATCCGTTGACGCACAACACGAACTTTGCAATATCGCAAAAAGTATTAATTCTTCTAATCCACTTTATCGCGCTAGCTCTAATAATATATACATCAAAGAACTTCTCGACTCCGGAATGCTGATTGATTACGATCCAGAAAAACATGAGATCAATTTTGGAACCAAAAATGAAATATTAGAGTTATTAAGTGGTGAAGACATTCTTTATAGGAAAAATGATAAAAAATCTGTTTTGCAAGAGTTGTGTTTGGAGTATTTACCAGAAAAAACTAAAGAAAAATTTGGGGAAATAATTAATGTTACTATTCCCAATAAATTTAGCATACAAAAAATACACTATTATTTGCATCGAAAATATGATTATAAATTGTCCTGCGATGAAAATATGAATTTTACCAGAATTCCTCTTCTTGAAACTTATCTTCCAGACGATGACATTACTGGTCAGCTTATAAAACACGGGCACTATGTTCGTAAGATATCCGTGTTATAGTGTGTAGTTTAACCGTATAAATCTATTTGTTCTTAACTACAATTATGACCATCGGCTTAGTCGATGGTTTATTTTCCTTTCATCCAAGATAGCAAAAGTCCCGGATGGTGCTCCGAGCCTTTTGCTTATTAATTATTCCCACGCTATGTAGTCACCCCCATCTAGCCAAGACGGGCAGTACCCCCATATCCCCTATTCTTTTAGATGTAAACTGAGTAAGCCATAAATTATTAGTAAGAAGCTTTTATCTTCTTTTCCAAGCCCTTCCATCATGACAATTATCTGTTTTTTGATCGCTCCGATTTCATCCATTTTATGTACCTCCTCTATTTCTAATTTAGTATTATTTTTTATTACCAGCTAGTACAAATATTCTACTAAAAAAAATTAGTAAATTAAAGAGGGTCATACGTTTTGACACAAAATTTGTACGTTTTAACACAAATCTTCCATCTTTTTTCTAAAATCCTCCATATATTTTCTGGAGATTGGGATCTTTTTCCCATCCGTCATCGTAACTTCCCGCGAAGAATAAGCTCTAATATATCTTGTATTTATGTAATAGCCTTTGCCGACACGTATAAAAATCTCAGCGCTCTTTTCTATTTGCTTTTGGATTTCGTCCAAGCGACCATAAAACATATATTCATTATTGATAGTCACTATTTTTATTTGGGGTCGGTGTGACTCAAAATATTTTATCCCTTTTATTGTTTCCCCAAACTTAATTCCGTTGATCTTGATCCATATTGTTGTTGCATACTCCACACGGTTTCTAATTTTACCAATCGCTTTGTCAACAAGCTCCAATATTCTGCTGTCGTGTCCAAAATTAGGCTTCTCCACGAATCTAAAGGGCTCATGCCTGAGGAGCTCTTCGCCGTACCCAAACCGGGAGAAAAAAATCACCAGAGTATCTGTAAACATGTCCTTGATTTCGTCCGATAACAGCATTCCGTTTTCCATTAATTTGTTGGAATAGCCCTCCGGCGTCAGCTCTACATCCGTCATTAATATATCATACTTTTTTATAATAAACTGATTATACAGATCTGGGCCGTTGTCAAAACAGTCAATATCCAGATCCTCACCAAAATCATGGGAAAGCAATAACTTTTTTACCATCTCCGCTGCATACGGGATATCATCACATACTGCTATTTTTATCATCTGTAACACCTCCACTTACATTGTAAAATCCAAAAAGTGGTAATGCAAGTGGTAAGTTTTGGTATATAAATAATTATTTTTTATGAATTATATGTAGCAATCTTTGTGTATAGTAAAAAACTTGATAACAATTTTATGTATGGTTATAATATTTCTAATCAGTATAAAACTAGCGTTCAGCTACAGAAAAAGCCTGGGGATTTATTTTCCAAGTTCTTTCTGTAATAAAAAAAGTACTTGCGATGGCAAAGTTCTTGCAATCCCAAGTACTTCTTTTAAACGTTTTTTCACACTAGGTTAGCTGCTCTGTGACAAACTGCATTTAACGTTTCTTTCTTTGTGGTTCAGGACTAGGACCAACCCAAAGCTTAAAGGCCTTTTTCCCATAATCCTTCGCATATATTCTACGACCATTTTTTGTAATCCATGCTCTAAAGATATACATATGCATTCCTCCTTTTCAATTTTATTGTTGCAAATTGAACATAGAAATGCTATAATGAGACTGTAGAAATTCAAAATAGCTAACCACATTCCTATGTTGTTGCTTCCACACAATTCGCAGTTGTGTGGTTTTTTATGTAAAGGAATAAAATTTCCGTTACATCACTTTTTGTAGCTGATAAGACGCTGACTGTTTTGATATGCCAAAATATTCATGAACTTCTGCCACATTGTAACCTCTTATCATCGGTAGTGGTGCTAGTAGTTCTGCCGCAAATACATTCGCCTGAAACTCCAGTGAATGCTGTTTAAAAACTCTTCCATGGGCAAAACTAATGGATTCGGGTTGATGAAGAAAAAAATGCCCAATCTCATGACAGATAGTAAATCTATCCCGCGGATTTTCGTTATATGCTCCTTCATAGACATCTTCCCGAATTTTTATGATTCCCAAGGCTGTATTGGTCGTTGCGTATGCATCCGGCATATCGTCCTTTGCCACAATTTCGAGCTTTACATCAGAATCCGGAGCACATAGCACTCTTTCAAGAAATTCCAGCACAGGAAACCTTTTGATTTTTCCGCACCCTACAATTCTTCTCAAAAGCCTTGCTTTTTGCCTTACCGTGGAATCATTTTCTCCCATTGCGCAAATATTCATATCATTATGCACCTCCTACCGAATAGAATCAAGCATTTTTTTTATTTTCTGGGTATCGTTTTCTGAAAGGCCATCCACTTTCCTCGCAAACTCTAACATAAAATCCTTTGTCCCTCCGCTAAACTGTTCCATATCCAACTCTTTGCTGTTAAGCGCTATAAAAAAAACTCTTTCCCATTCCATTTTCTGTGAATCTTCCAAAGAATAAAAACGTGCAATTTTAGACTCCCAGTCTTTTGGTGGTTTCTTTTTACCGTTTTCTACGGATGACAAGAATGCCGCTGATACCTCCAGTTTATAGCCCCATGCAGGCTATAGGTAATTAAATGTAGCGAAAAACCTATAGCAAGGGGATTCTAAATTGTCTCATGTAGACAATATGAAAAGGGCGGCTTGTGTGTCTGCCGCCCTTTTTGTGTTCCTTCTTACTCCTGCTCTTTGGCAAGTGCGATTTTATCAAGCATTTCCAAAATCTCTTCTTTCTTGTAGTCTTCCTTATCGCCATTGGCAAACGCTAAACGGATTTCATAAATTGTTGAATTTTTTACGATTTTGATTTCTTTCTCGTTCATTACTTCCATTTTTTCTCCTTTCCCCCTTCCGGGTTATTGCCCGCTGTTCCCTTTGGACAATTATATTATAGTATTATTTGTGCCTAATGTCAATGGGTTTTTATAAAAACGAAATTATTCTGTGTCCATTTTTTTTCTTGCGTTCTTCCTTTCGATTCTATCCAGTTCCCGAACAACCGTTTCTTTTATAAAGGCATTGCAAGACATTCCTGTCAACGTCTTTATGCGGTCTTTCGTGCCAAGCGGGAACTGGCAATTCACACGGTCAACTGTTTTCATAAAATCAGCAACTGCTTTTCTCCTCTGAGCTTTCTGCTTCTCTGTATATTCAGGCATCTCTGCACCCCCCCTTTCATATCGCATATACTTTTGTGCCTAATTTCATCACTCTATTTACGCTTTGCCATTGCGTAGTTCTTACTCACTTCTAAATCAGTTTTCCTTTTAATAAAAATGTCACCTAAAAACAGAGGCCGGAGGTAGCCCGGCCACAAAATGTTTATTTTTTGATCCTATGTTTATATATTATCAGTTTTAAACCAATCCGTCAAGTAGGAGAGTGTCTGGGATTTGTACCATCATTCCCCCTTGATCTTCTTCAGAAACTCCTTCCACAACTTATTATCCTTCCTCGCCATGGGCGCCGGACAACTCTTCCCATTTACGTCCCAATGCCGGATGATCACCTTTGCGTTCGGGCAACGTTTTTGTATGTGCTGGGTGATCAGCCATTTGACCGCTTCTGCCTGCTTGTCCGTGTAGCCTTTGGTTGCACTGCACAGCTCAATACTTACACTGTTCTGATTGGTACACATATTATAGTACGTTCCAGCTCCGTTACTCTGGGTGACAAGACCACCTACTGACCAGGCGACACGGTTCATGGGAATGGACCGCACAATCACACCTTTTTTTCCGACAAAAAAGTGAGCACCTACACCGCGTCTACTGCCAAACTGCTCCCGCTGGAAGAACTTACCGTTATTGGCTGCGGTGTCGTTTGTGTTGCCAGTGTAGTGGATCACGATGTATTTTATGTTTTTCCGGCTTCTTTTTTCGTGGAAACAGCTCTTGTGGGCTGGCATTTTTTTAATCTTCATTTCACCAAACCTCCTTTTCTTTGAAATAACTCGTTACCATGTTCCAGATTGCGGATACACCTGCTGCTACGCAGGAGATCAGCATGGGGTATAGTACCGCTTTGGCACTCTCCAGGTCTGTGATCTCGGTCAGCCTGTCAATACCAAAGGACGCTACGAACGCCTGTGCAAAGGTTTTTCCTGCTCTCTTTGCAATATCTTTCCAATCCATCTTTTTCATTTTTCTTCATCCTTTCTCTTCTAAATCTGTAAGCCTGTGGTTTGCTACCTTGATCTGCTCCTGGATCACGCTGCTTTCTTCTTCCAGCTTGTACATCCGTTCCACCAGGCTGTTATGCTTGCTTACTCTTTGCTCTAACTGCTCGATTCGGTATGCGATTAATACCATCGCTTTTCTCCCCGTGATAAAGGATCCCACAAAGGTTCCTATCATGGAGAGCAGTCCGACAATGATCATTGCCCAAGCCTGCGTCATGCTCTCACCTCCTTTGTGCCGGCGCAAAAATTAAAAATAGGCATAAAAACCCTTCTCCTCAAGGGAGAAGGGCAATATACATATGATTCTGGATGAAAATCATTTGATTTTTTCTATTTCTGTTTCCCAAAATTCATTTTCTTCTTTTAATTTTTGATTTTG
>OFGF01001638.1_pt1 | contig 13479 bp, 13 predicted proteins | sample 1521711 | NCBI WGS metagenome assembly OFGF01 (sample SAMEA3504092, study PRJEB24116) | mouse gut metagenome | biome: mouse gut; feature: mouse-associated habitat; material: faeces | place: Denmark | collected 2011 | reverse complement strand
CAACAAACGCAGGAAAAGCTTCCCCTAACTTGGAAGATGTATTTTTATATTATTTCCGCGGGCAATGAGTCAAGCGCCGTGCCCGCACGAGCATTTGACGAATGCCGCGAGAGTCGAAAGACATTGGAGAGAAAAAATGACACGCTTAATCAGATATGAATTTTACAAATTGTTTTGCAAGCGGTCAATACTTGTTGTACTTATTCTGTTCAGCGTAATAAACCTGTTCAAAATAAATAATGAATTTCATTCCTATTCCTACTTGGCAGACGGGAAAGACAGCCGCAGTTGGAACAGCGTGTATTGGCAGCTCTATGAGAAATATCGTGGAGAGATAACTACCGATAAAATCAACAATCTTCTTGACCTATATCAGCCGTTAGTAGATGCTACGGCTGATATGACGGCAAGCACAGACACAGATGACCCGAATACGATGACGGGAAATATATATAGTGACGAAAACATCTTAGAAAAATACTATGTACAGCCTATGGAATATTTCTATAATTATCGGACTTATGCTTCGGAAGTGGCAAAGAAGGCAAAAGAAAATGCTGCATTTTACAAGGAACAAGGACTTAACTTTGAAGTGCGTAAAAACAGTGTAATTTACAATCTTTATTCTGGACGGAATATACCAGCTTTTGCCTATCAGGAAATGTATAACTATTATTTGAACTATGACTTTTCAAATATATTGGTTTTGTTTCTTTGTTTATACGGAATTATCAGCGCTTTCGTCTATGAAAAGGAAACGCAGATGGATATGCTGTTACTGACGAACCCTAATGGCGGTAAAAAAACCGTATTAGCCAAAATTGTTGCAGTTACTTTATTTGTAATAAGTGTTGTAATATGGTTTTCCGTTCTGGATTATCTTGGCTTTTCCTTTTCATTTGGAACAATGGAGGGATATAATCTTCCTTTGTATGCCATCAGCAATTTCAGTGCGGCTGCGGTAAACTGCAATTTGTGGCAATATGTAATTCTATCCGCAATTACAAAAGCAATCGGCATATGGACTATGAGTATGGTATTCCTATTGATTTCCATGTTTTGGCGTAATGCTCTTATCCCATTTGTCGCTGACTTTGGAGTAGCCTTATGTTTGATTATTACAGGTGCGTCACAGAGTTGCTCAAGCAATATTTGGCTAAAGATAATAAACCCATACTCGCTGCTCACGAACCGTATTCTGTTCGGCAAGACGGAATTTATCGGTTTTGCGGGCTATCCAATACAAAGTTTTTTGGCAGCTATTATTTTTGCCGTAATAGTGGGAATGGCTGTAATAACGGTAATGGTTATACTTTCTAAGAAGAATTGTCATTACCGGGAGAGGAGGATAAAATGTCTGGATTCATGTACGAAATAAAAAAGATAATGCTCCGCCAAAAGGGGCTTTGCTATATCGTCATTGTCCTATTGGTTGGAACTGTATGGCTCGTTGCATCAGACAATCCTTATAATAGTGCAATGGAACAGTACAAAAGTGAATATGAATGGTATCTTGATAAGGTAAATGGATACTGTACCGATGAATCTTCTCTTTATCTGGAACAGGAAGCAGAGAGAATTGCGGACGCCAAGGAGAAACAAAATTATCTTTTGGAAAGCTACTATGATGGCAAAATCAGTGAAAGTGAATATAAAAGAGAGAGCCAAGAAATCGAAAATGTTCTGGAACATCAGAACGGATTTGAGGTCGTTTATCAGCAATATCTCTACATCTGCGAAAATGCCAAAAACCGCTATTTTCTTCAAACGAACGGATGGACGGGGCTTCTTGGCGGAGGTACGCTTAATTTTGTCCTGTTCCTTGGCATTTTGCTGATTGTTACGCCCGTATTCTGTTCCGAGTATAGCTGCCAGATGGATGCTTTGATTTTGACCTCAAAAGAGGGGCGAAAAAGCTCTTTGCATAAGCTGCTCATTGTTATTTCGGGCGTCCTCTTGATGTGCGTAAGCATATCGCTCATTGAATACGGATTTTACAGCCTCAAATATGGACTGCCTAATGGAAATTATCCCATCCAAAGCCTTAGTTACTTTGCAGGCAGCAACAAAAGCATAACTTTATTCGAGGGATATGTATATATAGGATTGCTCCGTCTTTTTGGCAGCGTGTTTTTAACAATACTTCTTATGTTTATTTCTGTTTTGGCGAAAAAGTATGCGGTGACCCTGCTTGCAGGTGCAGTATCGGTCATGATTCCCTATGTAGGTCTATCCAAAACAATGATTTACCGTCTGCCGTTGCCTTTGCCATTTCTGCTCGGAACAGACTTTTTTGCAGGAGATATTGTTTCAAGTGATGCTTTTACAGGTGATGAGAAAATTGTTTTTGCAGAAATTCATACGATTACACTGCTGATTTTGTTTTCAGTATCCGTATTCTTATGTATTTTGGCTGCCGCTTGGATTTTACGGAGCAATTCTAACAAATGGCAAATGAAAACAAGGAAAATGCGAAATGTACCGACTCTTGCTATCATACTTAGTTTCGTATTGACAATGACAGGATGTTCAGATAACGGAAAAATCCAGAATTTTATTTATAATTCATCGGCGGAATATGATTGTATGGGCTATGAAATAACACAGGACGCAGAAACTTTTGACTATTATCTTAAAAATGCTTCCACGGGAGAAATGCTTCATTTAGTACGCTCACCTATGTTTGGGGCGTTTTCTGATGAAGAAAAGGTATGTGCGATTTGTGTATGTTCACCATATCTATATTATACGACATCGGTTACGGAAAGCTATGTGAACCGTGTCGGAAACTATAACAGCAGCATAACAAAGGTGTCGGTGGTAGAACTTAATTTAGATACCTTTGAGGAAAAAATCGTTTTTGAACAGATTACAAATTCTGGTCGTTCCCTCTTTGGCATTGATTATGAGACGGGTGATAAATGGAAGTTTTTAGAGTTCCATCACGATTTTTTCATAAATAATGACAGCATATTTTTCATTGGCAATGATGGCATAACAGAAGTAAACCGTCTCACGAAAGGCATTACAAAACTTGACATCCCTACAAGTGGAAATATCTCATTCGATGGAGAAAACATTTTTTACAAAAACGAGCAATCGGTTTTAACAAGGTATCATGTTCTAAGCGGCGAAACTTTTACTTATGAAAAAGTAGTTGCGTATGATTTCTGCATGGATGAGCAGTCGATTTATTATGTATCCAGAACAGACGGAAATCGTGTATATTCCTGCAACAAGGACGGGAACAACAAAAGGTTGATGAGCGATACGCCCGCAATGTCAGTTACTTGTGATGCCGGCAACATTTATATATTAGCAAAAGAAAGCGGGGAGAACATCGTTTTATCAAAAAGTCGTTGAATAATTCGTAACAGTTCAGCCCAGGACTTTGCATTTACTGCAAAGTCCGTAAGAACGAGTAAATTCAGCCAGAGAATCTAGCCCTTTGCCAAAGGAAAACTTTAAATGGGCTGGATTCCGTAACAGCGAAGCCGAAAGCTGAACTGTTACAATAATGCCTGATTCTTGACCAGTTTTTGACTTTCCTATGAAACAATATATTTTGGAAAAAGGAATGAGGAACAAATGCGGCAATGGATAAAAAACAACACAGAAAGAGAAAAAAACTCACGAAGAGAAAAAAGGTCAAACGGCTTGTGATAGCTTATCTGCTGAGGGCAGTCGTTATACTGATACCAGTAATAATGATAATACTTATGGTTTGCGGCTGTCTTTACATATGTGAAAAGTTTACAAAGGAAGATGAAAAAACAGATATATGCACAGATAGATATACCAATACATATACAGATACGAACGCTGGCAATGGCGCTGCTCCTATTGCATCAACAGCTGACTATGTTTCAAAGTTTTGCGTCATCATAGATGCTGGACATGGCGGAAGTGACGGTGGGACTGTCAGTGGAAAGATTATAGAAAAGGATATTAACCTTTCGGTTGCATTGAAGTTAAAAACGATTCTGGAGGATAACAATATTGAAGTTATTCTGACCAGAAACTCCGATGAGAAGATGAGCCTTGCACAGCGGACTTCTGTTGCAAACGACTCCAATGCAGATTTTTTTATCAGCCTTCATTGCAACTATTATGAAGATGACGCGCAGATAGCAGGTTTGGAATGTTATTACAATAGTCCAGACGCAACGGAAAGCAAAGCATATGCAGAAAGCATAATCCATGCAGTTTCGCTAAGCAATGACGTGAAAACGAGGGATGCAAAAACCGAAAACTATTATGTTTTGCGAAATACTCAAATACCTGCTGTTTTGGTGGAAATGGGATTTCTTTCAAATTATTCTGAGAGTCAAAAGCTGTTAAGTGACGACTATCAGGAAATCTTGGCGCAGAGAATGGCAGAGGGAATTTTTAACAAGATAAAGGGAGATGAAAACTCATGAAGAATCATTCAAAAGGCAATAACAATAAAAACGAGATAGAACTGTTATTGAGAAAAGCGCTTAGAATAAAACAAAAACCCAGCCAAGAATTAAATGACTCTATCATTGGTCAATACGAAAAAAATATTGAGCAAAGAAACATTAATGTTAAAAGGCTTTAGTATCTCCCTCCTACTATTCGGAAGTACAAGCAAAAAGTTTTGATTGAGCCCAAAAATATACAAGTACCAGTCATCAAAGAGTCAGACACTTTAGATGCAGAGCCAATGAACGTGTAAATCGCTTAATTGATACAAAGGACAGGAACAAAATATCGGGGAAACCACAGAAATAAAGGGCTTTCGGTACATTGGATGTGACCGGAAGCCCTTATTGCTTTGTTGGCTGTATCAGGAGCGGGAGAGAAGTGTGTTCAGATTTGTACCCCCGTTTGCGGATTTGAACCCTCCCAGTATGTCCAATTTGAATCCCCTAAAGGTAAAATCAAAATGTATAAAGCGGCTACAGATTTTCCAGTTCTTGCTGCAATTGTTGGAGAAAAGTATTGGAGGCTTTTGAAAGAACCTGGTATTTTTTCCATACAATGCAAAGTTCTGCTTCCAGAGTAGGAAAAAGCGGTTTAAAACACAGGTTGCTGTTATCGGTTGTATTGATGAGCTTATCTAATGCAATCACATATCCAAATCCTTTTTTTACAAATTGGGCGGCATTATAGACCAGATCATATGTGGCGACAATATTTAATTTTGAAAGGTCTGTTTTCAGCCAGGAGAACATCTCGCTATTGATGGAAGCCTGATGTGAGATGATCAGCGGCTTATCCCATAAATCTTCTGCCGAAATTGTTTCTTTTTCTGCCAGCGGGCTGTCTTTTCGCATAAGCACGCCCCACAGGTCTTTCATTGGAAGCCGGATATAATCGTACTTGCTTATATCTGTCGGGCCTACCAAAAGCCCGAAATCAATCAGACCTTTATCCAGCTTTTCCATGACACGTTCTGCGTCACCACTGTATATATGGTAATGGATCAACGGATGTTTTTTTTGTAAATTCTGGGCTGCCTGTGCTAGAAAAGAAATTGCTTCTGTTTCCCCGCAGCCAATATGAATTTCCCCATTGATGTTTTCGTTGGAAGAAGCCAGCTCCGCTTTTGTCTTTTCCATTAGATCGACTAATTCTTCCGCACGTTTGCGCAGCAGCATACCGTCTTCCGTCAGCGTGACTTTTTTACTCCCCCGGATAAGTAGCTGTTTTCCTAATTCATCCTCTAAATCCTTTAATTGTCTGGAAAGCGGTGGCTGAGTCATGCGGAGCGCTTCTGCCGCTTTTGTTATGCTTTCTTCCCTTGCTACTGCAAGAAAATATTGTAAAACTCGAATATCCAAATGAAAATCCTCCTCGCTTTTATGGGTTCTTTCTATTATAACAGAAGAACACATACTTTTCAAGTATGCAGTCGCATTCTGTATATGTATTTGATATTTTGAGAAAGCGGATTTATAATGATTCCAGTGGAGGTGATTCAATATGTCTGATCATATCAATGGAATAAAGTCAGGTTCATATCGGAAAGAGATTATAGATACATTGCAGAAACTGGTAAAAGGGATGCCTGCTTATAAAGAATTTGTTTTCTCGTGAAATGTGTAAGGGATTACCATCTAGCAGATTTTGAAAAGGGCAGACCGGATCTTGCCGTGATTGGTTCTGGCATCCCAGAGGAATTAGTTCTTGCATCAGGGAAAAGGCCATACTGGATTTTGGGTGGCAGCAGGGTAAGCTCCATGTGGGCAGATGATGCAGTGCCACGGGACACTGATCCGGTCAGCAGGTCAAGCATTGGTTATTTGAAATCCTGCTTTATGAAAAAGGCGTTGATTTTAGTTCCTTTGGTAAACGATAGCGCAAGAAAACTGGCATATATTCTAAAATCAGAGGGGCTTAAAGTACATACGGTCCATTTCCCGCCAGTAAAAAATGCAGATTCAATAGAAGAGTGGAACCGGCAGTATGAAGCCTGCAGGTCTGCGATAGCGTTTCATTTGAAAAAGCCATTGACAAAGCGCGCCCTGCAAAAGTCTAAGGAACAGATAAGACGGGCAAAAACCAGTATCCGTGATTTTCTTGAAATATTCGAAGGCGTTATAAATGGAACCTGTAGGATGTTTATTTTAGGCAGTTATTACTGCGCTGAAAATCTTTCGGAATGGAGCCGGAGGTTAGAATGTCTGACAGCAAGGCTTCGAAAAGAAAAGGCGGCCGGTAAAAGCGGGAAAAGCAAAGTCCTGCTGCTAGGCTCCCCTGTTTATTTCCCTAATTTTAAGGTGCCGTTTCTGATTGAGGAAACTGGAGTTGAGGTCTGTCTGCAGGCGGATTATACTACGCTTCCTCTTCAAAATGGCGGCGGCTTGGCTCGGATACAAAAAGCAGATTCTATAGCAGATTTTTTTACAAGTGACGCTTCTCCGGCGTATGTCAAAAATGATTCATTATATGAACAGATTGTAAAACTAATTTCGGAAAAAGGAATAGATGGAATTGTTTACCATGTTCTGAAAGGCCAGATTGAGTATGATTTTGAATTGGGGCGTTTTGAGAAAATATTTGAAGGGATGGATATTCCGGTGTTCCGGCTGGAAACGGATTACAATTATCAGGATGTGGAACAGCTCCGCATCCGGCTGGAGGCATTTTCAGAAGTTCTGGATCAGAGAAAATACGGAAAGGGGGCTGCTGCAATATGAAGGAAAGAAAAGCAGGTACGGCAATCGTGTGTGCCGTGTGTGCATTTTTATTGGTATCTGCCTTTTTTGCAAAAGATTTTGTGTTGTATGATTTTCATATGAATGTTACGGATTACAGCTATTCTGCGATGGAGGGTGAAAAACCACAGTCAGCAGATACGTCTGTGTGGTTTGCTTATGGTTCTTCGGGCAGGCTGCTCCAATATGGTCTGGGTGAGGGGACGGAATTGGACAGTTTGACGGTTTATGCCCTTACACAGACTGGAGAGGTTGCTGTCGTCAAGGGAAATGAAACACCTATCCAGCAAAATTCCCTGGGGCATTTCATCGCCGCACTTCCGGGCGAAGAACCAGGATATTGATGGAGATGGGACGCTGGAAAAAGTCCATGACTATGCCCGTGCTGATTTAGGGCTTAATGCGTTTAATCCTGTCCCGCAGAGGTTTTTAACACAGGAGATTCCATTTGAACTGGTTTTTGCGGAACGCAAATATATCATGGTGTATTATGAAAATGAAATCCTTACCGATGCAGAAATTCTTGTGACTTCCTATGACGAGGAACGGAAAGCTTACATGACAGATGAACATGGGTGGATTAAAGGGCTTGCAAACAGGGATATACGGGAAGGATTTACCGCCTCCTATTCTCCGGACGGAAATACTGTGTACCGTATGCACTATGCACTGGAAGATTACCCATATTTTTCGCCTCATTTTTTTGCGGCACATATACCGCTGCTGGTTATTTTTGCTCTGACTGTGATTGGAATTACAGCAGTTTACCTGATACGGAACCGGATGCACAGGAATGATCCGGCTTATGCGGTATATGCCAGGGAACGGATGGGGATTTATCCGGGTACGCTGCATCAGAAAACAGAATCAAAGTTTTTATTGGTCCGCTGGTTATGCCTGTTTGCCGGGATGTTCTTATGGACATATGCTGGAAAACTGATCCATCAGGGGCAGACATTGAATGAGATTTCAATTCCCGTGTTCAGTTGCCCGTTTAACCTGGATCAGGCGGCAGAAGTACCCTGCTATTATTTATCGCATCTTCCTGCTTTATTTGGACGGTTCGGCACAGATTTTCCTGTACGCAACATGGTATATGCGGTCATGTTTATCATAACAACGCTTTTATGTTTTATATTCCTTGGGCGTATCCTTTGCGGATTCTTATGCCCGGCAGGATTGCTGCAGGATTTGATGGATAAGCTGCGGCAGGCGCTGCATATCCGTCCGATTGTTGTTACAGACAGGATGAACCGGTTCCTGCAGCCAGTGAAATGGGTATGGATTATTTTATTTTTAGGGTTTGCTTTCACAGGCGGGGATTTCTGCGATATCTGCCCATTGAAAGGTTTTACAACTGCACAGGGTGGTTATTGGACAAATCTGTATCTTGGCGGCTTTTTTGCCGTGGCAATATTAGCGGGCAGTTTTTTTATCAGGCGGTTCTGGTGCATTATCTGCCCGATGGGGTATCTGATGGGGTTTTTCAAAAGGTTTAACCTGTTTAAACTGAAAAAGGACTGTACTTCCTGTACAGAATGCGGAGCCTGCTACCATGCCTGCCCTATGAGGATTAAAAGCATTTATACAGAAAGAGAGAAAGAAAATGTGCAGACGGTTGACTGCATGATGTGTGGCGAGTGTATACATAAATGTCCGGAGGATCATGCACTTTCTATGACTTTTTGTGGGAAAGCGGTTTATAAATCTTCCCGAAAGATATTTATGTCGAAGTTCTCCGGGAAAAGGGAACGGGCAAATGATAACGGTGAAAAGGGGGAATAGGCTATGGCTGAACAGATACAGGCAGGGAAAAGGCAGCGTGAATTATTTATAAAAAAGCCAACAAGGGTGGCAGCTTCCTACTTAAGCCGCGCAAAGGCATTATCCGAAATCCCGGATGCCGCAAAGCCTTTCTTTGATGTGTTGGAAAATACTTATGTAAAATCGGTGGATATACCAAAGGAAGGTCATAGAAAAACTATCGGGACATTGTGTGTCATGGTTCCCTCAGAGTTGGTCTATGCTGCAGGAGCTATGCCTGTGCGCTTGTGTTCCGGCAGCTATACGGCATACTCCATAGGGGATGATTACATTCCCCGTGATGCCTGCCCGTTAGTAAAAGCAGTAATGGGTTTTGGCCAGATAGGAGCGCTTCCGGCATTTGATAATTGCGCCCTTCTTGTGGCGCCTGTGACTTGTGACTGCAAAAAGAAACTTGCGGGAGTGATCGATTCGGTAAAAAATACAGTGCCATTCCATATCCCACCCTTGAAAAGAGAGGATGCGGATACGGAAGTGTTCCTGCGGGAATTGTACCGCCTGATACCGATTCTGGAAAAAGAAACAGGAAGGGAGATTACGGCGAAGTCTTTGGCAGATGGGATCAACATGGTCGGGGAAGCACAGTATGAAATGTCAGAATTTCTAAGGTTCCGCAAGCATGACCCTGCGCTGTTACATGGAACCCAGGTGATGGCAATCATGAATGCTTATTCCTATATGCCGGTAAAAATGTGGGCAGGGCAGATGCATAAGTTAAATCATGAAATGAGGCTGCGGCTTATGCAGGAGCGTTTTGTGGGGAGAAAAAATCAGTCCCGCATCCTTGTAACAGGTTCCCCGATCGCATTTCCCAATATTAAGATTCCGCTTCTGATTGAGGAAATGGGAGGCATTCTTGCAGCAGATGAGACCTGCATGGGAGAGCGGGGGCTGTATGATCCCGTATCGGTCATTGACCCCAGCTTTGATGGGATGATGAGGGCGCTTGCTTCCAGATATATAAAGCCGTGTACCTGTCCGGTGTTTGTGGATAACAGCCAGAGGGTTTACCGGATCAGGCAGATGATAAAGGAACATAAAATCCAGGGCGTGGTCTACCATGTGCTGCGGGGATGTCTGGTCTATGATTATGAATACCAGATTATGGAGGATGAACTTGGGAAACTGGATATTCAGATCATCCGTGTGGAAAGCGATTATAACGAAGAAGATGTGGAACAGCTCCGCATCCGCATTGAAGCGTTTATTGAGTTGATTAAACTGAAAGAATATGCAAAGCAAAAAAAAGAAAGGGTGTGACAGTAATGGGCAAATATTATCTCGGATTGGATGGTGGTTCCACTTATCTGAAGGCCGCCCTGATGAAAGACGGGAAGGTGATCAATACAGTAGTGCTGCCTACGGGTATTGATAATAATTCGACTGCAAAGAAAATTGTGGCCGCTGTAAGTAAAAAATATGGCGTCACCCGAAGCGATATTGGTTATATTATGGCTACGGGATACAGCCGTAAGATTCTTGAGGTAGCTGATGATGATATTTCAGAAATTACCGCCCATGCTTATGGTGTGCGGGTGACGGCGCCGGAAGGGTACCGTCCCGGCATGGTGGTCGATATTGGCGGGCAAGACAGCAAGATTATTTATCTGGATGCAAATTATAATGTGAAAAACTTTACCATGAATGACAAGTGTGCCGCAGGAACGGGTAAGTTTATGGAAGTTATTGCACAGATTTTGGAAACAACCATTGACCAGGTAGGCCCGCTTTCGTTGGAAAGCACTGCTCCGTGTGACATTAACAGCACCTGCGTAGTGTTTGCGCAGTCGGAAGTGATCTCCCTTGTGGCGAGGAAATTTGACAGGCGGGATATTCTGGCGGGGATGCATCTGTCAATGGCAAAGCGGATCATCAAGATGATGAAGAAATCTGAAAAGGGAGGAGATATCCTGATGACAGGAGGCGGCGCATTAAATACCGGAATCCACAGAGCTTTTGAAGAAGAAATGATGAAGGATGTATATGTCGCAAAATATCCGCAGTTTAACGGTGCAGTGGGCGCAGCTTTGATCGCCAGTGAGAGAGGTGGAATATGAATACATCATTGATGCTCCCTGCTATTACGACTGCTGTTTCCATCGGGCTTGGATGCGGAACCTGCTGCAGCCCGATCATCAGCACATTTTTGTCCACTTATGTGGTGTCACATTCTAATGGTGTAAAAAAAGGGATTTTATCATTTGTGAGTTTTTTCTTTGGGAAGATGGTCAGTGTCTCATTGCTTTGTATGGTTTCTGCACTGACAGCCAGGCAGTTTATCAGTGAGAGCGGGTATATTGGCTCCTTTAATCTGCGGCTTTTTTCACAGGCAGCAATGAGCGCAATTGGTGCAGTTATGGTAATCCAATGGTTTTTAGAGTTGAAAAAGCGGAAAGCTTGCGGTGGCTGTAAAGGGTGTGGAGGACAGAAAGGAAAGTCGGGTTTTATTCCGATGCTGATGGCTGGACTGACTTATGGTATGACACCATGTACCCCTCTTCTGCTGATGATCGGGTACTGCTTCACACTACCGGTCCCTTTGGCGGGGATGACAGGTATTGCATTCAGCCTTTCCAGTATGGTCAGCCCTGTCCTGCTGCTGGTTGTGGTGACAGGGGCGCTTTCAAAAAAGATGGGCAGGGAGATACCAGATGCGGTAAGATGGTTCCGTCTGGCTTCTTATTTTCTGCTAATGGTTATGCCATTTCTTCTGGCATCTAATAATTAATCAGGATTATATTTATATGCACAATAAAATACCTTTTTGGTATGAAAAACGATATTATATATGCATTTGATATTTTGCTGATGGCGATTTATAATGAGATCAGATTTCATTTTGGAATTTCCCATTGATGACAAACATCAAAGAGGTATCTCCCCGCCCGGTTTTGTTGGTTGCCGGGGAAAAGGCACATTCCCGTTATTATTCGGAAGATGCCTATGCCGCAGCTTTGGAACCGAAAGAACTGGTAATTGTTCCTGATGCGGATCATGTGGCTTTATATGACAATATGGAAAAGATTCCGTTTGATAAGCTGGAGCAGTTTTTAAGGAAAATTTGAAATAAAAAATAGAAAACAGGAGGATTTGAAAATGAGTACAACATTATCGAAAATTGCATTAGGAGCCTGGTCTTGGGGTGCAGGAGCAGCCGGAGGGGATCAGGTATTTGGAAACCATTTATTTGAAGAAGAATTGAAGCCGGTGTTTGAGAAAGCAGTGGAGTGCGGGCTGAACCTGTGGGACACGGCAGCGGTTTACGGAGAAGGGACTTCTGAACGTATTCTTGGTAATTTTGTAAAAGATGTGCGCCGGGACAGCGTTATCCTTTCCACAAAATTTACGCCGCAGATAGCCGGCAGTTCGCCGGATGCCATGCAGCAAATGATTGACGGAAGCAAGGAACGTCTGCATACCGATGTGATTGATGTTTATTGGATACACAATCCGATGGATGCCCCAAAATGGACGCCGGATTTAATCCCGCTGGCAAAAAGCGGACAGATTAAGACAATCGGCGTTTCCAACCACAACCTTGCGGAGATAAAAAGGGCGAATGAAATTCTTGCGGCAGAGGGCTTGAAAATTTCTGCGGTGCAGAACCATTACAGTCTGTTACACCGTTCTTCGGAGCGTGCGGGTATCCTTGATTACTGTAAGGAAAATGGCATTACATTCTATTCCTACATGGTATTGGAACAGGGGGCGCTTACCGGACGGTATAATGAAACAAATCCATTTCCGGAAGGAACCGGGAGGGGAGAGGCGGATAACCCGCATCTGAAAGAACTGACAGCATTGATTGATGAACTGAAAATTATAGGGACACGTTTTGATGCCAGCCCTGCGCAGGTTGCGACGGCATGGGCGATTGCAAAAGGCACGCTCCCGATTATCGGAGTAACAAAGGTAAATCAGGTTGAGGAGGCAGCAAAGGCGGCACGGATTGAGCTGACTGCTGACGAGATCAGCCGCTTGGAAAGATTGGGCGATGAAACAGGCGTCCACACGCTCCGGGAGTGGGAAAAGGAGATGTAGACCATGACGGTAAAGGATGTGATTGATGGATTTCGGGAAGGGGCAAAAGAAAATACCGAACGGGATGCCTATGCAAACGAACTTTTTCAGGAAGCTGTCCGGATTGGTATGGAACTGAATAATCAGTATCATACACCGGAGGAGCTTCGGGAGATTATGGGGCGGCTGACAGGGAAAAAGATTGATGATACCTTTCGTCTGTTTCCTCCGTTTTATACGGATTTTGGAAAAAATATCACAATCGGGAAAGATGTCTTTATCAATTCCGGGTGCCACTTTCAGGATCAGGGCGGAATTGAAATCGGGAACGGCGCATGGATAGGTCACAATGTAGTTCTGGCAACCATCAACCATGACCTGAGTCCAAAGGAAAACCGGAAAAATCATTATGCGCCGGTTAAGATTGGCGCCCATGTATGGATTGGTTCTA
>OFGF01001635.1_pt1 | contig 13497 bp, 14 predicted proteins | sample 1521711 | NCBI WGS metagenome assembly OFGF01 (sample SAMEA3504092, study PRJEB24116) | mouse gut metagenome | biome: mouse gut; feature: mouse-associated habitat; material: faeces | place: Denmark | collected 2011 | reverse complement strand
CGTCTGCTTATGGGGGATGGGAATGTCCATGCAAGATATATTCTTTTGCAGAATTCCAGACAAGATAAAGCGGCATTAGATGAAAAGCTCAACTATGAATTTATAAGTCTTATGAAGAAACATTTATACAGTCAAAAAGAGGATTCTGTAATTGATACTGAGGAACTGGCTCTCAAAGCCATAATCTTAAAAGTGGTTACAGCCAAGCCATTAGCAAAAAATAAGCTTAAGCAGTTATTGGAAGCAGATAATGCATTAGATATACTCTATCACTTATGCAAACCTGTTATGCCGGCAACCCTTTACGAGATTGAAGACATTATCGCATCTGTTGATACATTTTCATAAAGGCTATGTGATGGTGATAGTAATGAATATATATAAGTATGTTGAAGTGGTTCATTTTAATGATCCAGAGGTCATTGATTATTTTATGGAACTGCAGAAAGAAGATATAGATGCGGCATTTTTATATCTAAGCCAATGGGATTATGGCGAGAATGACATCGAGAAAATTCTGATACGTCAAGAAGTATTTGATGGATTATTATATGTTAAGTACTTAGAAAATGATAAATATTTAGCATTGTGGCAAATAGGTATAGAGGGCATTACATTATATAGGAAAGTAGCATGTAAATATGCATAACTGTAAGGAACGGTATTTACCATGACAGATGGGGAAAGACTGGTATATTTAATTCTGGGGAACATTGGAGACGAAGTTGCATTAAAAAATATTTGCGAAGCTCACAGTATAGAAATGGAAGAAATTGATGATCGAGAGAAGGAGTTTCTTATCCATACAAATCAGTTTTACAGTAATGTTGAAGCATTTATGGATTTACATCTTGAACCAAAAGAGGAATTTGATTTTCTCCTGGAAAGCGAAGATATTGTGAAAACTTCGGATGGCTTTGTCTGGAAAAATGTTGTTTGATTAGTAGTTATTATAGTAAATGGCAAGGGTCTGTATGCAAGAGTTCATACAGGCCCTTTTTTGAGGTAAAATAGTATGATTAAAGAGTATGTAAATACGATTGAAAGAATGTGCGGTAAATATTCCGCATGGCAAATATGGAATGATTTTATTTCGGTATGCGCAATAGCGATAGTCAATGCCTGCGATCTGGCGCGGGCTCCTGAACGGGAGGAAAGATATTTGCAGATTGTAGGAAAATATGACAAGAAAGAATTGGAGATATTTTATAAGCTCCTGGCAAAATTAGTTGCAGATCTTGAAAAATGTGCAAGGCAGGATATTCTTGGAGAAGTATATCATGCTTTGAGTATTAATAGTAAAGTTAATGCACAGTATTTTACGCCTTATAATGTCTCTGAAATGATGGCGCGAATGACGATTGAACCAATAGATTTCAAGGATGAGCCAAAGATTGTCAGTGAACCGACCTGCGGCTCAGGAGTCAATCTCATAGCGATAGCAAATATCATGAGGGAAAAAGGAGTTAATTATCAGAGAAATGTTTATTTTGTAGCACAGGATATTGATTCGTTGGTCGCCAAGATGTGCTATATACAGATGTCATTACTGGGAATGCCGGGAATTGTTATTGTTGGAGATACCTTGTCCAGCCCCATGAAAGGGGATTATTGGCTGACTCCATTCCATTTTATTTTTGGCACCTCAATACTTCAACGGCATAAGAAGAAGCAGAAACAGGAGACCGAATCTCAGCAGAAAGAAAGCGTGGTCCATGATAGTGATTGGTTGCTGGAATTAGTGGGGATAGGTAGATAACATTAGCGTAGTTAAAAAGGTTACTGCAGAATTTGCATTATTCCATGAAACGACCAAAAAGGAAGTTGGTGAGTGTTGAAAAAAGCAGGAAATATCCTCTGATTGAATGTAATTACAGTCAGAGGATATTATATGGTAATGCAACCAGTTTACTCTCTCCTTGAATCAGTTTATATATCTAGCCCTTAGAGAGAATTTATTTGAAAAAATCGCTTATTTTCTGCAAAAATTACAAATAAAACTTGACTAAAATAGGAACAATGCTACAATAGAAACAAAGTCTAAGGAGGAAGCTTTATGTTATTGCAGTTCTCTGTGACAAATCACAGGTCAATAAAAGATACAGCAACTATTAGTATGAAGGCATCTAAAGACAGTTCTATGAAGAATAGTCTCATCTCGCCAGATGGAAAAAAGGAATTAGTCCCAGTTATGGCATTATATGGGGCTAATGCAGCGGGTAAGAGCAATGTTCTTCACGCGCTTCTTTTAATGAAAGAGATGATTTGTGGCAATTATGCAAAATTGCTGAAAGGAGAAAACCTGCCGCAAGAGCCGTTTGCGTTTATGGACACAAGCCTGGAACCGACCAGCTTTGAGATTATCTATTTTTATAAGGGGATTAAATATGCATACGGTTATTCCTTCAACCAATCTGGTATTTTGACGGAATATCTTTATCACTGGCCAAAGGGTCGGGAGGCACTCGTATTTTCCAGAGAAAAAGATACTTTTGAATTCCGTGAGAATATTCAAGAGCAAATGACACTGGCAAGCAGGACGGCGGAAAATCGCCTGTATTTGGTCAGTTCCAATGAATGGAATTGTGCCCAGACTGAAAAAGCGTATCAATGGTTTTTTGAAAAATTAAAGGGGATTACTGGCAGCGCAGAAGCTTTGGATATTACTTTGTCGGCAATTCAAAAAGGCGGAAGAAAGAAGCAGCTTATCCTTAGGGAGATGCTGTATGCAGATCTTGGGATTAAAGATGTACGGGTGATTGGTTCCAAAGAAAATTCAGAGATTGAGGCTGTACACAGATTGATTAGCGAGGAGGGAATAGAGACAGAATATTCTCTACGCATGGGACAGGAATCCATAGGAACACAGAAATTTTTTTCACGGATTGGGATGTGGATGGAAGCCTTGCAAAATGGTTCCGTACTGGTGGTAGATGAGATTGAGTCTAGTATGCATCCATTACTTACCCGGCATCTGATTGAAATGGTTCAGGATGCAGCAGTAAACACCAGCCATGCACAACTGATTTTTACCACACATGATACGGGATTCCTGGATCTTACTTTTTTAAGGCGTGATCAGATTTGGTTTGTAGAAAAAGACGAAAAGTCAATGGAGACGGATGTTTACGCCCTAACAGATTTTTCCCCAAGAAAGGGGGAAAATATTTCCAAAGGGTATCTGCAGGGACGATACGGAGCGGTTTACAGTTCTTCGAATTTGTGTAATATTCTACACAAATGAAGATGTATAGCTGTAAGATGGTTTTTCGCTGATAAGCAACTTCCTTTTGAAAAAGTAGTATGATATACTAGGTTTAGTCGATTTATCGCAAGAATAAAGAGCATTTTGAGGAATACTATTCCACAAAATTAATCATAGAAAGGAGTTTTTTATGGTTAATATTTATCTGCTTCCTGCTGATGAAGGTGAATTCATATGGGTTAGATATGGAGAAAATATGAATTATGCAAATATATTGATTGACGGCGGCACAAAGGACAGTGGTTCTGAGTACGCACAAATTATTGAATGGATTGAAAAAAATGGAGAAAATATAGAAGCTCTTGTATTTACTCATATAGATTATGACCATTTACAAGGCGCAGTTGACGGAATTAGCAAAGTATCGGCAGAAATTTTAAAGAAAGTTGTAAAACGAATATTATTTAATACATGCCGGGCTATTTCGCGTGAACAAAAGCAGATGTCATTAAAAACAGGATATGCAGAAGACCAGATAAAAGGAAGAAAGTTTACAGGAGGATATGGAATAGAAGATGCCATAACACTTATGGATTTACTAAAAGAAAAAGAAATAGCAGAGAGAGTGATAGATTATGTGGTTTCTGGTATGGAGCTAGAGTGGGATAAGGGGGCTTTCATAAAGATAATCAGTCCAGGAACAAAAGAGTTAGAGCGGTTTTTGAAAAAATGGGAACCTTATTGTAGAAACAAGAAAGTGACATCTTATACGACTCATTTTGATATGATAGAGAATGGTTTAGAAGAATTGATGAAAGCACGATTAGGAAGTGATTGTTCGGATAACAATAAGGCGTCTATAGCTTTTTTATTTGAGTACGAAGATATACGAATAGCTTTTTTGGCTGATGCAAGCTCGTCAGTATGTATAAAAGGGCTTAAAAAACTGAAAATAAATATGCCGTGTGATGTAGATATATTGAAGCTGTCACATCATGGCAGTAAATATAATACATCGGATTCTCTGATTAGAAATCTGAAAACGAATGTATTTTTACTTAGTACGAATGGAAATGGACAACATGTTCCTAATAAAGCAGTAATAGCACATTTGCTAAAAAATGCATGTAAAAACAAAGTGCAATTGGCATGTAATTATGATTGGTGGGAAACTACATATCATGGAAAATATTTTACAAATGAAGATAAAGAAAAATTTTTATATACAAATAAATTAGAACTATTGATGCTAGGTGAAAATGGCATAAAAGTGAAGGACGGATTAAATATATATGGAGAATGGTCAGTACAATGAGAAGATAAGTAAGTATGCTGTTCGGATTGCATTGAACAATCATAAAGAACTTAAGGGATCGGGGGTACTATTTTTGAGACAATCTGGGGAATCACCATTACTTTTTACTGCGGCACATGTATTATATCCAATTTTTCAGAATAGCAATAATACTCTTTTGTATTTAGGCTGTTCAGATTGCGATGGTAATCCCCATGAAATTGAGATTAATGTACATTGGGTGAAAGAGAAATCACAAGCAATTGCACAAGTAGGAGAAACATACATACATCCTAGATATGAAGAAAAAGAAACGGAGAAGAATGGAAAAAAGGAGTATAATTATGATGTAGCGATTGTTGTTTTACGCTGGGAAGAGTGGATGAGAAGCTTAGATTATTATGAATTAAAAGGCGAGAAAGTTGGCAATGATTTAAACGGATGGGGATTTCCGGAAGCGGCAGATAGTGAAACAAAAAAAAACATGCTACTATTTTGTCCGGTAAGAAGGAAATATGTGCAAAATCGAAAATACAGAAAAAGAAACGGGGAAATTTAGTGTTTATTATAATGCAGGAACTTGGGAAAGAAATGTTACAAGAGAAAATTATATGAGTTGTTTTTCCGGGTGTGGATTATTTCATTATGAAAATAATCGTATGCTTCTGAATGGTCTTATTTCATGTGAATTTGGAGATAGATCTGTAGGAACTATGTTTTGGGCAAGCTCATCCAACCTCTTGCTTGGGTTAATGGATTATTTCGGAGTGGAGCAAAATTATCCGTTATCCTTTGAATATTATAAGGAAATGACAATGAAAGAAATCCCTGAAATACGTAAGGAGGCAAGGCGATTCTTTTGCGATTGGTATGAAGAACTGACCGAGGATTATCATCTATTACCAGAGAATTTTAGTGATGATACGAGAATAGGGTTGCTATGTGAAAGCACTCGAAAGTTTTGTGATAATTTTTGGGTTGGACAGTTGAAAAAGTGCATACTTTTATATGGAATACAAAAGATTAAGCCAGATGAACTTACAGCGCCTTTTGTGAAAATTCTGAATCCATGCGGAGTGGATAATGTAAGACTAGTTTTTTTATGTACAGAAGAAAAAGCGGAAAGCGTAATAGGCAGTTTAATTGAAAAAGAATATTTTACTAAAAGTGGAGATATAAAGAATGGTACAATTTTCGTATTGAACGGGAAAGAAAATAATAGAAACTGTAACATAGTATTTAAAAGATTTGAGTGTAGACAAGTGGTATGCAGTATAATAGATGGATATTCTTCAATATCTACAAGAAAAATACAACATAAGACTTATAATTTATGTCAGGAAAATGAGGAAGAAGATTTCGATATTATAAGAGGAAAGCTAGCGAAATGTAATTTGGCTGCTCTTGGAATTGACAATATGATGTCTGTATTGAATCAGGGCAGAGTAGATAAGAAGTGTATGAAGAAGGAAATGGAAGGATTGTTGGAAAAAGTATGGGAAATTTAGACGGATTAGAAAAATGGATACAACAAGAGGTAGAAGATAATTTTCAACACAATAAATTTTATTACTTTACTCGTGAAATGAATGTAGGTTCATCGTGTTTAAAATCATACCGTTCCCACATATTCGTTCAAATATATCATACACAAAGAGAACTAGAGGATAACTGGAAAGAAGCAAATCATTATATCGCGTTAAAGTATCAATGTAAGTTGGAAGAAATAATTGAAAAAAGTAATTTTTATCTCTGTCTGTTTGTGAAAGGAAAAGTAAATCTGAAAATTAGAAATGAAATAGAAGGAAATTCTTTTTGTGCGAAGAAATATATTTTTGAAGAAAGCGGAGGAGATTTAGAGGATTGTTTACGTTGTGTAGAAAATAAAATTTTTCGTATTAATATTTCGGTCATTCCAAAACAATTCCCGCTGTTGGAAAGTATGGTGTTACAAAATTTCCGAGGATATGCCGGAAAGTTTACTGTAAATCTTCAAAATGTGCAAAAAAAAGCAGCTTCTTTTGTTGTTATCTTTGCTAAAAATGGAGTCGGAAAAACTAGTTTCTTCGATGGTGTAGAATTTGCTTTAAAGGGGGAAGTAGGAAGAATTATTGATTTGGCTTTAAAGGATAAAAATGTAAAATACAGAGACGCCATATATCATAATCGTGATAACGCTGATAAAGACGCCTTTATATTAATGAAGTTAGATGATGGAAGGATAATAGAACGAAGAGTGTCAGATATTTCAGAAGAAAGAAATGATATGAGGGCTAATATACCTATACATGGAAAAGAGATTACTGGGACGCAAACAAATAAGGAAAAATGGGATCAAATTATTCTTCCTCATGATAAGATAGATAGTTTTATTTCAGCGAAATCAACAACTGCTCAATATAAAGAATGGGTAAAGAGTGTAGAACCACTGAAACAAGAAACAGAGGCATTTGAAAAATCTTATAGTGTATATAGGAAAGAGCAAAGAACGCATAACGAACTGAAAGATAGTTATGATGATATAGAAAAAAAATTGAAAGGACTTTCTGATCTGAAAAATTCAGTTAATAAAATTTATGAATTAATTAAACAATATAATAGTATGGTCTCAGATAAACATAGCCTATACTTTACAAAAGATGCAGACGTAGAACAGTATGATAAGTTATTAAATTGCATTAAAAGGAATATTAGAAGATTAGATGATAGGATGAAGTCTTTAGATAGCAATATTATTTTAGCTAGAGAAATATTGAACAAAGGAGTTTCTTCTTGTTACGAGGTTATTAAATCTGTCGATAAATTAAAAGAATCTTTGCAAGTTTTGGATAATAGAATACGACGAAGACGAGAATTGGATGTACTGTTAGAAGAAAATAGTGAAAATACTCTTGCAGTTAATAATAATCAAAAAGAACTAGAACTTCTTCAAAATATGGTAAATTATGGAATTGAAGAAATTCAAGATAAAAATAAAACATATTGTAACATAGGAAAAAAAATAAACGAATTAAAAGAAACTCTTGATTATTTTGAAACAGAACTTATGAAAGCTACAGAGACGGTTAATAAGTTAGAAGTGAAAAGGAGAAAGTTAAAAAATTCACAACTGACTTCAGATAAGTATGAGGAAGCACTAAAAAAGATAAAAGGAATAGAAAGAAATAATATAGAATTAAAGGATTTACAAGAAAAAAATGCCGCTGCAAGTGACAGAAGCAGACAACATCAACGATCTATAGTTCAAATATATGACAAAATAGAAAAAATATCTGCTTTTATTCTTCCAAAAGATATTAAAGAATTGAAATTAAAGAGATTTCAAATATCAGCTATGATTTAGATGAAAATATATGGGAACAATTACTAGAATTTGAAGAGAACTATGGAAATATTTCTATGCAAATTCAACTATGTCAAGAAGAAATTTTAAAACAGGAAAAAAGAACGAAAGAATTAAAGGAGATAAGGCAGAAAGGGCAAGAGTATCTAAATACACATAAAGATGTAAACACATGTCCCCTATGTCATACGTCTTTTGGAAATTGGAAAGATTTATTTTTAAGTATTACAAATATACAATCAGATGATGACGTTTTATTCAAACGATTGGAAGGGTATAATACAGAATTAAAAATAGTTTCTGAGAAGTATTCTGATTTTTATTTAAAAATAGAAAATCGAAAAGAGAAACAAAAAGCAGAACAAAAAGTAAAAATTGTTGGTTTAGAAAATGCAAATAAGGAATGTCTTGATAAAATAGAAGAAACTGAGAAGCGGACTGAGTTTTTAAATGAACAGCAAAATCAATTAAAACTTTGGTTTAATCAACAGAACATACAGATAAATGAATTTTCATTCCAAGAATTAGAAGGTTTCAAAAAAACTCAAGAAGAATATTTAATGCAGTTGGAGGTAGAGTTAAAGAAGTCTATAGAAGCCAAAAAGTCCGTGCAGTTAACGGTTGAGAATACAAGAAAAGTTATAGATACTTTAGTAGAACAAAAAGATATCATAGTTGAAAACTCAGAATTATATAGTTATATTAAATTTTGGATGAGTCAATCACCAGAATTTGATTTTGATATATGGCTGCACGAAAAGGAAAACTTATTAGAAAAATATATAGCTATACAAAAAAAACTACAGGAGACAATAAACGGGTATAAGGATGTAGAAAATTTTTGTTTGTCAGATTCCATAGAAAATAGGGATACCCAACTAAAAAGTTTGCAAAAAGCAGTGGATGTTAAAGAAAAATATCGTATTTTTGAGAATTTTTCAGAAGAGGGAATAAACAAAAGCCTAGAAGATTGGATTCAAAAAAAGCAATACTATGAAGCACAGAAAGAAATTTTATTTCAAATTTCTGAAGAAAATAGTTCAAGGTCTTATTTCGAATATTTTAGAAGATATCATCAAGAATTAGAAGATAAAAAGAAGCAGTGTTCAGATCAGGCTGAAAAAGTAAAACATGCAAAAAAATGGTTTGAGAAGCAGAAGAGGAACTTAGAAATAAGAATAAAGGCATATTTTGATCAGTCGATAATGAATGAAATTTATAAAAAAATTGATCCGCATGATTATATGAAAAATATTGAGTATAAATTGTCTTTTAATGATAAAGATGAACCGCAATTATGTATCTATGTGAATGAAAGCAAAAAGGTTGACGCGGATGATACGGATTCTTATCGGCCTGAGTGGTATTTTAGTACGGCTCAGTTAAATACGGTAGCATTTAGTTCATTTTTAAACAGGGCTCTAAATGCAAATAATTTAGAGTTTCGAACGATTTTTATTGATGATCCTATCGGGCATTTTGATGATATGAATATCCTTGGATTTGCAGATTTAATCCGAAGCATTCTTGAATCAATCCATTGTCAAATTATTATGTCTACCCATGATGAAAAGATTTTTAAAATTTTGGAAAGAAAGTTGGATGATAAATACTATAATTCCTGCTTCATACGATTACCGGAAAGTGAAGCTATAACGTGGGAAGAGACAAATTAGGAAAGTTGATATGTATTTTATATAATCAATGGGAGACTTTAAAACAGGAGGTATTAGCATTGAAAATTTCACAAGTGAAAGTAGAAAACTATACCGTATTTCAATCGGCTCAGTCAAGTTTTAGCGATGGAATTAATGTACTGATCGGAGAAAATGGGACAGGTAAGACACATCTGATGAAACTTCTTTATTCCGCTTCTCAGGCTGCAGATTCAAGAGTCTCGTTTTCTAATAAGTTAGTGAAGACAATGCTTCCGGACGACTATAATATTTCGAGACTCCTTACCAGACGGCCAGGTTCGTCACATGCAAATATTCAGATTGCCGCGAGATGTGAAGATGATTGTAATATTAAAAAATTGAAAATAGCATTTCATAGTAAAACAAAGAAATGGGATGCGGAAGTTATAGGTGAAAATAGTTGGGAAAATGCATTTCAGGGCGAAAGCAGTATTTTTATACCGACGAAAGAGATCTTATCAAATAGTTTTAATCTGAATGCAGCGGTTGAAAAAGGAAATGTGCTTTTTGATGATACCTATCTTGATATTCTAAATTCTGCCAAGGTAGATGCATCGCTGGGAAGAAATGAAAAAAGCAGGAGCAAAATGCTCAGGGCGATAGAAGCGATTATTGACGGAAAAGTGATATATGATGCGAAAAAGGATACATTCTATTTGAAAAAGGGAAATTCTAAACAGGAATTTAATCTTGTTTCAGAAGGAATCCGAAAAATGGCGCTAATATGGCAGCTTGTTAAAAACGGAATGTTGGATAAGGGTTCCGTATTGTTTTGGGACGAGCCGGAATCGAACATGAACCCATCATATATTCCTGTTATTGTAGATCTGCTTTTGGCATTGTCTCGTAATGATGTGCAAATATTTGTTGCGACACATGATTATTTTTTTAGTAAATATATAGACGCGCGGAGGGAGCCTAGCGACCGGATTATTTATCATTCCTTGTATCAGAATAATGGAGAATTATGCTGGGAATCGGAAAGTGAGTTTAGTTTGTTGGAAAATAATGGGATACTGGAAACAGCACGTAGGTTATACAGGGAAGAAGTCGGTGTAAAGTAATATGAAGAAAATAATTAATGAGTCAGGGGTAGCTTTCGGGGAATTTAATTCTGACGACTTGTTCTATATTGAAGAATCTGATTTGTATAAATCACTTGGAACCGGAATAAAAACGGTTGAATTTATTGTGCTTGACCAAAAAGATACTATTATATTTCTTGAGGCAAAAACAGGCTGTCCGAATCCCCAAAATAAAGAAATGGGTGGAGAAAAAACAGAAAAATTTGTCGAATTTTATAATGACATATCGGAAAAGTTTATAGATTCCTTGCAAATATATATAGCTGGACTATTGGAGAAATATGGAAAAACAGAAGAAATTGGCGAAAATCTTATGAAAGTGAAACCACTAGAGAAAAAGAAGTTAAAATTTGTACTTGTTATTACGGCAGATGAAATTAAAGAGGAATGGCTTTGGGGACCAAAGTTGGAACTTGAGAACAGACTATTGAAATTAAGGAAAATATGGGGAATTAGCGTTATTGTTCTTAATAAAAGTTTAGCATATAATTATGGCCTTCTTTCTGATAGCAAAGAAATTTAACGATATTGGATGTCTGGCTTTACAAACATCTCATGGGCAACATTTAGTGGATTTCAAGAAAAAATTAATTTCTGAAATAGGCGCTGACAGGATTCAATTAGTTACAATCAGCCGTCCATCGGCATATGGAGAATATGAGCCATATCAATTTATTGACACAGAGAAGGAATTTGAGCAGGCAGTAAAAAAATTGTAAAGTGATAGTATATCTATTATTGCGTGAAATGCAGATTTTACGCAATAATATGTATAAAAGAGAATAGAGGATTATTTTATGAGTGAATATACGGATACTGTACGAACACAGAATATACTGGCTTTGAGGGCGTTGCTGAAGCAAATGCCTCCTTTTTGTACGGATTATTTCAGGGGAATTGCTTCGTCAACATCTCCAAGGACACAGACTGGGTATTGCCGGGATATCTATACCTTTTTACAATTTGTTGTTATGAGAAATCCTCTATACAGAGATTCCGAAATTAAGGATATTCCCCTTAAAGTCCTTGAGGAAATGACGCCGGCGGACATCGACGAATATCTGGAACATCTTAACTACTATATATTTGAAGGTACTGAATATAGAAACGGTGAATCTGCAAAAGCACGAAAGCTGTCTGCCCTTAGTAATATATACAGCTTCTTTAATAAACGGCAGATTGTTTCAAATAATCCCTTAAATGCCATTGAACGGCCCAAAGTCCATGATAAAGTAATTATTACACTGGATCAGGAACAGATATTTGATTTAATGGATGCAGTCGAAAGCCCGACTAATATGACAGACCGCCAGAAAAAGTTTCATAATCTTACCATGGCTCGTGACCGTGCTATTTTAACATCATTTTTGGGGACCGGAATGCGAGTATCAGAATTGGCCGGATTGGATGTTACAGATGTAGATTTTAATAATCAGACGTTCCGTGTGATCCGGAAAGGCGGAAATGAAGCATACATATACTTTGGAGATGATGTCCGGGACGCCCTCTGCTACTATTTGGGTATTCAGGAAGAGCCAGAAAATACGAACGAAGAGATAAAACAACTATCCCCCAGGGATGCCCTATTGAAAGGCAATGATGAAGAGAAAGCATTATTTCTCTCGCTTAGAGGGAATCGTATGGCGGTCCGCAGTATCGAGGTTATGGTTAAAAAATACTGTACAATGATAAATACAAATAAGAAAATTACCCCTCATAAGCTTCGGAGTACATATGGAACAGCTTTATATAAAGAAACTGGAGATATTTATCTGGTAGCGGATGTTCTTGGGCATAAAGATGTAAATACTACCAAAAAGCACTATGCCGAGATGACCAATGATAATCGGAAACGTGCGGCAAATATTGTCCCTTTGAAAAAAACACATGAGAAAAGCACATAAAAAGAGGGTGGAATTTTAAAGATTACCATGTTATGATACATATAATATAAAGTATTAACACTATAAATGCAAATCATAATTCAGAAAGGATGTGGTTTAATGACTGTACAGCAACAGGTATGCGCACGCATTATTAACATGTCAGATGAAGGCGCTGCTTTTATTGAGCAAGTAATAAATAATATGAATCCTGTTTTTTTTATAGGAAAAAATAATTTAAAATCTACTACAGAGGCGATAGATGTATCAAAAAGAATCGGCGTTGGAAAGGGAATTATTGAAGATCCAACTGATTTTGATAAATGGGACGAGGAAATTGCTGATTTATTTGAGGATATAAAAAAATGAATTATCTAGCAGACACACATATTTTAATTTGGGCAATAACAGATAGTCCTAAATTATCCAAAAATGCAAGAGAAATATTGTTATCGGAAAATAATAATATTTATTTAAAATTCAATCTTCCAAATTTCCTTGATTTTTCAAGGCTTTTTTGCTTTTTATGAGGAATTTTTCCAAGATAGTTTTATAGATGCCAAACAGCAAATATTCCATTCCTGTTGGATTTGAACTCTCGTACAATTGAATATTGTTAAAATCAGGCAGATAGAAATTGAAAAATCTATCTGCCTTTTTTCGTATATATACATAGCCAATCGTTTATGAATGGAATCATTCTAACGGTTGGCTTTTTTCATTTTAAAGTCAAAGGAGATGTAAGTGTATGAACAAATTTGAATCAGAAAGAAGATTTGCCGAACGTATGAAAAGGTGTTATCCACCGGGCACGAGATTATTGCTCTTAAGCATGGACGACCCTTATGCTCCAGTAGAGTGCGGAACAAGAGGCACAGTTGTCCATGTGGACGATGCCGGACAAATCCATATGAAATGGGATAACGGCAGAACTCTTGCTATTGTTCCCGGTGAGGATTCATTCAGAAAATTGACCGATGAGGAACTTGC
>OFGF01001625.1_pt1 | contig 13566 bp, 9 predicted proteins | sample 1521711 | NCBI WGS metagenome assembly OFGF01 (sample SAMEA3504092, study PRJEB24116) | mouse gut metagenome | biome: mouse gut; feature: mouse-associated habitat; material: faeces | place: Denmark | collected 2011 | reverse complement strand
GACGCGCTGTCATCCAGAATCAGAATTTCAGGCTTTCTGACCAATGCCCTGGCAATGGTCAGTCGCTGCTTCTGGCCGCCGGAAAGGTTTTTACCGTTCTGGGCAACCTTGGCATCCAGCCCTCCGTCCCTGCCCTCCACCACTTCCCTGGCCTGGGCCGTGTCAATGGCCTGCCACAGTTCCTCATCCGTGGCGTCGGGTTTCCCCCATTGCAGATTGCTGCGGATGGTCCCCTTAAAAAGCACCGCTTTCTGCGGCACCACGCCGATACGTCTGCGAAGCTGCTCCATGGGAATGCTTTGAATATTCTGCCCCTCCAGCCGGATGGCTCCCTCCGTCACCGGATAAAAACCGGGAATCATATTTACCAGAGAGGATTTGCCGGAGCCCGTACCGCCGATAATGCCGATGGTCTGTCCCCTCTCCACCCGAAAATGCACATCCTGCAAAGTCTTATCTCCCGCCCCCTGATAGGTCAGGGATACATGGTCAAACTCCAAATAGGGGGGCAAATACTGCATCGTATCTCCCACAGGCTTTCCGGCCTCTTCTGCCGCAGACTGTGCCGATACATTGCACTTCTCTGCCGCCTCTCCTGCCGGGATCTCCAACACCCCTGCCACCCGGTCCGCGCAGGCCAGCGCCTTGGTGATGGTGACAATCAGATTGGCTAACTTTACCAGTTCTACCAGAATCTGAGACATGTAATTGATAATGGCCACCACCTCGCCCTGGGTCAGGTTACCCATGTTGACCTGAAGGGCCCCGGTGTAAATCAGCGCAATGATGGCTCCGTTGACAATCACATAAGTGAGGGGATTCATAACCGCGCTGATCCTCGCCACCGCCGTCTGCAGATGGGAAAGCGCATTATTCTGCTCCCGAAACCGCTTTTCCTCCACCTGCTCCTGGTGGAACGCACGGATCACACGCACACCGGTGAGGTTTTCCCTGGTAATGCCAAGCACCCGGTCCAAGGCGCTCTGTACCTTCTTGTACATGGGCATGGTGATCATCATTACGCCAAAAACCACCACGGCCAGCAGCGGAATAGCCACCACAAAGATCAGCGCACTCTTTACGTCAATGGTAAAAGCCATGATCATGGCTCCGAAAACAATGATGGGAGAACGAAGGAACAGCCGCAGCACCATGTTCACTCCGGACTGCACCTGGTTGATATCGCTGGTCATCCGCGTGATCAAGGTGGAGGTTCCCGCCCTGTCTATATTGGTAAAATCAAGCCTCTGGATATGTTCAAACACCGCCTGCCGCAGCTTGGCGGAAAATCCTACCGCCGCCCTGGCCGCAAAGAACTGGGCTGTCACCGAACTGGCCAATCCCACCGCCGCTAAAAGCAACAGGCACAGACCCATCCTGACAATATGCCCCATATCCGAGTTGCCGGGACTGCCGATTCCCCGGTCAATGATACTGGCCATCACCAGAGGCACAAACAACTCAAAAAAAGCCTCCAGCAGCTTAAAAAGCGGGGCCAGTACAGACTCCTTCCTGTAGTCTTTCAGATAAACAAATAGCTTTTTCATCGCAACTCCTGTCCGCCCGCCTCATTGGGCATTTCACATCTGCGTCCTTCCTCCTCGCAGCACACGCAGACATAATATCCGGGGAGCTCTCCATACTCATATAGACGCATACCCGTATCCTTTAACATATTACGCTTTAACACATCCTCTGTCAAGCCCGTTCCTTTCAGCTTCCCATATGCCTCCTTACGGCACCACAACCTGTAAAACAAAGCCGTTCCCGGGCTGCGATCCGCTGTCAATCCCTGTTCCATATTGTTTACAGAAACGCCGCTCTCAAAGACGGCCGCTTCCTCCTGCGCAAAGAAACGTTTTACCAGAGACTCCTTATAGGGAAGCATCTGCTGAATGTCAATCCCTACCGGGACATCGCTGACTGCCAGCGCTACATAGTCCCCGGAGTGGGAAAGATTGTAATGCCAGGGCTCTTGCCGGATATAAGGCTTCCCGCCGGGGGCGTAAGCCACCTGCAGCGGCAAGGGGAAGGGGATCTCTTCCAGCAGCTGCGGATAGGACAACTGCCGCCAACGGACAGGCGCGTCCTGGGGAGATTCCGTAAGGGCTTGTCTGTGTGCCCCATATTGCAGCAGCAGCTGTCCTCCCATACTCTGCGCCCTTGTGCCCGGCCTGGCACAACCGGCCACCTTCTCCTGCTGCCAGGCGGTCAGCTTATCCCAGCCGGGCAGAGCCGCGGCGTTTTGGATGAATTCTCCGCTGCCTGTCTCTTCCATTTGAAGGCGAAGTCCGCCCACTTCCAGCAAATATACCTGAATCACGTTTTCCCCTTCCGGCTCACATCCGTTCATAGGTCTCATGAAAAATGCGCCTTTCGATCACATAGATATCATGGGGATCGTCCACGCGCACCGCCAGATAGTCCCCCTCTTTTCCCAGCATATATTTTTCCTCGTCCCATGCGGTGAAAACTTTCACTCTATGATTCAACTCTTTCGCGTAAATATGTACTTCACCGCTGGAAACACAGGTTTTGGCGTAGGGAATCAAGGATACATTTTTCCCCTCCAATACATCCCTGACCACAGGCGCATACTCTCCCGAAAAGACGTAAGGCGTATCGAGACGGTTATAGCTGCGCTCAAATTTAGCCCTGTCGTTGGGATATACTTCTCCCTGAATCCCAATCATAACCAACAAGTCTTTATGAATCCGCACATCCAGGTCCCCCTCCAATGTGCGGATGCAGATTTGAGCGCCTGTGGGAAAGACCTGGTCCGCCTCCACATAACCCAGGGGAACCTTCCTCTTTTTGTATGCCGTCATGCCGGTGATATCCATGTTATACTCCTTTGCGTGAATAATCTGGATATCGTCGAAATAATCGTCCATGCGCCGGACCAGAAATTTCTGAATGTCCTCTTCCGGGGGATTTCCCGGGACCTCCTTTTCCAGCAATTCCATCTGGAGAAAGCCGCCGGCCTTTTCCAGATGCCCGCCCCCGGATCCCACACCCTCCGTAATAAACGCCGCCAACTCGCTGGCCTTTACCTCTTTCACGCAGCTTCTCACGGAAATCTTAACGCCAAATGGCAGCACACTGTATACCAGGCAGGTGTCCACAGCGTCCACCTCCAGCATCAAATCACTGATCATACCCAGAATATTGGGATCGCAGGGCTCCGCCATGGCTACCGCATAGCGGTATTCCTCGTGGTAGTGATAATTCATCAGCGCCGCGCCGGCTATTTCCAACTCCCGCAAGGACAGGTTCGCATTGCGAAAGCGCAGGATCAGACTCCTGTCAAACACTGCGTCATCCCGCAGATCCTTGTCCAGGGGATGGGATATCTCCGTGAAATTATTGGTATCCGTCAAAAGCCCGTAGTAAAGAGCCGTGGCCAGGCCCCTGTCAGCGTTGACATCCATCCCCTCCTGCCTCAGAAGTTCCCTCACCACGGTGGCGCACGCCCCCAGATTGCTTCTCACTTCACTGAGCGGAGGCAGAGGGCCGCTGATCTGATGATGGTCGATGACGGCCACCTGACCCGCGTCAAACTTTGTCACATTTCCCTGTCCATACTGGCAGTCCACTGTGACCAGAAGCTCCGGCGCTTCCAACATATCCGCATGCTCGATGGGAAGATTCAACTCGGATACCATCAGAACCAGATTGCTCTTTTGGATAGGGCTGCGCCCTCCATAGACAAAATGTACCTTCTTTCCCTGGGCCTTCAGATAGAAATACACACCATAGCCGCTGGCCAGGGCATCCGCGTCCGGATTGTCATGACACTGCACCACTATGGAATCATATTTTAAAAAGTCACTTAATTTCATACCAACCTCCCCGCCTCCCATATTCTCTTGAACGTCGATGGGCCAGCCCGCTCGTTTTCCGCCGGATGGTTCAACCGAAAGCCCGGACCGTATTCACAGCACCATCAGCAAAGTGCCCGCCCCGATCAGCACACAGCCGAAAAAAGATTTTACCGTGAACTGCTCATGCAGAAAAATAAAGGCCAGCACCAGCGTGATCACCACACTGAGTTTGTCGATGGGCACCACCTTGGACGCCTCCCCCAGCTGCAGGGCCCTGTAGTAACACAGCCAGGACGCACCGGTGGCCAGGCCTGACAGAATCAGAAACAGCCAGCTCCTGCCGCTGATGGCCCCGATTCCCCCCTGGGCGCTGGTCAGAAAAACCATCCCCCAGGATAACAGCAATACCACCACCGTTCGGATGGCTGTGGCCAGATGGGAATTGACACCCTCAATCCCGATCTTGGCCAATATGCTGGTCAGTGCCGCAAACACTGCCGATAATAACGCAAATAGCAACCACATGGAAATGCACCTCCGTCTCTGGATTCCTGTAGACATATTGATCCCTCCCCGCGCCGGGCCCAGCCTCTGCATGCGCCTGTATTCCATATATAATGATATCTGTCCATACAGCAGTTATTCCCCGTTTGGAACCACTTTAGTCGGGGCATGAAAGGAGTTGCAGACATTACTCCACAACTCCCCGCCTTTCCATTACGTATTTTAATTCTCAGGGGAATCCTGCCCAGGCTCTTTAATCACCAGGCACAATTCCTCCAACTGCTTCTCATCCACCATATTGGGTGCGTCGGACATCAGACAGGAGGCGTCCTTCACCTTGGGGAACGCAATCACTTCCCTGATGCTCTCCGCCTTCACCAGCAGCATCACAAAACGATCCAGCCCGATGGCCAGTCCGGCATGAGGGGGCACTCCATACTTAAACGCGTCCAGCAAAAAGCCGAACTGCTCATGGGCTTTCTCAAGGGTAAAACCCAGCGCCCGGAACATCCGCTCCTGCACATCACTCTGGAAAATACGGACACTGCCGCCTCCCAGTTCCACGCCGTTTAATACAATATCATAGGCTTTGGCCCGCACACTGCCCGGATCGGATTCCAACCTTTCCAGATCCTCCTCCATGGGCATGGTAAAGGGATGATGCATGGCCACAAAACGCTCCTCCTCCTCACTCCACTCAAACTGGGGGAATTCCGTCACCCACAGGAAGTTGAATTTGTCATTGTCCACCAGATCAAGCTGTCTGGCCACCTCACAGCGCAGGGCTCCCAGCACGGCCCACACGGTCTTCAGGCGATCCGCCGCAAAGAGCAGCAGATCCCCCGGCTGTCCCTGCATCACCGCCACCAGATCAGCCAGTTGTTCCTCGGTCATAAATTTGGCAAAAGATGATTTGTAACTGCCATCCGGCATCACAGACAGATAGGCCAAACCCTTGGCCCCATACCCCTTGGCAAACTCCACCAGCGCATCAATCTTCTTCCGGGGCATCTCCGCCTGCCCTTTCACATTGATGCCCCGGACGCTGCCGCCGGACTCCAGCGCCCCGGTAAACACCCCGAAGCCGCAGCCCTTCACCGCCTCCGACACATCCTGCAGCTCCATTCCGAAGCGGGTATCCGGCTTGTCGGAACCGTAGCGGTTCATAGCTTCCTCCCAGGTCATACGTTGAATCGGAAGCTGCACCTCCAGACCGATGGCATCCCGGCACACCTCCGCCACCATGCGCTCGGTGGCGTCAATCACATCCTCCACATCCACAAAGGACATTTCCAGATCCACCTGGGTAAACTCCGGCTGCCGATCAGCCCGCAGATCCTCATCCCTGAAGCACTTGGCAATCTGGAAATACCGATCGTACCCGGAACACATCAGAAGCTGCTTGAATATCTGAGGGGACTGGGGCAAAGCATAGAAATTCCCCGGGTGCACCCGGCTGGGCACCAGATAGTCTCTGGCTCCCTCCGGCGTGGACTTGTTCAGAATCGGCGTCTCAATCTCCAGGAAGCCCTCTCTGCTGAGAAATGCCCGGATGGTGGTGGCGATCTTACTGCGCAGCATCAGATTGCGCTGCAGATCCGGCCTGCGCAGATCCAGATAACGGTATTTCAGCCGCAGCTCCTCCTTGGTTTTGGATTCCGCCTCAATGGGGAAAGGCGGCGTCTCCGCCTCCGCCAGGATACGCACCTGAGCAGCCCGCACCTCAATCTCCCCGGTGGGCAGATTTTCGTTCACCGCGCCGCTGCGCTTCTCCACTCTGCCCACCACAGCCACCACAAACTCGCTGCGCAGCTTTTCCGCCTTGGCAAAATGTTCCGGGCCGCAGTCGCTCTCTTCAAATATAATCTGCAAAATGCCCGCCCGGTCCCGCAGATCCACAAAGATAATGCCGCCCTTGTTCCTCTGCTTCTGCACCCAGCCCATAACGGTGACTTCCTCACCCACATTGTTAAGACCCAGTTCACCGCATCTGTAAGTCCTCTTTAAGCCTTTCATTGACTCTGCCATACTAGAAACCTCGCTTCCGCCCCATGGGGCTATTCATACTTTTCCGTCCAAAAATTCTTCCCCTTCTCCGCTTGCCGGTTCTATGATCTGCTTACCGAACCCTGCGTCAGGTACCTCAGTTTTTCAGCGTCTCCCTGTAGAACTCCACGAATTCTTCATACCCCTCCGCCGCAAGCTGCTCTTTCTGGAACTTCTTATTTTTATTCATGCGGGCCACCAGCACCTGGCTGCCGTCCTGCCGGGCCGCCTGTGCCTTGGCAATCACTTCACACAGCGCCTGGCCGCCTACGCCCTTCTCGATCAGGTACGCCACCTTTTTCCGGGCCTGAGGCACCTTAAAGCCGCTGTCCATCAACAGCATGATGATCCGCTCGAACCCGATGGAAAAACCGCAGGCCGGAACATCCTGCCCGGTGAACTTGCCCACCATCCTGTCATATCTGCCGCCGCCGCCGCAGGCTGCCCCAAACTGAGGCATGGAGATCTCAAAAATCGTCCCCGTGTAGTAGGACATGCCCCGTACCAGCGTAGCGTCAAATACCATACGGAAGTCCGCCGCTTTGGTGGCGCTGACGCTGGAAATAATCTCCTGCAATCCCTGGGCCACCCCGGGCTCCAATACATCCCGCAAAGTCTCCGCCAGATAGGCTACCCCGTCCTCCTGCTGCCCCAGTTCCCGGTACAGCGCCAGGTATTTATCCACACAGGATTTATCAAACCCTTTCTCCAGCAGCTCTGCCTCCACGCCCTCAAGGCCGATCTTATCCATCTTGTCCAACGTGATAAATACGCTGTCATAAGCCTCCTGGTCAAAGCCGCTGTAAGCAGCCATGGCCTTCAAAATCTGCCTGTCGTTAATGCGGATTTCAAAATCCCTGAACCCGATGTTCCCCAGGGTGGTGGTGGTGGCCAGGATCAACTCGATCTCAGCCAGATTGCTGGGTTCCCCGAAAATATCAATATCGCACTGCATGAACTGACGGTAACGTCCCTTCTGGGGCCTGTCTGCCCGCCACACATTTCCTATCTGCAAAGCCTTAAAGGGAGAGGGCAGATTGGCCGCATTGTTGGAATAGTACCGCACCAGCGGCACCGTCAGATCATAACGCATGCCGAAGTCCACCACTTCCTCCTCCGTAACCGCCTGGGCCACATTGAGCTTTTCACCCCGCTTTAACACTTTGAAAATCAACTTCTCATTGTCCCCGCCCTGCTTGCTGGTCAGATTGGAAAGGCTCTCCATACAGGGCGTCTCAATCGCCGTGAATCCAAACCGGCGGTATGTGTCCTTAATCACCCCCTGTACATAATCCCGGATCTGCATCTCCTCGGGTAAAATATCCTTCATGCCGTGTACCGGCTTTTTATTCATTGCCATTTATATCTCCTCTCCTTATAAGAGCCGCTTTTTGCGTTGGATCATCTCATCAATTCTTTCGATGTACTGCGCCACTTCCTTCACATTTTCACAGCGCTCGATCCGCCCGTCCGGGTATACCCGTTTGGTGATGGAGCCGGCTCCCAGGGCCACAATGGTCTGCATCTCTTCCATAATCAAAATATTATACAAACCATATTTTCCCTCTCTGGCATACCCCACATTCTCAAAATTACCGGACATATTTTTCTGCCGGTAGAGATAATAGGGATGCATACCCAGGGCTTTCGCTCCCGCCGCCGCGATCTCCATGGTCTCGTCCGTGTTGCGCAGCGTCTCAATGCCGTGCTCCTGGATCCACTGACTTAGCCGGGAGGCCCGCTTGATGGCCAGAGAATGCACCGTCAGACTGTCCGGGGACAGACTCACTACCTTCTCCACCGTGCGCCTCACATCCTCCTCCGTCTCTCCCGGCAGTCCCAGAATCAAGTCCATGTTGATATTGTCAAAGCCGGATTCTCTTGCCATGTAAAATGCTTCCTTCGTCTGTTCCACCGTATGCCTCCGCCCGATGAGGTCCAGTGTCGCCTGATTCATAGTCTGCGGATTTACCGAAACCCGCGTCACCCCATGTTCTTTCAGCACCCGGAACTTCTTGGGCGTCACGCTGTCCGGCCGGCCGGCTTCCACCGTCAGCTCCCGCAGATGCCCGTAATCAAAGGCTTCCTCCAGAACGCCCATAAGACGGTGAAGCTGCTCCGCCGTAAGTGTGGTAGGCGTTCCGCCCCCTACATAAATCGTATTCAGCTTCCTGCCTTTATAAGCCTTTCCCAGAAAACGAAGCTCCGAAAAAAGCGCTTCCAGATAGGCGTCCACCTGCTTCTGCCACCGATTCAGGGGCGAAGAGGAAAAAGAACAGTACAGGCAAATGCTCGGACAGAAAGGAATCCCCACATAAAGGCTGTAGCCCTCTTGATAATCAAGCCCTTTCAGCACCTCCCGTTCCCGGTTGGCGATGGACACGGCCAGGGCCGTCTTTTCATTGCTGCAAAGATAGGTGCCCCGCATATAGTCCGCAATCTCCACATTGGACCTTCCCTGCTCCAGCATTGCCATCGGAATCTTCACCGGACGGATTCCCGTCAGCGTTCCCCAGGGCAGCTTCCTTCCTGTAAAATCAGAGAGCACCCCGTAAATCAACTGCTTCAACTGATTTTTCACAAGCTTCCGCTCAGGATTCTCCACACAAACACGGCTCTTCTTTTGAAGAGCCTCATTCTCATATACCGCAAATTCGATTTCCTCTTCCCCTATGACTGCCGCCATCTGAAGAGGCACATCCTCCGTAAATGCGGTCTTCTCCCGAACATTTACTTCCTCCTCCGGGTAAAAAGCCTTAATCAGAGAATGAATGTCATAGGCAAAGCTTTCCTGATTGATCCTAACCTCTATCATCATCTGTCCCCAATGTCTCTGCAAACATAAGCATCTGTCCGTTACGGTTCACACGCCGCTGTTCCGCAGGGTATTTCCGTACATTTTGTGCGGAGCTCCTAAGTTTTTCAGCATGAAACCGCATTTTTTCGTTACTGGTCACGGAACGAACTACAACCATTTTACATATAAGGATTGTACTTCTTCTCATAACCGACAGTCGTCATTTCCTCGTGCCCCGGATACACCTTTACATCCTCCGGCAGCACCAGAAGCTTTTCCTTCACGGACCGCACTAGCGCCGAAAGGCTCCCTCCCGGGAAATCCGTTCTTCCGATAGAGCCGCAAAACAGCGTATCCCCGCTGAACAGCGCCTTCGCCTCCGGCTGATAATAACAGCAGCCTCCCGGCGTATGTCCCGGCGTGAAAAGCATCCGAAAGCTCATACCGGCCTCTTCAAACACCTGCCCGTCCTCAAGAAGCACATCCGGCTTTACCGTAACCGCTGCGCCAAACAGCGCCTTTGACAGATTCTGCGCCGGATCAAGAAGCAGCCCTTCTTCCGCCTCCGCCGCGTAGACCTTCACTCCGAAATCCCGCTTCAAATCCGAAACCGCCAGAATGTGATCCCCATGCCCGTGTGTCAGAAAAACGGCCTTCAAGGACAATCCTTCGTCCACAGCCTTCCTGACAATCACATCCGCCCGGTCCGCCGGGTCCACCACAATCGTCTCCAATGTCTCCTCGTTGATCAGAAGATAGCAGTTGGTCCGCACATCCCCCAAAACAAGCGTCTCTATTCTCATACTTCCCTGTTATCCTTTCTCACACCGCCGTTTCCCATACTCCCGCACACAAACATATCTCCGAAGCTGTCCGTACATGGTACATGGCAAACGGCAACCCAAAAACGCAGCGCATCATAAGCCAATTCCGTATCAGCCCATAGCCCGCTCAATATCCAGAACGCTTTCCACCTGATGAAGCTTATCCGCAATCCTCTGCAGCTCATCCTTCCCGCCGATATCAAAGGTAATGGAAATGGTGGCCGTCCCCTGCTTACTGGTGCGCACATTGATACTGGTCATATCAATCCCCCGCTCCGTAAAAATCCGGGAAATATCCACCAGTAACCCCGTCCGGTTGTTTGCGTATATCTTAATCTCCGTAGCATACTTCTCCCCGGAGGCCGCCGCCCCCATATCCTGCCACTCCGCGTCAATCAGCCGCCGCCTCTCAAGCTCCTGAAGATTCAGCACATTGATACAATCCGTCCGGTGAATGGAAACGCCCCGTCCCCGGGTAACAAACCCGATAATCTCATCCCCCGGTACCGGGCTGCAGCACTTGGAAAACCGCACGGACACATCCGAAAGGCCCTTGACCACAATTCCGCTCTTGGACTTGGTAATGCGGATCTTGCTGTCCTTATTGTCGGCTACGGCCTCCATCACCTTCTCGTCGGTAAATTCCTTCTTGTGGAGCTTGTCATACTCCTCAGTCATCTTATTGATAACCTGGCCTTCTTTCAGACCGCCGTGTCCAATGGCCGCCAGAACGGAATCCCAGTCCCGGAAGCCGTATTTGCGCATCACGATATTCTGAAACTCCGGCTTCATAATATCGGACATCACAATAGACTTTACCTTGCAGTACTGGGCAAGCATTTCCTTGCCCCGCAAAATATTCTCATCCTTAAACTGATGCTTAAACCACTGATTGATCTTATTTTTCGCCTGAGTGCTCTTAACCACATTCAGCCAGTCCCGGCTCGGTCCCCGGGAATTTTGAGACGTCAGCACCTCAATGCGGTCCCCGTTCTGAATGGTATAATCAATCGTCACCAGCTTGCCGTTGACCCTGGCCCCAATCATCTTATTTCCCACGGCGCTGTGGACACTGTAGGCAAAATCAATGGGCGTGGAGCCGCTTGGCAGGGTTTTCACATCTCCCGTAGGCGTAAAGCAATAGACGCTCTCGGAAAACAGGTCCAAATCACTTTTCAGGAGATTCATAAACTCCTTATTGTCGGACATGTCGCGCTGCCACTCCAGGATCTGCCGAAGCCAGCTCATTTTCTCCGCTTCCTGCTGATCCACGGTTTTCTTGCCGTCGCTGCTCTCCTTATACTTCCAGTGAGCCGCAATTCCGTACTCGGCTGTCTTGTGCATGTCAAAGGTGCGGATCTGAATCTCAAAGGGCTGTCCGTTGGGACCAATCAAAGTCGTATGAAGCGATTGGTACATATTGGGCTTGGGCATAGCCACATAGTCCTTGAACCGCCCCGGAATCGGCGTGTACATTTCATGAATCACACCGAGAGCCGCATAACAGTCCTTCACCGTATCCACAATGATCCGCACGGCAAACAAATCATAAATCTGATCCAGCGTTTTACTCTGGTTCACCATTTTCTTATAAATACTGAAGAAGTGCTTTACCCGTCCGTCTACATGGGCCTCGATGCCTCCGTTTTCCATGTGGCGCTTCACTTCCTCCACAATTCCCCGGACAAAAGCCTCCCTGGTGCTCTTCTTATCGGAAATCTGCTCCTTCAGCTCATAATAAACCTCCGGCTCCAGATACTTAAGAGACAAATCATCCAGCTCATTCTTAACCTTGGAAATACCAAGCCGCTGCGCAATAGGCGCATAGATATCCATCGTCTCCCGGGCCTTTTCCTTCTGCTTTTCCGGCTTCATATACCGGAGGGTACGCATATTGTGAAGGCGGTCCGCAAGCTTAATCAGAATCACGCGGATATCCTTAGCCATAGCAAGAAACATCTTCCGCAGATTCTCCGCCTGGATCTCAATCTTATCCTTAGAATAGGACAACTGGCCCAGCTTGGTAACGCCGTCCACTAAAAGAGCCACCTCCTGGCTGAACTCCTCCGCAATCTCCTCGGTGGTCATAACGGTATCCTCCACGGCATCGTGAAGAAGCCCTGACACAATCGTCTCTTTGTCAAGCTCTAAGTCCGCAAGAATAATGGCAACACAAAGAGGGTGAATAATATAAGGCTCACCCGATTTGCGAAGCTGTCCCTCATGGGCTTTGAAGGCAATACGATATGCTTTTTCAATCATAGAAATATCCGTGGACGGGTGATACTTGCGCACACTTTTAATAAGCTCCTGGTAAAGCTCCGCCGGGTCCGTAAAGTCCTGCATCGTCTTCACATTCTCATCCGCCCTGGCCAAAGCCCCGCCCCGGTCCTTTACACCAATCTTCATCTCTGCCATCTGTCAACCACCTGCTTCTATCTCTTTTAAGTACTCCTCCAAACCGTCATCAAAAGCCCGCACATCCACTAACCTCAAAACCATCCGCTCACAGGCCCTGCCTTCTATCCTATGCCGCCCAAAAGCTTCTGTTCACTCCGCGGCCAATCCCGGAAAAAATCTCCATTTACTCCTCAAACCGCTTCCCCGCCGATTCCTAATTCCCCTCATAGCGAATCACAGAAGCCACATCATACTTAGAAAGCTTCTCCCGGCCCTTAAGCCCCGCAAGCTCCATCAGAAAAATAATCTTCACAACCTCACCGCCAAGCTCTTCCACCAGCTCCGCCGCCGCCTGTATCGTTCCCCCCGTAGCAATCAGATCATCCACCAGAACCACCTTCTGCCCCGGCTGAATCGAATCCCTGTGCATCTCAATCACCGCGCTCCCATATTCCAAATCATACTCCTTGGAAATCGTCTCACAGGGCAGCTTCCCCTTCTTACGCACCAGCACAAAAGGCTTATGGAGATTATAAGCAATCGGCGTTCCAAACACAAACCCCCGGGACTCCGCCCCCACCACCACATCAAACTCAACATCCTTCAAAAGCTCCTGCATAGAATCAATCGCCAGCCTCAAACCATCCGCATCCTGCAGCACAGAAGTCACATCCCGAAAAATAATCCCTTCCTCCGGAAAATCCGGAATACTCCTAACATATTCTTCCATTTTTTTCATCCTTTTATGCTCCTTTCCCTGATCCGCACAAGTTTTCCGTGCATAAAGGTATACCCGTAGGGCATTTCTCTGTTCCGCACATGTTTCCCATGCATAAAGGTATCTCCCCAATCGTAAAGTAACATCACAAACAACAGGGCATCCCACCCTCACCACAACCATTCAGCTCATAGAAGGCTTCCCCTGTTCACCAATGGAACACATTATATCACGGATTTATCCATTTGACAACACTTTACACAATAACACAACCTACCGCCCCCAAGGTAAAAGTTCAGACGGGCTGCGGCGAAATCCGCTCTCCGGCATTTCCGATATCCAGTGTCCGGCTGTTCGCGTACACGCTGTCTGATATGGACGAACATTGCCCCAAAACCACCCGCATAAAAAAATCAAAAGGCAATGTCCGTACAGAGCAGACAGCGTGTACGT
>OFGF01001620.1_pt1 | contig 13595 bp, 9 predicted proteins | sample 1521711 | NCBI WGS metagenome assembly OFGF01 (sample SAMEA3504092, study PRJEB24116) | mouse gut metagenome | biome: mouse gut; feature: mouse-associated habitat; material: faeces | place: Denmark | collected 2011 | reverse complement strand
GTGCGCAAGCCTCCATTGACTTTGACCAGATTCTTGAAAACGGGGAGATTACAGTCTGCAATTACGACCTTGCCTCCGGTGACAGCAACGCGATTGCATTCGGTCTGTTTTTTCTGCTCTCATTCAACAATGCGGTATTGTCCCGTCCAGGAACAGAAAAAACAAGGATTCCGCACTTCTTCTATGTTGACGAGCTTCCTGTGCTGATCCACAGTTCTCTAGAGAAAAATTTCTCCTTATTCAGGAAATTCCGGGTAGCCATGTTCTGTGCAATCCAGACTTTAGACCAGTTTGAGAAAAACGAAATCACAAAGTATCTGAAAGGCGTAATCTTAGGCTGCGCCCATATTTTTGTATTCGGACGTTCTTCACTGTCAGATATGGAAGTATTTTCTGCAATGGCAGGAATCCATGATGAGGTGGAGGAACAGTCAACCGTTTCTGAGACAGCCCTGTCAGATGATTCGCCTTCTCTCTCTTATTCTTCAAGAGAGACATGTACGCAGAAAAATCTGGTGGAGGAGACAGATATCCGTATGAAGGATTTTCAGGAAATCACTCTTTTTACCACCAAGAATGGCCGTCCGCTCCCGCCATTGCATGCAAGAGTCGAATTTTTAAAGCCCGAAGACTGGTCTCCCCAAAAAAGAGAGTCTTTCTCTGCTGAAATTTTCAGGCCATATACTGGCCCTGCATCTTCTGCCACCCCCGCCTCATCCTTAGCCGGAAACAGCTGTGCTGCATTTTCTGGAAGAGAACTTGTTTCTGAATACTGTTGTTATGATTTTGATTCTTCCGAAACCAGACGCAGTGCAGCGCCAAAAATGCCGTCTCCTTCCCAGACGCAGGAATCCCGGCCGCCTGTACCCGATGGCAGCGAATCTTTAGACGGTTTATTCTGATTACACCCTAATATAGTAGGAGGATATTATGGCAATAAAAAAACTAAAAAATTATAAAACCGACGCCTTTATGACCCACAGTCCATTTCATTTTCAAGAAGGATACCAAATACAGATTGAAAATAGGAACAAAAACTGCTCGCACACCGAAATCGACACCCTTGCATTAAAAGGGTTGTTAAACTCTGTTGACTTTGAAATCCTGAAGCTTCTCGGAACCTACTGCTATGTCAACACCCACAACCTGAACTGTGCTTTAAACCACACTCTTCCGGAAAATTACCGAAAACAAGATTACAAAAGAAATTTGAAAAAGCTGTCAGATGCCGGAATTCTCCTTAAGCATTCCATCTGTATGCAGACTGACGGCGAGGGCAGCGCCCGTCAGATTGTTTCCCCTTTACGGTTTTATTCCTTATCCCCCGGAGCGCGCAGTTATATTTCTTCCCTTATGGAAGTCCCATATATCTCCAACCAGACATTGCCTGCTTACCGGATCATTGAGTTGATGGCAGCCGCACAGCTTTTGATTCGTTTTCAGGCATCCTACCGCAATTCCGTAAAAAAGATCCTTTTTAATCTGCATAAACAGATTGGCTCTCATCTGCTCCTTCTGGATGCATACATCCGTTATTCCGCCAGCCAGGGGGACAGCTCCTCTCCTGCTGTCCATCTGTTTCTTTTATGCGGAAGGGATAACGGGGACAATTATGCTGATATAGTTCTTCGCAGCCGCCTGCTCTTTTGCTGGCTTGACCGGCGCAAAGAGGAATATCCTTGCCATATGATTTTGCTTCTGTTAGAGAGTATCTCTGATATTCCCCCAGTTTATCTTCAGGTTCGCAATCCATATATGTCGGGTAAAACAGGCATTACAGATTCGTTGTATCCACTTTATTTTACTTTGGATACAAACGTACTGGTTCAACCGTTGTTTGATGCATTATACCAATGTGAAATCGAAGAAGACTCCGGAAGATGTAAAATCAGCAAGATTTCTTTGGGAATGACTGCTTCACTTTGCCATGGATAAAAGGGAAAACCTAACCGTTAGGGTTTCACAGCAAAATTATCGGATTTGTATTGTTCACTAAAAATTTGTCTTATTATTTTTGTTCCTTTACGCTTTATACTTTTCACATTAATATATGCCATGTTATTATGGTATAATTTTTAAAATTTATTTTTTGCTTTATGCCAGGATGGAACCGGGGCTTTTGTCCATCTTCCACCATTTCTGCATTATGCAGTCATATTACAGGTTGATATGATCTATTGTGACTGCATTTGCAGCCACAGGCTATAAAGCCATGGGAGGTATATATGGGTACATTTCGTAATGTCTCTAAGGCAGAACCTTGTCCAATTTGCGGCAAATCCGACTGGTGCAGCATTCTCATCCCGGACAACGCCGCTTATCCCGGACAGCTTCTTTACGTCTGCCGGAGAATCCACTCTCCCGAAGCACAGAGTCCAGTCAACGGCAAAACCTACTACTACATAAAGGAGCTTCCTGACAGTTCATGCCTTTATTCTGATATTGAGAAAAGAGGCCGGGTATCTGAAAAGTCTTTTGGTTACACCTATCGTCCCGCACAGGAAGCCCCTGCCCCACCAGCCGACTATGGGACCATTCCTCTGCCTAACAACGATCTGGATTTAATTTATACAGATTTTATGAACCTGCTTTGCTTATCAAAGAAGCACTATGCAGGATTGCGATCCGAGAGATGGCCAAAGGATTTAATCAGAGATAGTTTTATACGTTCCCTGTCTTTTCCAAGAAAGTTTGACAGTGTCAAAGGGTTCTACAGTGACCATGTGGAACGGCACAGGATTTGCCAGCTTTTGCTGAAAAAACACAAAACTCTGAAGGGAGTTCCTGGTTTTTATCAGGAGGCTGATCTTCAATGGACTTTCACAGGACACCCCGGAATGCTGATACCTATCTATGATACTGACGGAATGTTGTACCGTATCCGGCTGCGCCTCGACCATCCAGGAAAAGATGAGAAAGGGAAGGAAAAGGATAAGTATAAAAACTTTTCTTCATTTTACCCTTCAAAAGATAGCAATAACATTCTTTCGAATGAATATCTTAATGGCGGGCCGGCAGCCATATCGGGTTCTATTTTCACCCTTCCACAGATGACCCTGGCGTATGCTATATTACAGAGGGTGAGAAAAAAGCAATCGTTGCAAACTATTTTCTGCGTTGCATTGTAATCTCGCTTCCCGGTGTAAATTCACATGCCAAATTAACCAAAACGGACAAATCCGGTAGATCCGTTCTTGATTTTTTGAAAACTCTGGGATGCAAGAGTGCGGTTGTTGCCTATGACGCCGATAAAAATGTTAATGAGCATGTCCATCGGCATGAAAAAAAATTAGTAGCACTTTTAAAAAATCATTCATTTCATACGTATATCGGCAGCTGGAATCCAGGTTTCGGAAAAGGATTAGATGACATTCTGGTACTTGGGGTAAAGCCTCAGGTATTTCCAGTTTAAAATAGAGGATGGTGTACCCATCCTCTCAGACCCTAACCGTTAGGTTTCCATTTTTAATGCATCAATCTTCTCATCAATGCTCTTTTTCAGCCCTTCCAGCGTTTCGATGACCACCGAGACTTCGTTGTCCTTGATTAAGGACTCCTCATCTAATACCTCATGGAGGCTCTTCGCACACTTCATGATTATTTTAGTCCCGTTTTTACGCCTGACGCGCACACCCGTTTTTTGCTCTGGCTTTTCATTTCTTCCAACAGCAGATTTCACATCGGATGAAAGCTGTTCTAATTTCAGATTACTAATCATTTCTAAAATCCGAACCTTTTTTACACTTTCAGCTCCTTCTTTTTCCGTCTGTTTCCGTATCATCTCTGCAAGGCTTCTTTGCTTCTCTTCATTCAATGTACTTGCACTGGAAAGTCCGGACCAGGAATAAACCTCCGAATCTGCCATTGTCTGCAACTCCGGTATCAGCTTCAAAAGCGCCCGGTACTTTTCAACGGATTTGATATCCAGTTCCATGTCAATAGCGACCAGTTCATTAATTGCCGTTATCTCCCCTTCTTTGAGCAACCCTTCCCTTTTCTTATGCTTAATCTCCATTTCATGGGCCTCAAAAAGTCCCTGAGCAAGTCTTGCCAGAATCATTGGCTTTTCCTTTCTGCCATGCAGATTGCCAAGAAACAGCCGCATCCTTCGCTCCCATTCCTCTTTTGGTGCTTCTGTAACCAGAACCGGATATTTATCAATACCGGCCAGCCGCCCCGCTTCTCTCCTGCGGTGCCCGGATTCTATCCTGTATTTCCCTTCATGCGGATATGCCAGAATGATCCCCTGGAAACCATAATCCTTCATGGATCGGGACAGCATTTCCACTTCAGATTCACCGTATATTTCAAGATTATAAGGATCATCTTCCAGCATGTTATCTTCCAGATACCTTATCTTCTCTTTTACTTCGTCTGGAAGTTCATTTACATTCGTTTCATCCGTTATCTCCTTCTGGAAATCTTCTGATTTACTTGCTGCTTTCTGCATCGTATTACGTTTTGTAAGCGCCTGGCTTGCCAAACTCCTCTTTGCCATTTATATTCCCCTTTCTTCCTGAATTCTCTCCTCCATCTCCTTCATCAGCATTTTATAATCCTTTGCAATCTCACTGCTTCCACAGCTGATGCAAAGCGGCCTTTTCTCCCACTCGCTAATCTGCATACTCGAATAATCATGGCGGATCGTTGTCCGAAACAGCCGCATGGAAGTCCTTGTTTCATCCTCCATGCTGTATTCATATAAGGCTTTCTGATCCCCTTTATATAATTGTGTACTTATATAAAACAACCCCAGTACCTGCAGTCTCTTGTTCCCATATTCCTCCCGCGCTTCGCGGCACCTGTCAATTACGTCTTCATATCCATGCGTACTGGTGTTCTTGGCGAGATGCAGAGGAACAATTACATAATCGCAGGCTACCAGGTAGGTCATTGTCACCATATTATGTGCGGGCGGAAAATCTATAAATATATAATCATAATATCCATCCAACATATCAAGTTTGCGTTTCAGAAGATTCATGTCGGTTCCACTGTAATAATCCATATCTCCGCTTCCGAGAATAATATCCAGTTTTAAATTGATTTTCCTGAATTTGTTTCTCCATTTCCTGCGAGCGGAAAATTCACAGGTCCTGATATGATTATGAATATTCAGATCTTCCTCCAACAAATTATAAAGTGTATCAATCCCCTCTTTTACTCTTCCGTTCTCCAGAATATCTTCATTGTCTTCATAGAAGAACTGAGTCAGATTGATTTGGGAATCCCCGTCAATCAGCAGAACCCTTTTTCCCGCTAATGCAAATTCGGCTGCCAGGTTGATGATAGAACTGGTCTTTCCCACGCCCCCTTTTCTGTTATAATCCCCTATTACAATAGCCACGCCGCTTCCTCCTTTTGCACAACCTAACCGTTAGGTTTCATATTTTATTACTTTTCTTATTATTACACATATGAATTATAATTTCAACTTAAATTTTATCTTTAAGAACAAATTAATATTTTATAGATTTTAAAAATATATTTTTCAATTTAAATTATCTGGCTTTACCACAGAAGAAATAAAATCAGAAATTCCGACATTTTCCTCGAATTAATTTTCTGAGAGTTTAAACAGGTAAAAGCCAAAACCCTAACGGTTAGGTTTTGATAATTACTCTATTCACTTTATTTATGCTTAATATTATTATTGTATACTGTATTTTGTATACATTGTATCTCTTTATATAATTTTATTTACCAGCCGTCTGTATTTCCGCATGCTTTTAAAGCTACTCTGAAGCAGTTACGGAATCATAAAACCTAACCGTTAGGGTCATTCTAAAAAAACATTTTGTTATCCCTGACCATAGGGCCATACCACATTTCGTATAAAACACAGAACCTAACCGTTAGGGTGACAGCAAAAAAATCCACCCTTTGCGAAGCGAACTATAAATGGATCAAAAAGCTGAACCGTAACGAAATATTTTCTCAGACATACATATGAATTGACAATCTGACACATGATTGATATACTTTAAAAAACTTGTTTTTTGATCCCGGATGACCTTTGGTTTTCCGTTTCTTTCAATCCCTAGCGATAGGTGAAATAAGTTTTGATATACTATGTAGGCAGACATCCATTGATGTCTTTTTTATTTTAAAAGGAGGAAAACATGAACGAAACAACAAATCTATTTATTATGCTTGGACTTATCGAGGATAAACCAGATAAATCCAATGAAAGTCAAGAAGATAAGGATTGCATGAATTACTTGTCAGAAGGGGAAAGAATATTATCATTAGCAAGGGAGAAAAAAGAACGGGTCGTTTTTAAAACTCATAACCTAACGGTTAGGTTGTGCGATTTAAAATATCCCCGGCTTGATGTGGAAGAATATAAAGCCAAGCAGCAAATACAAAGTGCTATAGAAAGAGAAATTAAAAAAAATCTAAAAGAAATAAAAACGGAGGAATGTCTAAGTAGCAAAGGCATTCCTTTTTTATTGCACTTTGTTAATAAAAACTATGGCTGCAAAATCGAATCTGCATCCAACTTATTTGAAAAAGGATTAGCCAGGGATGTCAGCCGGTCGAACATTATTTTAACAATTAAAATAAAAGACACAACATTTTATCTTCCATGCAGTCCTGGGAAACGTTTCTCTAATGGCAGCTATCATTACAAATCAAATCCTCGTCATTTCATCCATATGTACCATGCCGAAAACTTTTTTTATCCTTTGTTCGGAATAAACTGGCTTAACCAGCTGAAAATGGATTCTTTTGACGATCCGGATATCGAAGATACCATGAAGCACCTGATTCGTGACTTGGTATCGATATTGGAAAATTATAAATGGGATATGACTGATCTGCCAAAATGGTTTTCCAGCTATCTGATCGATTGTGGTTATCAGGAGGATACAATACATAACTGTTATATCAAAGCATCCGGTTCCGAAAGCAAACCGGCAACACTCTATAAGGATTATTTCAAAAGCCATTCCGAAGTGTTTAACCTACTTTCTTTTGTATATGGGGATTCCTATCTGTCTTATGATATTTTACTAAATGTTTCCGGAAAATCTGCCATGATAGACCTGCCTTACTATTACAGAGAATACATATTCATGACATTAAGGCATTATATCGCAAACATACATGATCTTGCAGAGGAAGAAAAACATCGAAATGAGCTAAAAAGGATAGTCGCACGTGCCTACCAAACCAAGAAAAATATTCCAAAGCACGTTGTACATAAAATGAAATCCTCAGAATTAAACACATATTTCGGCTTTATCGAATTTGACGAAGATGTAGACCTGAATCTGGTTGATTCCATAACGGAAGAATTCAAGAAATTAAATCAAAATATTTTCAATGGCTATATGAACAAAAACGTTGCTCTGCGTTTTCGGAAACTTGGTAAACACCATGCAACTGGTCTGTATTATCCCTCCATCGATACTATGGTAGTTGATTTCAGGCATCCAACATCTTTTATCCATGAATATTTTCATATGCTCGATGATATGCTCGGCGACCTGTCCATGAAATGTGAATTTGACCAGGTTGCACTGCAATATCAGCAGCTTCTGATATCTTCTGTAGAAAAAGAACGCAAGGATGGAAAGAAAATTCTGCCAAAAAAGGGAAAATATAATCTTAACTATTTTCTAAGAAAGTGTGAGATTTTTGCACGGTGTGGCGAAATACATTTATTCCGCAATCTTCACATTGTCAGTTCCCTTCTAAAGCCTGAAGAAACCCATTATTTCGCTTACCCGGATGATAAAATCCTAAACAGTATGATTGGGGAATATTATACAAACTTATTAGACAGAATGAAAAATATATCTTATAAAACAGGAGAAGATGTATATGAAAAAGATCTACATATCGCATCTGTCTGAACATCTGGCAGAAGAACTGGAAGAAGAGTTTTATCTAAAGGAAATTGCCTTAAGCTATACAGAAGGAAATGGAATCCCATATCTGTTCCTGAAACTCCAGGATAAAACCGGCGTTATCTACGGACGGATATGGGAAAATAATATAGACGAGAGATACCTTCAATTTAAAGGCAAAGTCATCAAAATATGGGGCGAGGTGCTAAAAAACTACAAGAACCAGTTAGAGTTCACAATTCAAAAAATAAGCCCTGTAACCGAGTATTCACTCAGCAGCTTTATTGACGGTTTAAATGAGCTGGAAAAAGAACATTATTTAAACCTGCTAGATAAACAGAGCAGTTTAGTCACACATGCCCCCTTCCGGGAACTATTAAATCTGGTATTGAAAGGTCAAAAAAACAGGCTGGCTGAAACTCCTGCCGGCCTGACCTGTTCGGGCGCATATAACGGCGCCCTGCTCGTCCAGACCGTATCTGTCACAAGCATTGCAATCCAGATTATACGTTCGCAAAAGATGTACGCATACCATCCGGACCTCAAGATTCCATATCAGGAGGACTTGCTAATCACTGGCTCCCTTCTGTTCGGCATCGGAACTACAAACCTTTATACGCCTTTTCCTGAAGCGGAAAAAGTCAGTGAGTATGCGCTGCTCCCTAAAGATATCCTAAGCATACAGATCATTGAATCATATATAAAAGAAATGAAACACCATATTTCGACAGAAGATAAAAATCTTCTTTATAATGTGATCCAAACAGCTTATAAAAAGGAAAGATGGAAAGCTATGAACCGGGAAGCATTAATATTGAACCTTGCATACACATCTTATTTGCAGATCAGTAGTATGGAATTTTATATGACAGAAAACCAACAGAAAAGTGGGGCAGTATACGTTTCAAAACTCAATAACTATTTATATTTGTCTAAAACGAAGCTACAAGGAGGAATTGGAAATGCACCAACATCTATACATAAATAGAGATACAATGGACGAGATTGAAAATTATCTCTCACTGACCGAACCGCCGGGTATTATACTACAGGGTATTCCAGGGCTTGGGCAAGAGCTTGCGGCAAGATATATAGCTGCAAAGCTTCTAAAGTGCCAGGAGTCAGACTTAGAAAAAAATCCCGACTATTACCAGACAACCCAATCGGCCCTGAAAGTAGATGATATTGAACAGCTTCTCGAAGCGAGCCGCCGTAACAGTATTGGAGATTCAAAAGTATTTATTCTTTTTTGTGCCCATACTGTATCGAGGACAGCACAAAACCGTCTTTTAAAACTATTAGAAGACAGAGCTTCAAGTAATAAGCTGATTATTGTCTCGGAAAAAGACAGCCTGCTCGATACCATCAAAAGCCGCTGTTATTCTGTCCTTTTTCACCCGCTTAGGGAAGAAGAGATGGAAAAATATCTGAAGGAATTAAAAATTGATAAGGATTGTATTGGCTTCGTAGGTTTTTTAACGGAAAATGCTCCTTATTCCATTACTGCATCTATGGAAGGGATAAATGAATACATTCTTATATCCTTTTTATCAGTTTTTAGCAGAATCTCCCCGGAAAGTTCCCAGTAAGGGATATCCCTTCCCGGATACGTTATATACAAGATCACAAGCATTAGAAATCATGGAATATGGACTGGAGCATTTATCCATGGCTCAACGTTCCTATACGAAAAACGATTATTTCAATCTGATACGATATATAATCCAAATAAAATAAAAGGAGGAATTTTATGTTATACTCAACATATAGGCCGCAAACATTCAAAGAAGTAGTAGGGCAGGAAAATAATATCTTAACGCTGAAAGAACAGTGTAAAACAAAAAAATTTGATTCTGCCTATCTTTTTGCAGGCCACAGGGGAACAGGAAAGACGACCATTGCACGTATCCTTGCAAGAACAGTATGCTGTGAGGCCCCAAGTGAAAACGGTCCCTGCAATCAATGCAAAAACTGCAGGTCGATTCTGGAAGGAAAAACATTAGACTGTATTGAAATGGATGCGGCATCGCATAACTCTATTACAGACATAAAGGAACTTATTGTATCAGCCCAGTATATGCCTACCATATTGCCGAAAAAGATATATATCATAGATGAAGTACATAATCTTTCAGCAGCTGCATTTGACGCACTCCTGAAAACAATCGAGGAACCGCCGGAACATTGTCTGTTCATACTCTGTACGACAGAAATGCATAAAATTCCTGCAACTATACGTTCCAGATGTTCTATTTACCAGTTCCGGACTATATCAATTGATGTAATCTGCGGCAGACTATCCTTCGTTTTAACTGAAATGGGAAAACAGTATGAGGATGATGCCATAAAGCTGATCGCAAAACAGGCTGACGGGTCTATGAGGGATGCCCTCAGTATCACAGAAAAGCTAATGATCTCCTGTGAAAAAGTAACAGTAGAGCATGTGATGAAATCCCTTTGCCTTATGGATAGCGAGGTTGCTTTGCAGATCATGTGTTCGATTGTAAATGGTGACGGCAGGCAGGCAATCCTCTTGCTTCAGAGAATCTGCGAAGAAGGAAAAAATTTGGTGCAGCTGGTCGAACGTATACTCCAATGCTGTACGGATGGGATCGTTCTTTCTGCATCATCTGGAACTGCAGCTTTATATAATACAAAAGAATATCAGGATGCACTGTATGAAATAATTAGTTCCTGCCAAATTGAAATATTATTCTGGTATGTGGAGCAATTCAGTATTCTTCGTGAAAAAATAAGGAACAGTCTGAATCCTTATATGGACGTCCTTGTATACCTGATAAAATGTTGCAACATAAAACTCCCTCAAAGTGACACAGCAGTGTTGCTTCAACGAATCAGTGTTTTGGAGGAAAAAATACTCAATCATGAATGCGATTCTGTGCATAAAGAAGATTCCAACAAAATTGAATTAAACGATAACATCGTCAATGATTCCGATGACAGTTTTCATACAGGCTCAGACATGGATGAAAATCCATTTACAGTTGACACAGAAACATTTGAAAATGAGCAGGCCGGCCTGGTTCCGGCACAGGATGTGAAAGAAGATACCGATGACGGAATGGATGATTATATACTAAGCTTACTCGGAGGTCATCTTTAACTCTGCTAATCTTCCTGCTGTATGGTATGATTATAGCTATATATTTTCCCAGACAGGTTACTATAAATGGAAATATAAGAATGCGAAGAGAAAACATTTCTTATTTGCAACAATTCTGGAATGCTGTGAAAGAACGTCTGATTCCTATTCTTTTAAGACAAATCTGTATCCTGTATACGTGATCGCAGCAAAATATATAGATGTCTGTGGGTTGTTTTTTTGTAAAATCGAATATATACGTTAAGTAGTTCAGAATACCTCATCTATGATTATGGGATTATGGGGTATTCTGAAAATAAACTATAATTTAATGTAAAAACGTGTTATACTAAAATCGTTCTATGAATCTGATAAAATTATTCTGTGGATATATGTATGGGGAGGGGAGTAAAACCTTATATAAATATATTTATCATAATATAATTCATATATAGTTATATATATAATTGATAAATGCTGAATATGAAAAACCCCGTATTTACAAGGGAAAATGGAATTATAGACGGGAGAGAAACTTCCAGTGAGGATGAAAGTATGCCTCTGTGGAAGAATTTTTTATAATGTAGATGAAAATTTTCGCAGAAGAATGATATTTTTCACTTGTGGATGAAAATTTTCCATTTTGTTCCCATAACAATAGATATGGATGAATCGCAAAATAGTTTTTATAGGGTAAGGAAAAGTTATCCTTTCAAAAATGGAATAGATTTATTGATTTTCCGGCTAAAAGAAGGGGAATCACTGGCTGGAAATAAAAAAGGGCACAACAAAAAGACCCATTATGCCGTCTGGAATAATGAAGATTCCTGCCGGTTATTCTTATCGTGGAGAATGGTCCGTATAAGGGCGCCTATGCTTGTGACTTTAAACTGTGAGTTATAATTTTCATAAACATAACCGATACAGTTTTTGACTGCATCAAATGTATATGTAGTGCAGAGAACCCCTAAGTCCTTATATTCCTTTGCGGATAAGTGGAAAGGAACAAATAAGGATTTATCCAGCTTTGTCAGAGTTTTGGTCAGAATTCCCTCCTGGGCCAAAAAGGATGCGTCAGCCTCGTCGGGCCGGATTTTTGTAAGGATACTCTGGTTTATACAGTCCATTGCTTTATCGAGGCTGGAAATGTAATCTTTTATAAGGGAAGTATTCTGTGCAACATTCTTATCATAATTCCTGCGGCCATGGCAGAGGGGATTCATTTTTAAATGGATATGTTCTTCGTCACCGTCAAAAGCGACCGAAAAAAGCTCCGAAACAGAAGATAAAGCATGCCGTATGATTCCTGGCTTACAGTAGTTAGGAAGAAAACGGCGCAGGAAATCATAATCCTGCGTGACAGTCAGTTCTTTTTCCGGATTACGGTTCGTATCAATATCTAAAGCAGCGCGCAGAAAAATCCGGAGCTGGTTCAGGTCTGTAATCTGAATCAGCTTCTCCAGACATTCATAATTAAATGTGGCATATCCCCGGCCGCCTTTATCAGCAGGAAGAGAATATGTTTCATATTCGGTCAGGATGACCTGGATCCTTTTTTTAGAAAGTCCATCAGATGAACACATAATATATCCATATTCCTGCAATACAGAATTAGCATTTTTAACGGAACGGACGGTGCAATCAAGCATGCCGGCCAGCTCTCTGGGGGAAAGGCCGCGAACTAAGCCATGCTCATCAGGACTGGCAAAATGATAGATGAGCAGCAGCTTTAAGGCTATGGATTTTAACCTTTTGGCATTTCCAAAGATATTTTTCTCGTTTACGCTTTTACACGTTTCATGTACAACTGTTTTGTAAACGGCACAGGGGCAGTTCTTACAACGGTTCTTGGCTTCTTTCTGAATCTCCTCCGGCATAAACTCATAAAAATCAATGTTCTTGTAATTATCGCACGCAAAACAGCCAGACGCTGCATAATCCAGTTCCTGGCTTTCTGTATATATGACTTCTTTATGGTTTTTCTGAATTCCGATTGCTTTGATAAAAGGAGCTTTACCAATCCGTGCATATTTTGATAATTCCAAGCTAATCACCTCATGTCAGAATATTGATTCAGGACAAACAATAAAAATATGTGACTGTACCACAAAAACACCCAATATTGACTGATTCGGCAATAATACTTGAAAATAGAGAAAGAATAGTCTATAATATTAATGCAGTATCAGCCATTGGTCAATAGCAGTATATATGATTGATCTCTGATTGATATTGTAGTAGTAGCTAAACCGCCAAGAAAAGCTACTGTAAGTATATTTTATATTCGATGTGAATAACTTTTTTGAAACCGCCAAATTTCACAAAGTTATTCACATTTTTTTATCAACATTCTAAATATACTACATATTTTGGGATTTGTAAAATCAAAAAGTCGCACCCGAAAAAGCGGACTAAATTGAAAAAACTATGTGTTTAAAGGGGATTTTAAATATATTTTTTCTGCAAATTTATGATACAAGAAAATGGGAAAATGCGGAAAAGCCTTGATTTTACGGGGTTTTTAAGGATTCGGGACTTTTTAGAAAAAAAGTGAAAAAAATTTTTTATAAAAATGAGCCATTTTTTATGGACTAAATTGGGAAATCATGATAGATTATAAAAAAAAAGCCGTAAAA
>OFGF01001612.1_pt1 | contig 13627 bp, 9 predicted proteins | sample 1521711 | NCBI WGS metagenome assembly OFGF01 (sample SAMEA3504092, study PRJEB24116) | mouse gut metagenome | biome: mouse gut; feature: mouse-associated habitat; material: faeces | place: Denmark | collected 2011 | reverse complement strand
TCAGAGAAGAGCATCCAGAGGGATTTGGAAGCAATCAGGGACTTCCTTGACAGGAAGACGGCCGAGGAAGGGTTCGGGAGCAGATTGGTCTATGACTATCAAGAGAGGGCCTATTGCCTGGAGCAGGACAACGGGATGAACCTGTCGAACGAGGAGATACTGGCCATCAGCAAGATACTGCTGGAGAGCCGGGCCTTCACGAGACGGGAGATGGAGGACATCCTTGACAAGCTGGTGGTGAACTGCGTTCCGAAAGAGAACCGTAGGCTGGTCAACGATATGCTGCTGAATGAAAGGCATCATTACGTGGAGCTGCAGCACCGCAGGCCATTCATGGACAAGCTGATGCCGCTTGGGAATGCTATCAGGGAGAACCGTGTCATACGGATAAAGTATGGGAAGCTGAAAGGGAAAGAGACGGTAGAGCGCAGGCTGGAACCGCTGGCGATTTTGTTTTCGGAATACTATTTCTATCTTGTGGGCTTCATTGAGGGGATTGATAAGGAGAAGGCTTTCGAGAATGCGGATGACCCTTTTCCTACCATATATAGGATTGACCGGATTGAGGAACTGGAAATCCTGGATGAGCGCTTTAATATACCATACAGGAACCGTTTTGAGGAAGGTGAGTTCAGGAAACGGATTCAGTTCATGTTCGGTGGAAGGTTACGGAAGGTGAGGTTCAAGTATTCCGGGGAATCTGTGGAGGCGGTTCTGGATAGATTGCCTACTGCGAGGGTGGTTGGGGAGGAAGACGGGGCATATGTGGTGGAGGCGGAAGTGTTTGGAAAAGGGATTGATATGTGGGTGCGGAGCCAGGGGGAGCTGATTTCGGATTATATAGTCCTCAAAAATGGATAAAGGAGTATGCTGGAGGAAGGCTGAAAGATACATGATGAGTATGACGACAGATAAAGGAAAGAATGCATTGGAAACTAAAAAAGGAGACGGACAGGCTACAGAAGAGATAATGAAGCGAATGTGTGTTTCGCTGTATCTGCATAAGCATCCTTTCTTATGGAGGAACGATGTGCATAAGCTCCGTTATCTTGACAGGATTCGGGCCATAGTCGCCAAGTATTCCCCTGATGATATTTTTTCCGGTGCATGGCTGAACAATTATCAGGCATCGTTTTGCAAAGGAGGGCAACCGGACCGAAGCAGGCCATATCGATTACGCTCCGATAAGCGTAGACCCATAAGAAAGAAAAGCGTGCCTGGGAAGAACAGGAAGGAGTTGCTGTACAGATACCGTTATACATTTGTTGTTGATTGCCTGTTCCTATGTGCTTTCATGGATGAAACGAAAGGGGCGTCAGTATTAAATGAGCTCAAGGCAGACTTCGGCAGCCGTCATTACGCTGGGCTAGATATGATTTTTTCGATTTTGTATCACGGTAAGCCCCTATGCGGTGATAGCTGGGTGATTGCGGATTTGGTGGATAGCTGGCGGGAAAATGAAAGATTCTTTCAGAAAGCCCCAATGAATATTCTGGTCACAGCTAATATGAGCGCTGGAAAGTCTACATTTATAAATGCATTGGTGGGAAAGAACATAAGCCTGTCTCAGAATATGGCCTGCACCAGCAAGATTCATTCCATAGTCAGCAAACCATATGAAGACGGTTATGTGTATGAATATGATTATGATTTGGTAACAAATGCAGGAAAGGAGGAGCTTCTTAGCGACAATGAACGGAATCTTTCGGACTGGTTATCCGTCGGGACATACTATAACAGCGTATTGGGAGGCTGCCGGCTGGTCATCCATGATTCGCCGGGAGTGAATTACAGCGACGACAGCAGACACAGGGAAACGGCTGAGCATTGGATAAAGAAAGATGACTATGAATTGCTCATATATGTCATGGATGCTACGCAGTTGAGGACTACGGATGAAAAGACCCATTTGGAATTCGTCAGAGACAATGTGGGGGAACGCCCGGTTTTGTTTGCCATAAACAAAATAGATGGGTTCAACATAGAGGAAGAAAGCGTGGAAGAGGCCTTAAGGGCACAAAGGAAATACCTTGAGGATATTGGATTCAGGGATCCTGTCCTTTGCCCTGTTTCATCCCGGGCAGCCTATCTGGCAAAAAAGTCTGTGACTGACAGGCTGACAAAAAGTGAAGCAAAGGAACTCCATAATCTGATATTCAAATTTGAGGAGATGGGGCTGCCGCAATATTATGGTGGGCTTTTCCCGGAGATACAGATTCCTGACATGAGGAAAGAGGAAATACAGCTGCTTAAGAACAGTGGGATGTCATATGTGGAGTATATAATACTGCAAATCTACGTCAAGTTTGCTAAGAACGTCTGATGATGTAAATGATACTGCATATTTTTCTGCTTATGTAATTGGTTCAGGATGCGTGGGAAAATCTACTCTTATTAACTCGGTTTCATTATGGCGTAATTAGGAAATTGCCATAATGAGAGGTGATAATTTTTAAGCAACAAATTCACGAAAGTATAGTTTTCGGATGCACCGATTTCAGATATGCAAAAGTAAACTTTAGTAGATTAAAAACAGTAGAGTGCCATATATGATACAGATAATAGTTTGAAGTTACAATGGAGGAAAAGGAAATGACACAGGTTTATGTAAAGTACAACCCATATCGTTTGGAGACACAAATTTTGGTGAATGGAAGGGAGATTGAAAAGGATAGCACCTTATTCAAATTGATAAAGGGAAAAAGGCTACAGGAATGGATAGGGGATTTTCCGCAGAAGCTTAGGGACGAATTGAATTCGGTTGAGTTTGCAATCGAATTCTGTGGAATGGATTTGGACTGGGACGATTTTGAAGATGTGTTCAACCATGCGAAAGATGCAAAAATCCTGAATAAGCTGGAGCTGAAATTTACCGAAGGGAAATCTGACGATGATATTCAGGAGAAAATAGTAAATATTTTCGAAGACTTAAAGGCGGGGCCGATTGAGGATTTCAGGGATCAGAAGCTACTGAAAGCGTTTGATAATGTAAACAATTCGGACTTCCCCATCCATGTAATCGCTACCATGAGTTCAGGGAAATCCACTCTTATCAACGCGCTTTTGGAAAAACGGCTGATGCCCTCTAAAAATGAAGCGTGTACGGCTACAATTACGGAGATTTTGGATACGGATGACGATAGGTTTACTGCAATTGTACATTATGTAAACAGTAAAGAGGAGAAAGAGTATCAGGAGCTTACCTACGAGGTGATGAGTGAACTGAACAGTGATGAAAATGTACACAGGATTGAGGTAGAGGGTAATATTCCGTTTCTGGATTCACGCAGTACCGCATTGCGGCTGGTTGACACACCGGGACCTAACAATTCACAAAACCAGGAACATATGAATACGACATACCGTGCGATCAACAATGACTCAAACAGCCTTATCCTTTACGTGCTGAACGGGACACAATTAAGTACAACTGATGATGCAGGATTATTGGATTATGTGGCAAGCCAGATTAAAAAAGGCGGGAAGCAGGTTAGAGACAGATTCCTGTTTGTTGTAAACAAGATGGATGGATTTAATCCAGAGGAGGAGGACATAGGAAAGGCGATTCAGTCTGTCAAAAAATATTTGTCAGACCGTGGCATAAAAGATCCTCAGATATTCCCCTGTTCCGCATACACGGCTTTGAACATCAGAACCCATTTGAATCATATTAACATTGACAATATGACCAGAAGCGAGGAGCGTAAGCTGCCTTCTGCAGCAAGAGATACGCTTCCTATGATAGATAAATTTATAGATCATGAATCCATGCATTTGGAGAAATATTCTACGCTTTCTCCAAGCGCGAAGAGAGAACTGGATTATAAACTGAAGCAGGCTGAGGAAAGAGGGGATACAAAGGAACAGGCGCTGATTCATTGCGGTATTTATTCCATAGAGGCGGCTATTACGGCGTATGTCAAGAAGTATGCCAGAACGAAAAAGGTAAAGGATTTGGTAGAAACATTCCAGGAGGTTCTGGAAAGTAATGCGGTACTGGTAAAAGCAAAGGAACGGGTCGCCACGGACGAAGCTGCTGCGAAAGCGTGTGCAGAGCGGGCGGCGGCTATCCGGGCTAAAATTTCAAATGGGGAGGAGGCTAAGGCTTTTAAACAGAGAATAGATGAACTTAATCCAATAGAGAGGATTGAACAAAAGTCGAAAAGTTTGAATCAAAGTGCTATGGAAAAAGCAACGGATATGTTCCATTATTATGGGGAGACCATTAATGACCGGGAACAGGCCAAACGACTGGTAAATGAATTCGCACGGCGGAGTGCCGATGCAATTGCAGAGATGACCGTAGAACTGGAGAGTGTGATTAACAAAGAAATTATGGAGACCGGAGAGGAATGCCTGATAGAATATCAGAATAAGCTTTCTAAAATGGATGAATCTGTCTCAGGGGAAAACTTGAACTTTGGTACAGTAGATTTGATTAAGGGTGCGCTTAATAAGATACATGAAGGCGCGAGGACATGGTGCTCTGATGAATTTGCGGATGAGACAGTTGACGAGGAGGGCGATGTGGAGTATGAAGAAAAAGTTTATTATGAAAAGGTAGGGCAGGAAGAGGAGGAAGTAATCGTAGGTGCACATGAGGAAAAGATAGGAACCAGAAAGATAAAGGTAGGTTCACATAAAGTAAAAACAGGAACCAGAAGAGTGCGAAATCCGGAAAAAAGGTGGTGGAAGATTCTTACTCCCACATATATTGAGGAAGATATCTATGATACAGTTGATGATTATGAGGATGAAGATGTCTATAAAACAGTATTTGATTACAAAACAGTAATCAGAGATATTTATGAAGATCGTAAAGAGATAATAGAGAAGTTTTCTGTTGATACAGATAAGCTTCAAGCAGGTTTGGTGAGCAAGTTACGGAAAAATATGAGGAATGGACTAAAAGACGCATTAGATTATGCAGAGAAGCAAACAAAAGAATTGAAAGAACAATTCAAAGGTTTCTTTGACAAACTGGATCAACTGATTGCACAGAAGTATGAAGAACTGTCGGCTTGTGCTGGTGCGCAGAAATCAAAGGAAGCGGAACTGGAACAGAACAGAAAGCTTCTTGGATGGATTGAGGCATGTAAAGCAGAGATTGATGGTATATTGGAATTGTAGGGGGAAAACATTATGGTACATGAGGCTGTAAAGACATGTGTCGTAGAACGTGATATTGAGAGATTGAAGTATATTTTTGTAGATTGCCTGGATGTGGATCCTACGTTTGAAAAGTATAAGGGTGACTATGAGTATTGTATGAATGATTCTGGCCTTGGGTTGTTTGAAAAACATGTGGAACTGACGCCAATGAGGAAGGAAAAGATTTCTTGGGACATTTCTTATTGGAACAGCATAAAAATGGATTTGATTGAGAATTTTTCCACAAAACGTTTTCAGCATATGAGGGAAGTTGCTAAGGTGGTTCATGCAGAGAAAATTGAAAGGCTGTTAAGGGAAAGAGAACAGAAGCTGATAGAGGAAAAAAGACAGCAGGAGCGCCAAAAGCAAAGGGCAGAAGAACTCGAAAACAGGAAACGGGAAGAGCCGGTTAGAAACGTAGAGAAAAAGAAAAAGGCTTCAGAAATTCAAGAGGAGCAATTGGAGGAAGACAGAAAAAGGCTTGAACTTGAAAATAAAAAATTTGAGGAAGAACGAATAAGGAAGCAGCAAAATCAGGAAGCGCAAAGCAGGGCAAATATACAGGCAAATCAGGAGGTAGGGCAAGGAAAAAAAGAAGTGGGGATTGCCGTGGTGGCTTTGATTGTAGTAATTATACTCATAGCGCTACTGATAGTGAGGTAGTGAAGCCAGGACAATCCCCTGCTAAAAATGAAAACATGAAAGGCTCTGGTGGAAAGGGCAAAGCGGCAAAGGGTTATGGGCCGAGTTATATTCCTATCTGCATATTGGAAGATCCGACTTGCCAATACGAATTCAAGTATGAGATTATCAGCGGATACTTAGAAGTGATTCATTTTGAGTGTGGGAGAGGATATGGGCGCAAAAAATGGAAGAATGTAGGAGTGTCCCGGAATGAAGATGTTTTCCATAAACAAGAATTGATGGAAAAAATCAAGAAACAAGGTGACAGATGGCGCCAGTTAAAGATAGAAGACTCCGACATTGCCCTTTATGAACAAAGAGATAAAAAGGGAAAACGTACAGGAAATTATAAGTTGTTTGCCAAAGAATACGGGAAATCAAATAGAATAGAACGATACTATGTGATTAAGGAGCTGCGACATGAAATTTGAAGAATACGGTTTCACCGACACAAAAGCATCTGTACAGGAAAAAATGAAGTCCCGGGAAAACCAGAGAAAACCACAGAAATTCTCATCCGCCTTTGCAAGCAATGCGAATATAGTGTACGATACTGAACCTCAGGACATGAACTTGCAGCTCTTACAGAAAAACCTTGGCAACTGCCTGAACATCATCGAGGATGAAGTCATGAAGGGATATGTCACTCAGTTGAGCGGCTTTCCCATAATACATCCCGAAGAAGACCTGCTATCCCACCTTCAGGCAATCCAGTTTTTTAAGATTACAGAGCTCGTTTACCAGGAAGATGAATTTTCGGTGGATAATCTGTCCATGGTATTTCATGCGCTGTCGAATAAGCCCTGTACCCTGGTGATGATGCTGAAAAGTGATGGAGCGAACCATGATTTCTATTTGGGAGTCAGGCCCCATGATATGAAGAATTCTTCCGGGACAATGATGCAGATGCTGAAACAGACGCTGCTCGGTTTTTTCCCCGGAAGCAGAATTTCGGATTATTTTAATGACAACATGTGTGCAGACATGGAATCATTGGAGGCAGATTGTATATCCTGCGTAACCTGTGCGGCAGGTTATAAAAAGGAGAACGATCTGCCCGGCAATTCCGATTTTGTCCAGGGATTGGAGAAATATGTGTACAGCCTTCAGGGAAAGAAGTATACGGCGATTTTTATCGCCGATAATGTAAGTTCCGACAGGCTGCAGGCAAAAAAGCAGGAATACGAAAAGATATATACACAGATTTCCCCTTTTTCCAAAATGCAGATTAATTTTACATTATCAAACAGCAACAGCACATCCGTAGGGGAAAGCCAGGGACGGACAAAAAATTTTACCTATGGAGTGTCAAAGGGGACATCCGTGAATCTGACTGAATCGGAAACCGTCACAAGCGGAGTGAACACATCCCGCGGGAGCACGGAAACCCATGGTGACAGCAAGTCCGTATCGGATGGAAAGACCGATACAGTCGGGCGTTCAGAAGGCTTTACGGATACGGAATCGGATTCACATACGGAAGGGACTTTCACAAGCAGGGGAACAAATGCAAGTATAGGAAAAAACCTGTCCGTTGGCCTGAACCGCAGCAAGGGAAAGTCTGCCAGTGATACTCGCTCTTATTCGCACGCATTAAGCCATACGGATTCGGTATCGAATTCCATATCCAAGACATTGACTCATGGAATCAACAATTCCAGTTCTGTCAGCGATACATACGGAACCAGTGAGAGCAGCAGCTGGTCAAGGAGCCGTGGAACCGGAGTGCAGGAGGGACATACATACAGTGCAGGGGATGGGTTTAACCTGGTAGATTCCGAGACACTGACGGATACTTTCGGTACTTCACAGGGCATTACCCTTAATTCGGAAAATATGACGTTGGCACTGACGCTTCAGAAGATACAGAAGCATCTTGACCGGATTGAGGAGTGCGAAAGCTTTGGCATGTGGGATTTCGCGGCATATTTTTTGGGAGAAAGCGCTGCGGAGACAGAGACGGCGGCCAATATCTATAAATCGGTGATTGCCGGACAGGAGAGCGGCATTGAGCGGGTTGCGATAAACACATGGACGGATGTACAGGAGACCAGGGAGATATTTGGTTATATCAAAAATTTTATGCATCCTCGTTTTTGGTATGAGGGATTCAGCTATGAGGGCGGTAGGAATGTGGCAGTAAACCCTTCAGTCATGGTTAGTACCAATGAGCTTGCCATCCATATGGGGCTGCCGCGGCACTCCGTCAGGGGACTTCCGGTGGTGAAGCATGCGCCGTTTGCCCAGGAGGTCATCACGAGAAAAGCAGGCGGGGAAAGGACGGTCGACATAGGCAGCGTTTATCATCTGGGCCAGACCACTGACACAAAGGTGAAGCTGGACCTGGACAGCTTGTCCATGCACACCTTTGTGACCGGCTCCACAGGTTCAGGGAAATCGAACGCGGTATATCATCTTCTTTCAGAGGTGAGAAGGAAAGGAGTCCCCTTTTTGGTGGTAGAACCTGCCAAAGGCGAATACAAGAATGTATTCACGGACATTAAATGTTACGGAACCAACCCGAAACTGGGGGAATTGCTTAAGATAAATCCCTTTTCATTCCCGGAGGGCATCCATGTCCTGGAACATATTGACAGGATCGTGGAGATATTTAATGTCTGCTGGCCGATGTATGCGGCGATGCCCGCAGTGCTGAAGGAGTCCATCGAGCAGGCATATATCTCCGCAGGCTGGGAATTGGATTTGTCTGAAAATACCAAGGTAGAGGGCCTGTTTCCGACTTTTGATGATGTATTGAGAGAGCTGAGCGCTACCATCAATGGTTCCGCTTATTCATCGGATACCAAAGGCGATTATATTGGTTCGCTGTCGACAAGAATAAAGTCGCTTACCAATGGAATCAACGGAAGGATATTTGTGAGTGACGAGATGGATTTGGCCGATTTGTTTGATCGGAGCGCAATCATTGACATCAGCAGGGTTGGAGCGATGGAGACCAAAGCGCTGATTATGGGGCTTGTGGTTCTGAAGCTTCAGGAATACCGCATGGCAAATTCAACTGGGATGAATGCGCCGCTGAAACACATTACTGTATTGGAAGAAGCGCATAACCTGCTGAAAAAGACATCCACGGAACAGACTGCGGAGAGTTCCAACATGGTAGGAAAATCGGTTGAAATGCTTACAAATGCGATTGCAGAAATCAGGACATTTGGCGAGGGATTTGTCATTGTGGACCAGGCTCCCAACCTCCTGGATACAGCGACGATCAGAAATACGAACACCAAAATAATATTACGTCTTCCGGAAAGCACCGACAGAGAGGTTACGGGCGGGGCAATCGGATTGAATGAGCAGCAGTTCGGTGAGCTGTCGAAGCTGCCCACCGGTGTGGCCGCGATTTACCAAAATGATTGGCAGGAGGCGGTACTGTGCTCGCTGCCCAGGTATGAACCATATGATTTCAGGTTTGGCGGCAGCAGGGAATCGAAACCGATTGAGGTCAGGAAAAGGAAAAGCTGCGAGCTGCTGCATCTGCTTCTAAAGAGGAATCTGGATGCCAGTCAGGTGCAGCAGGTGAAGCGCATGATTATCAAATCTGATGCCTCTGCAAAAGTGCGCCGGGATTTAATCTTGAATTTGGAGAAGAAAAACCGGATATATGAATGGGCTGTGGCCGATTTCATCCATAAAAATTTCGTGTTCAATGATATCTTCAGAGGGACTTCAAAGTGCGCAGACCTTGAAGAACTGGCGGGTATCATGCGGCAGAATATGGAAGGGGAATTTGCCGACTTTAATGAGGAAGAGCAGTATGCGATTATGTACTATATATGCCGGATTGAGCATGAAAAACACCCGGATAACGCCGCAATAGAGCTTTTGCGGACAAAGTACCTCAGAGAGAAGGTGATGTAATGGGGATGGAACGCTTTGGCGATGGAGAACGAAATCAGTCCACAGAACAGACGGATGACCGGATTGCCAATCCTGAATCGGAGAGGCCTTCATTTTCGGAACTGCCGGCTCTTAATAAATCCACAATGGATGCCGAAGATATAAGTGGATGGAAAGCTGATGATGCAGAAAGGGAACTGGCGGAGCTTCCCCATTTGCAGGAAAAGGAACCGAAGCAGGAAACGGAGTCGAAATTTGATGCGCGGCAGGAGCCGGATTTTACGGATGCTGACATTCCGGAACCAGGGCTCCATGCTGAAACAGACAACAGTGAAAAAGAGGATGTGGAGAAGCCGTATTACAGCACATATGAGGAACGTATGAAGCAGACCCCCAGAGAGGACAGTGACCGTGGAGAATGGACGGAAGAGCGTGGGGAATCTGACTTTATACCGAATGACGGGGAAGTGAAGGATATCCTCGAACAGCATGATAAGGAAAGTATATCCTATAAAGATGCAATTCCTGATTTTTCAGAGGTGGCCGCATCTACAGTCGAGATTGACGACATGACAGACAACCGGGCCGACAATTTCAGGCAGTGCGATGAAAATTGTGCAGAGCAATGGAACAAGGAAGGCCGCGACGGACGCGCTGACTGGTCGCCCAGGGACGTTAAAGAGTGGAGGCAGGAAAACGGATATTCCTGGCATGAGAGGAATGATATGAAGACCTGCGATTTAGTTCCTACGAAAGTCAATGATTATTTTGGCCACTTGGGCGGCGTATCCGAGTGCAGGAAGCGCGATGCAGAGAATGGAGGAAGCGATTTCGATGAGTAAGGAGAAGATGGAGATCTGGGGAAGGGAGCTCGAGATGGAAGTCAGGTACGATTGCTATAGCGGAGAAGAAGTGCTGGACTCCCAGAAGGAAGCCCTGGCGGAATTCCTGAGAGCGGAGGATGGCATTGAGGCTTCCCTGGAAGAAGTGAAGAAGTATTGCCTGGAACAGAACGGTGGAGAAATCGGTGACAGCGCCATAACGAATATATTTAAGTTTGTTGCGCCTAAATATCTTTATGTGGCAAGAGCTGCGGACAAGCATATCGTCGCGGTTATGTGCAACTATAAGTTCGACCAGGAAAACGGTATAGCGGTTGTTTTTGAGGATGGAAAATTTAATAGAATCGGCAGACAGGATATTGTTTTGTAAGTTTAGATTTGGTAAGATTTATGTCAAAGGGTGTGACGGGGAAACGAATGGATTGGAGGAGGGGAAAACATGCTTTTGAACGCATTGCAGGAAAAGAACAGGGAATTGTTTTTAGAAGTTTGTGTCCATGCGGCCATGGCAAATAAGGTCTTGGAAAAAGAAGAACAAGAGATGATTTTTGCCTATTGCCGGGAAATGAATATCCCGGAGCATATTCCGGATATGGAAGACAGCTTTGAAGGGATTGCGGCGAAGCTGGCCTCGCAAACGGATGACGCGGAAAAAAGGATTATTGCTTTGGAAATCTTAGGGCTGGTAAAAGCCGATGGAAGATTTGACGGAAAGGAAAAAGCCTTTTTCGATAAGCTCATTGAAGGACTGCAGATTGAGCAGGACATTGTAAGCAGACTGGAAAGCCTGTTGGAACGATATAGTGCAGTATGTAAAGAAATATATGCATCTGTCTATGAATAAGTCCTGCGAAGCAGTAGAAGGAGCAGAGTTAAAACAGTACCAGCTCTGTAGCGTGGAGACGGGATTGGGACAGGAGAAGAGGGAAGGATGAAAGCGTCTGAGGGGAAATACCCATTGATAGAAAACACGGACGAGAACAGATCCCTGCTGAAAGGTAAAGACAGATGTGACAGATTCGACTACCTGGCTGCAGTTGCATGTGGGGCAATCGGAGGACTGATTGACATTTTTCTTGTAGGTACGCCGGGGAGCAGCATGATTGGGAGCTGGACGGATAGTCAGGTCGACAATGCCGTGAAAAGCTTTGCGAAAATGACAGGGTGGAGTCCGCGGGAAGCGCAGAGGGATAATGTCAACAGCGCGATAGGGTTTTTAGAGAAAAAGTTCAGGGTGAACTATGACCAACGATATACGGCTGATGTAGACGGACTGTTCCGAATGTCCACGAAGAACCACCACATGATGTCGCTGTCCCACTCTCCGGACATTGTGGGGCTGTTCTTTTCCTTGCTGAACCAATTTACATCCACATCATCCTTTGTCGCGAACGGGCAGCTGATTCAGATTAGGACAGATACATTTGAACTGCAAGGAGGCAATTTTATCGCGAAACTGTTTTGCGGTGTGGCCAACTGGTTCGGGCATATCATGTCGGATATCGCCGGGAGCTCCGGAAGCGTACAGCGGGGAAGCGGTGTCGTGATGCCGTTTTATGAACTGTTCGGCCTGTGTGAATTTGGAAGCTTCCGTGTCGGGAATGACAGGCAGAATTTGGCGACGATTGCTACAAGGGCTTTTCAGGAGGGGTATGACTTCAGGTTTGGCCTGGCCCAGATGATTCCGGTGGCAATTACAGAGTTGTCCATAAGGCTGGTGTGGTCTTTAAGGCGGCATTTCCAATATGGCATGCCGATAAAAGAGTGCATACCGACACAGAAGCATGCTGACCTGAGGGTCATGCTGCTATTCGGAAATGGAACGCTCTGCATCATGGACGGAGCAGATGCGGGAATCCGTTCAGGGGGGAACTTCCTTGCTTTCTTTATGAGGCTGAATCTGGTGGCATGGTTCAGGTTCGTGACTTTAGTGCTTAAAGAAGTCTGCATCCGGCTTGGGATATCGGATGCACTGCAGAAACAGATTGAAGCATACAAGCGCATTAACGAAGCGCTTCTGGTCTATCTGCGCGAACTGGAAAAGATAGATATAGAAGCCTTCCGGAGAGAGACAGAGGAATATAACCGATTGATGGCGGAATTTACGGCGGCGAAAACAGATATGGAATTGAACAAAGTGTTGCTGGATGCATTTGACAGGCTCACGGTCAGGAAGCCCTGGGAAGGCGACTTTAATGAGCATATGTCAAATCAAAATGCCACTTTGACATTTGAATAGTATGTTTAAGTGTGATTGCTGTGGGTGCTGCTGTAGGAACCTGGACAAATCGGACTTGTACTCGGATTTGGATAGAGGTGACGGGGTCTGTAGGTATCTGACGGATAATCTGTGTTCAATTTATGATGTGCGTCCTTTGCTCTGTCGGATAGATGAATGCTATGAGCGGTTCGTTCAGCAGGAGATGGGCATTGATGAATACTACATGTTAAATGAAAAAGAGTGCAGAAGACTGAAGGGATTGGAGGAGCGAGACATGCCATTACCACTTATTTTGGGCGTTGGCGCTGCGATTGCGGGAATTACCGGAGTAGGCAGCGGGATTCATGGCGCAGCAAAGATGAAGGAAGCAAATGATACCATGAAAGCGGCAGAAGACCGCCATAAACGAAATATCGCAAAATTCGAGAGGTCTAGTGAGAGTGCGAATAAAAAGATGGACGAACTTGGAAAGCTGGAGCTCACCATATTGAATGGCTTTGAAAAATTTTCAGATACTATCGAAAAAATCCAGAACCGTCCGAAGTTTAAAGAGTACAGCAGAGAAGGGATTAAGCTGCCTAAATATGATAAGGAAGAATTGAAGAATGTATCGGTAGGAGCAGGTGTCTTACTGGGCGGGCTTGGCGGTGCTGCAGCAGGGACTGCAGGAGGCTTCGCTGCCGCAGGCGCTACGACATCAGCTGTAATGGCGCTCGGCACAGCATCAACAGGAACTGCAATCGCATCGCTAAGTGGGGCAGCCGCCACCAATGCGACGCTTGCTGCATTGGGAGGTGGCGCGATAGCAGCCGGAGGCGGTGGGATTGCCCTGGGGACCACTATCCTAGGAGCAACGACGTTGGGGATTGGG
>OFGF01001609.1_pt1 | contig 13653 bp, 11 predicted proteins | sample 1521711 | NCBI WGS metagenome assembly OFGF01 (sample SAMEA3504092, study PRJEB24116) | mouse gut metagenome | biome: mouse gut; feature: mouse-associated habitat; material: faeces | place: Denmark | collected 2011 | reverse complement strand
TTCAAACAAGTTTGAATTTAGATTTTTGTGACTTTGTGCATGGCTGAACTGTTACATATTTTATTACTTTTTGCTCAGAAATTGTTTCCGGTAGTTCGAAGGCGTCATATTGATGACATCTGTAAAAAGTTTGGAAAAATGCTGAGAGCTGCTAAGCCCAATCGCCAGTGCAATTTCAGTCAAAGTCATATCCGTAGTATCCATCAATACGATAGATTTGTTGATTCGAAAAATATTAATGTAATTGGACATTGGCAACCCCATATATCTGGCAAATAACTTACTAAGATAACGCACAGAAATATGAAGTGAATCGGCAATCTCAGACTGGACGATCTTGTTCATGTAATTCTGACTGATATAATCAAGCGTAAAGGAAATATAATGATTTTGTATTTCCGTGTGTGCAGTAGGAGAAGAATCCTCATATATTTCCAAAACATGGAGAAACAATTTTATTAAAGTAATATTGATCTGTGCAAAGTCAAGCAAAGTGGTTTCTTGGTGATATAGATTGATGACTTTCGTGATACATCCTGAAATGATCGAATCTGTTTTCTGATGATGGTATGAATTACACGCAAACAACAACGCATTCATAAGGCTAAGCGGATATTCTGTCTCCTCGGACAACATAATTGTGGAGAAAACATCCGGCTCGAAATGAATGTGTGAAAAAATGCAGGTAGAGTTGCCTTCTACATAAAACGAATGGACAACATGCGGAAGGATCAAGACAAAATCCCCCTCCTTGCAATGAATGGTCTGATTCCCGATATCCATGAAACAGGCGCCCGCCTTTAAAAGATAAAGTTCTATGCTTGTATGCAGATGTTTCCCAAAGCGATAGGTCTCATCGCGAAATTGTACTTTTGCACCAGTAATACTTTTTGCAGACAGATTCATTATGATTTCCTCGAATATTTTAAAGTTATTAAAGCCATAAAGTTTCTTTCAAGGCCTATTATATTATATATCCTGTTTCCAATGCAAGAATTTATAGAATAAATGTATATAATTCGGAACGAAAAGTACTGTTTGTGTATGGCGATATGCAAAAAAATGAAAAGGAAATTTAGTAGTAATTGTAATACTCAGACAAATAGAATTATCGTCAGTTAAAAAATGAAGAGGGTCAAAATTAAAAAAGTTCCGAATTATATACAAATTGAGCGAAATGGGACGGACTTATATAAGTAAAAGTGAAAAGGAAATGGTAAGATAAAAAACAAGAAATCATATAACAAAGAAAGGAAGAGCTTATGAAAAGAAAAATTGCAGCACTTGTATGTGCGTTTGCGGTTGTCTGTACATCCTGGGGAACTGGCGGGATATCACAGGTAGAAGCGGCGCCGAGGGAAAAAGCAGTGGGTACAACTTACTATTTCAGCAGCGAAGGCGACAATGCGAATGATGGAACATCCGAAAAAGAAGCATGGCAGTCACTGGAAATGTTAAAAAATGTAGAGTTGCAGCCGGGTGATCAGGTACTTCTGAAAAAAGGTTCTGTATTTCAGGGATATATCCACCTGAAGGATGTGCAGGGAACCAAGGAAGCGCCGATTAAAATTGGAAGTTATGGAGAAGGGGCAAAACCAATCATCAACACCAACGGCCAGGGTATCTGGTACCAGAACTATGGCAAACGTCTGGATTCCACCGGACATAAGTATCAAGGCTATGTATCCTCATCCATCCTGCTTTTCGATTCAGAATACATCGAAATCAGCGGATTGGAAATTACGAATGAAGCACCGGACGTAGAGACTCACTACAATGCCAACGACGTAATGAACCGTACTGGTGTGGCAGCGGTTGCACAGAACAAAGGAACCATCGATCATATCTATCTTGACGATCTATATGTACATGATGTAATAGGAAACGTATATGATAAACATATGAACAATGGTGGGATTTACTTTACGGTGGCGATGCCGGAAAATGAAGCCGAGACAGGTATTGCAAAATATGATGACGTCAAAATCGAAAATTGTTATGTAGATTACGTTAACAGATGGGGAATCGCAGTGGGTTATACATATAATTGGGACAAATTTACATCCGGAGTGATTTCCGATAGTTCCATCGAAAAATACGGTTCTACGAACGTAGAAATCCGAAACAACTATGTTAAAGATGTGGGCGGAGACGCAATTACTCTGATGTACTGCGACAGACCGTTAGTAGAATACAACGTATCGGATGGGGTGGCAAGACAGATTAATGACACAGACTACAGCCAGTCTATCAACGGCGGTAAAGTGGCAGCGGCTATCTGGCCGTGGAAATGTAAAGACGCTGTTTTCCAGTACAATGAAGCCTTTGATACATGCCAGAATCAGGATGGACAGGCATGGGACGCAGACTATGGTGACGGAACTGTCTACCAGTACAATTATAGCCATAACAACGGTGGCGGAAGCGTAATGTTCTGCGGCGGACAGGCAATCAACAATATTTTCCGCTACAACATCAGTCAGAATGACTTAAGCGGTGCGATGAATCCGGCAGGACAGCCAGATGCACATGTATATAATAATGTGTTTATTATGAAAGAAAATGTTCCATTCATTCGTCCGGGCATGGGCGGCGGTCCGATGATAGTAGAGAACAATATTATTTACTATACAGGGGAATCTCCAAGAGAGGAAAACTGGTTTAGCCAGACGAATGCAGACAGAACGCGTTACAGCAACAATATCTACTACAACTATACCAATACACCTTCCAACGATGCGAATGCGATCACAGAAGATCCGATGTTCGTAAATCCGGGAAGTGCGCCGACAGAAGCAACGGCTTTAGTACATGACAGAACACAATTTGACGGCTACAAGTTAAAAGAAGGCTCTCCGGCAATTAATGCAGGAAAATATATTCCGAACAACGGCGGACTGGACTTCTTCGGAAATGAAATCAAAGGGATGAGCATTGATATCGGTGTACACCAGACCAACACACCGACACAGACAGTATTGTTAGCGGTATATTCCAATGTTTACAACGTGACGGCAGATACGATCGAAGACGTGAACAAAAGAACGACTGTTGCAGAATTTAAGAAGAATTTGATCTATGATGAAAGAATTGACGTGAAAGTACTTTCGGGAGAAGACGAGATGGCAGATGACGCGATAGTAAGTGACGGCATGAAAGTGATTTTCGCTCATGGAGAGAATGCAAAAGAATACACGATCGTAGTACCGAAGGTTTACGTAGAGTATGACCCGGCAGGCATGACCGCTGAGGTTGGAAGTTTCCAGCCGAATAACTCATCAGAAGGCGGCGGAAATCTCGCACTGGATAATGATTTGGCAACGATGTGGCACACAAGCTGGAATGGATGCAAAAGAGAAGAAACATGGATTGCAATTGATATGAAAGAGACGAAAGAATTCTCTATGTTGAAATATGTGCCGCGTGGAATGGTTGGAACAGGCGGAACCAACGGTATGATCAAGGCTTACGAAATCTATGTAAGTGATGACGGCAACAACTGGGGAGAACCGATTGCAACAGGAACATGGAGCGTAGATGCAACAGTGAAATATGCAGAATTTGATATGGTAAGCGCACGTTATGTAAAACTGGTCGCAACTGACAGTGCATCGAATTCTTCTAATATCTATGCATCTGCTGCAGAAATCCGCGTTGGATATGAGGAGGTGGAATAGGCATGAAAAGGAAACAATTATTAGCTGGTTTGATGGCGATGGCAGTGATTCTGACAAGTGCAGTGCCGGCTCCATCTGTTCAGGCAAAGAACAAAGAAAAGGCAGTGGGAACTACTTATTATGTAAGTACTGTGCGTGGTAATGACAACAACGACGGGCTGTCCGAGGGGAAGGCGTTCTATAGTCTCGATAAAATTAATGATATTACACTTCAACCAGGAGACCAGGTACTCTTAGAGTGTGGTTCCGTATTCGAGGACGGATTCCTTCATATTAAAGGAAGCGGTTCAGAGGAAGCGCCGATTGTGATCGACAATTACGGTGAAGGGAATCTGCCGGTCATCAGCACCAACGGTGAAGGCGTATGGTATCAGGATTATGGGAAACGTTTGGATTCGACAGGTCATAAATATAAAGGATATGTATCTTCATCCATTTTGCTTTACGATGTTGAGTACATTGAGATCAAAAACCTGGAGATTACCAATGAAGCTCCCAAGATTGAAGCCACCTATAATGCACTCGATGTCATGAACCGTACCGGTGTGGCAGGAGTTGCAAAGGACAAAGGAACCCTTGATCATATTTATTTGGATAATCTCTATATTCATGATGTTATTGGCAATGTGTATGATAAACATATGAATAACGGCGGAATTTACTTTACTGTATTTGAGCCTGAGAATGAGGCAGAAACAGGTATTGCGAAATATGACGATGTCAAGATTGAAAACTGTTATGTAGATTATGTCAACCGATGGGGAATCGCGGTTGGATACACATATAATTGGGACAAATTTAAAACCGCAGCACTCTCTGATGAAACGGTTGCAAAATACGGTTCTACGAATGTGGAAATCCGCAATAACTATGTAAAGGATGCCGGCGGTGACGCGATTACAGTCATGTATTGTGACAGACCATTGATCGAGTATAATGTATCAGATGGTGTGGCAAGACAGATTAATACAACAGACTACAGCCAGACCGGTTCCGGAAGAGTGGCGGCAGCGATCTGGCCATGGAAATGTAAAGACGCTGTTTTCCAGTATAATGAAGCCTTTGATACATGCCAGAATCAGGACGGTCAGGCATGGGATGCAGACTACGGTGACGGAACTTTGTATCAATATAATTATAGCCATAACAATGGCGGTGGAAGCGTAATGTTCTGTGGTGTACAGGCAGTCAACAATATCTTCCGTTATAACATCAGCCAGAATGATTTAGGTGGTGTGATCAATCCAGCGGGACAGCCAGATGCACATGTGTACAACAATACATTCTATGTAAAAGAAGGAATTGATTTTATCCGTACGAACATGGGCGGAGGTCCTATGGTAGTGGAAAATAATATTATCTATTACAGTGGAGAAGAAGCAAAGACAGAAAACTGGTTCAAGCACACAAATGCAAATGCTACCATTTACGATAATAATATTTACTATAATTACGCAAATACACCAACGAATGATGCAAATGCTATTACAGAGGATCCGAAGCTTATGAATCCGGGCAGTGCACCAACAGCAGCTGCTAAGATCACAGCAGGTGAAATTACAGAATCCATCGTGCATGAGAGAACCGCATTCGAAGGATACATGCTGGCAGATGATTCACCGGCAATTGCAGCAGGAAAAGAAATCGAAAACAATGGCGGAAAAGATTTCTTTGGAAATCCGATCAAAGGAACGGTAGATATAGGAGCTGTGGAAAGCGATAGTGAGAAAGTAATTGCAAGCAATGACAACGAAATCAAATCCGCATTCTATATGGTGAAAGATCACACCATGTATATTCCGGTTCTTGAGAATAATGCGACTTCTGTAAAAGAAGTGAAAGAAGGAATCAGCGTACATGAGGCAGCAACTGTAAAAGTGCTGGATAACGGTTCTGAGGTAACTAATGGAAATATAAAAGCAGGAATGCAGGTTGTGATTGTTGCAGAAAACGGGGATGAAAATACATATACTATCGAAGCCAAGAACACATATCAGTGGGCGCTTGATTATGCTGGTCCGCAGCAAGGCAATGTATGGTTTGCTCAGGTAAAATACCCAGGAAAAGACTATGAGAATATCAAAACATATGACAGCCAGTGGCCGAATTGGGTCGTAGATACTTATTATGGAGCAGGCGTGGATCTTCCAAATCATAGCACTCCATCAGATGAGAACACACATGGACTTTTGATGGATACAACAACATCTGAGACAGATGGTATGTCAATGGCATTCCGTGCACCGAAGAGTGGTAAGATTACCATTGCGGTAAAAGATGACGAACCATACTTGCGTCAGAGTCCGAACTCGGGCGGAAGTGTTATCTTAAGCTTTACAAAGAATGGCGAAGTCATAGGAGATACTTATGAACTTGTTACAAGTCTTGAAAAAGCCGAGGTCGGAGTAAGAGAGATTGAAGTAGAGAAAGGTGACTGGATTCGTGTAGAAGCAAACAACAAGAACAGACCGTCAAAACCATCTCTTCACATAACACCAATTGTTACTTATGTGGATGAGGCGATTGTTGATCCGGAACCGGTAGAAACAGATAAGGAAGACTTGGCGGCATTGATCAAATATGCCAAGGATGCACAGGAGGCACCAAGCTATGCATACCTTGTACCGAAGGTAAAAGCGTTATTCGAAAAAGCCCTTGCAGATGCAGTTGCGGTTAATACAGATGCAGCAGCAACACAGGCAGAAGTAGATGCAGCATACGATGCACTGCTTGCGAAAGTACATCTGTTAGACTTCACAGGCAATGCCGAGACATTGCAATCTGTTGTAAGCGTTGCAAACGGAAAAGTAGAAAGTGCATATACAAAAGAGAGCTGGGCACCATTTAAAGCAGCGCTTGAAGCGGCACAAAAAGTTCTTGACGATGTAAATGCACTTCAGGCAGAAATCGACGCGGCACGTGATGAATTGCAGGCGAAAATGGATGCACTTGTGAAGATTACGGTAAACAAAGACAAACTTGCAAAACTCGTAGCTGACGCAGCGAAGTACGAAGCAGAGATTACGAAGTATACCAAGGATACGGCAGCGGCATTTACGGCAGCCTTAGAAGGAGCAAGGGACGTACTTGAAACCGCAGAAGTGCAGGATGAGGTAAACGCAGCATACAGTTCACTCCTTAGCGCAATCTTTGGACTTAGGGAAACACCAAACAAAGATAAGTTAGAAGAGTTACTTGGCAAAGTGAAAGCAATGGATTTAAGCGTATACAGTGAAGGATGCGCAAATGCAGTGAAGGCAGCATATGCAAAAGCAAAAGCAGTATTCGAAGATGAAAACGCAGATCAGAAAGAAGTCGATGCGGCAGTTGCAGCATTGGAAAAAGTAGTGAAAGCAGCGAATGCAGAAGCTGGAGACAATGCTTCTGGTAATGGCAGTGTATCTGATGAAAAAGATGAAACATCAGATAAAGTAGCTTCTGACAATGCAGGAAGCAAGCAGACAACAGGCAAGACAGATAAGAAAGCTGGTAACACAGCAGCAAAAACAGGTGACAGTGCTAACGCAGCAATTCCGGCAGCAGCAGGACTTGCGGCAGTTTTAGCAGCGATTATGTCTTGGAAGAAAAAAATAGACTAAATTAAGTGACCTTTTTGGAGTTGATGCAAAAGTAGAGGAATCATCTGCTTTTGTATCGACTCCTTTTTGATGCTTCCTGTATACGATTCGAATTGTCTTTGGGCTTATTTGTCGAACATATTTTGTTGAAGAATCTATGCTAGTATGTTAAGATATAATCACGCACAGAAATTCTATCTGTGGACTAATTTCAAACAGTTTCTAAGACTGCCTGTTGAGGAGATCCCTCAAGTTACCAATTAATAATCATTTTATAAAAATTTTTCATGGATGTACTTGCGATTTCGTTCATTTCTGTTTATAATTTTTACATAGAATTATAACAATGTCATAAGTCTCATTCATGTAAAATGAAGGAAGGAGATTTTATGGCATCAAGAGCAAACAAAAAAGTAAAAAACAGTGTATTTGTTGATCTATTCTATGAAGACGAGACGGCAGAAGCAAATGATATTGCACTGTATAATGCACTGAATGAGGAAGCGCTCCCGGAAGGAACGCGCATTCAAAAACTTCGAATTGATAACGTCTTGTATATGAATTTTAAAAACGATGTTTCCTTTGGAGTGGGTGGAAAAGTTTTGGTATTTGGAGAACACCAGGCAACGATTAATGAGAATATGCCGCTTCGGAGCCTTATGTATATTGGACGTGCCTACGAACAGCTTGTGCCAGTAAGGGATCGTTATAGAAAGAAACGAGTGAAATTACCGAAACCAGAGTTTTATACATTTTATAATGGAAAGGAAAAATGGGAGAAAGAATTGATACTAAAGCTATCGGATTCTTATATGATAGATGAAGACAATCCGATGTTGGAATTAAGTGTGAAGGTAATCAATATCAATCCAGAGGAATCTCATGAGATTTTGAATCGGTGTCAGGTACTCAAAGAATACGGACAATTTATAGACATGATTGGAAAATATGAGCAGCAAGGAAGTAAGGATGCGTATAAAAGAGCGATTGAAGAATGTATTAAGAAGGGAATCCTTGCCGATTATCTGCGGCGGAAAGGAAGCGAGGTAGTGAATATGTTGATTGCAGAATATGATTATGATTTGGATATCGAGGTACAAAGGGAAGAGGCATATGAAAGTGGACTTGAGGATGGGAAAGAAATCGGAGAAGTAAAAGGAAGGGATCGGGTGAATAAGTTAAATGTGAGACTTATAGCAGACAAGCGATTTGAAGATCTGGAAAAATCGGTAAACGATATGGAATATCAGGAGAAACTCCTAAAAGAGTATGGAATATGATTTGTGAAAGGGTTCACCGATTTCTGGGGAACCCTTGAATATTTTAATCGATATATCAATGTTTTATAGAAAACCATTCTTTCATCGTGCACAAAACCTTGATCAGTTCTGTTTCCTCGATTACGTAAGGAACCATTGCATACATATAATTCAGGAATGGGCGGCTGAATACCCCTCGTTCATAAGCAAATTGTTGGTAACCCTTAATCGTATCGGAATCATATACTTCAATACACACGCAAGCGCCCATAATACGAATTTCTTTAATGCGTGGATCAGAAAAAGCCTTCATTTCACGGCGGGTGATTTCTTCAATCTTGCGGATTTTAGACATGTAATTCTGCTTTTCAAATAATTCTATGGATTTAAGTGCGACACTGCAAGCTAGGGCATTGCCCATAAAGGTAGGACCGTGCATGAAAGCATGGGAAGGATTGTCATCATAAAAACCTTCGTATACCTTTCGGTTTGCAACGGTAACAGCGTGGCCGATATATCCGCCCGTTAAAGCCTTACCCAGAACAAGAATATCAGGTAAGACCAAATCTGCTACAAAGCGGTTCCCGGTACGTCCGAATCCTGTCGCAACCTCGTCAAAAACAAGAAGCACGCCGTATTGGTCGCAAAGTTCTCTTGCACGCTTCAGAAAAGAAATATCGTACATTCGCATACCGCCTGCGCCTTGTAATAAAGGTTCTACAATAAAACAGTTTAAGCGGTCATGATATGCTGCAAAAGCCTGTTCAAGCGCTTTGATCTCGGTTGGAATATGTATAACATGGCGGCTTTTACCGTATGCATTCAAAACGAAATGATAGTCCTCATCGTCTCCCACTTCCATGGTCTTGAAGGTATCTCCATGGTAAGCGTGTTCCAGGGCCAGCACCATGGTACGATCTGTTTCATTCCGGTTCATGAAATATTGCAGCGCCATTTTAAGAGCAACTTCTACTGCGACGCTTCCGGAATCAGAGAAGAAGCAGTAATCCAAATCGCCCGGAAGCCAGCTTTGGAGTTTTTCGGAAAGTTTTTGTACCGGTTCGTGGGTCAAACTGCCCAACATCACATGGGCAAATTTTTCAAGCTGCGTTTGGATTGCTTGATTGAGTTCGGGGTGTTTATAACCATGGATCACACTCCACCAAGACGATATCGAATCAATCAGTTCCTGGGTGTCGGTATAAAGATAAACCCCGTTGGCATTGACGATTTTATAAGGTGATTTCATGGTTTTCATCTGTTCGTATGGATACCAAATCATTTTATGCTTCCTCCGTTTCTTCGTAAAATCCTTCCAACACTTCAAACGGAATTTCCAAATCAGTATCTTTGTCTTTGACGCAAGCTACGATTTTCAATCCCGTCATAGATTCGCACATAAAGCGATTGTCTTCGTGTAATTTGCTGCCCGGTTCATAGCGATTGAAGATAATGCCTTTTACGGGTATTTTACGGGTTTTCATATATTCTGCCGTCAACACAACGGCATTGATGGTGCCAAGTCCTGCATCTGCAACTATCAGACAGGACAAATTGCGAGCCTTGATAAAATCCTCAAGTTGAATTTTTTGCTCGTCAAAACGCAGCGGACAAAGGATTCCGCCTGAGCCTTCTGCTGTAACATAATCATATTTACTGCACACATTGTCGAAACCTTTCAGCACGCATTCCATTTCAACGGGATTTCCTTCGATTTTTGCCGCTAAGTGCGGAGAAACAGCCGTTTCATAAATGTACGGACACATCTCTTCAAGCGGCTGTTCCATACCTGACATAGTTTTTACCTGCAATGCATCACCAGGAATTAAACTGTCGTCTGCGCTTCGTTCGTTGCCGCTCATAGCCGCTTTATAGTATGCGGCGCTTTTTCCGTCTTCCCGAAGCTTTTTGATAATCAGTCCGGTTACATATGTTTTTCCTACATCCGTCCCTGTCCCGATAATAAATATATTCTTACTCATTACAAATTTTCGCCTCATATCCAAGTTCATTTAATAATTTCATATCTGTTTTGATTGTAATTCCTGCGGTTGTCAGCATATCTCCCGAAATTGCCGCATTAGCCCCCGAAGTGAAACAGCTTTTTCCTTTATCCGGAAGCAGACCCCTGCCGCCTGCAAGACGGATAGAGGCTGTAGGAAGTATAAAACGATAAACAGCGACAATTCGGCGCATATCCGAGTCCTTCAATCTCTCATTGTTTCCAAACGGCGTATTGGGGATGGGGTTAAGCATGTTCACCGGTACGCTGCGAATGCCAAGTTCCCGCAGACTAAAAGCCATATCAATCCGATCCTCCACCGTTTCTCCAAGTCCTACAATACCACCGCTGCAAACAGAAAGCCCCGCAGCCTGTGCGGCCCGGATTGCCTGTATTTTGTCGTCAAAGGTATGGGTGGTGCAGATGTTTGGAAAATTTCTTCGTGAAGTTTCCAGATTATTATGAACTCTTGTCACGCCTGCCTTTTTCAGATTCCGAAACTGTTGTTCGCTTAGCAAGCCAAAGGAGACGCAGACAGAAATATCGACTTTTTCTTTGATTTCCCGGATTGCTTTACACATTTCATCCACTTCTTTATCCGAAAGACGCTTTCCGGAAGTAACAATAGAATACCGAAGAACTCCCTGTGCGGCGTTGTTCTTTGCCTGTGTTAGGAGTTCTTCCGTGGAAAGCAAAGGATAGGTGGCGGAACAGGTATGGTTATGGGTTGACTGCGCGCAAAACTTGCAGTTTTCAGAGCAGTTTCCGCTTTTCGCGTTGATAATGGTACAAATATCAAATTGATTCGAACAAAAGTGTCGGCGGATTTTGTCCGAGTTTTCACATAGTTCAGAAAGAGGCTGCTGGTATAAAAACAATGCCTCTGATTTTGAAATCTGTTTACCCTTTAAAACTTCATTTGTTAATTCATTTAGATTCATTATCCTATCCTCGTTACATTCGATTATTTCTTATAATGGGAATCATTCTTTTTCCAAGAGATGCTCCCAGAATACACAACACAATATCACCTGGCACAGCCAAAATAAAACAGTAGAGAAACAGCGGCCATAAACCAATGGGATTTCCAAGATAGAAATTACTCATGAAATAGTAATAGACCATCCCGAATAGATAGACAATTCCAAGACCGGCAAAGTTTGCGGCAAACAAGCGTTTATAACTTGGATTAGGGACTTTGTTGGCGATAATGCCGGTTACATAGGAAGCAACTGCAAATCCGATAATATATCCGAAGCTTGGTTTTAAGACATACGAAAAACCGCCGCCTTCAGCAAACACAGGAAGCCCCAAAAGTCCCATAAGAATATAAATTCCGACAGAGGCAGCGCCAAGTTTTCCTCCAAGCAAAAGTCCTGCCATCATGGTAAATAAAAGCTGTAAGGTAAACGGGACAACCGGAATCGGAATTTTGATAAATGCTCCTACAACGATCAGAGCGACAAAAAGGGAACACATCATTAAATCTTTCGTTTTATTTGTTTTCATATAATCTCCTTTATAATCGGATACTTATTTCACCGGATGAACAGCAGTCTTTGGTGCCGTCGGGATATCTCACTAACAGATGACATTCATCATCTATTCCAATGACAACGGCGTTCTTGGATTCATTGGCAGATATTAAAGTAACTTGTTTACCAATGACAAAGCTGCGATTTCGGTAATGTTTTACATAATCTGTTTGCTGAGGAGCAGTATAATACCCATAAAAACGGTTCAGGAATTCGGAAACCAAACGATTTTTAACATCGTTTTGACTTTGTTGAAAAATAGATCCGGCAATAGAGGCTATTTCCTCCGGAAATCCATTCTTTGGCTGATAAACATTGATTCCAAGGCCTAGTACGGCATATTCCAGCAATCCGTTCTCCAGATCAAAAGACCCTTCTGTTAAAATTCCGCAGACTTTTTTATCACGCACAAAAATATCATTCACCCATTTAATCTTGGCTGTTTCATCAGACACCGCTTCGATTGCCTCACACATTGCGACAGCGGCCATGGTAGTTATTTTTACCGCTTGCTTTGCAGAGTAGTTTTGGGGACGCAGGAGAAGACTCATATAAACACCGGTATCTTTGGGAGAAAAAAAGCTGCGGCATAATCTTCCGCGACCTGCGGTCTGCTCGTTAACAAGAACAATATAACCTTCTGAGGTTCTCGTATTTGCTTTGTCCCGCACAAGCGCATTGGTGGATGTTGTAACATTCATCACAGAAATTTCTGTGTCTATTATCTCAGAACGCAGATATTTACGAATTCCCTGTACCGATAATATGTCCGTTTGAGCTAAGAGACAGTATCCCTTATTTGTTACGGCATCAATTGCATATCCTTCACTTTGCAATGCTTTGACAGCCTTCCAAACGGCAGTTCGGGATATGGAAAGCTTATGAGCAATATCTTCGCCTGAAAAATATACATCTCTGTTAGATTCAAATAACTCAAGTAGTTTTTCTTTCGTTGTCATTTCATCACCCTTTCAAACAGTATATAATATAACATGTTTTTCTAATATTGTAAACTTATATATTTAAATAGGTTTACAATATAAAGCAGGATAAATTTTAATTGTACTTTTTTAGAAGCGTTATATGGTTTGATGGTAAATCCATGGAAAAATTGGTGAAAAAATATATAATTGTGAACAGCATAGGACTAAAAATGAGAGAGTGAGAGAAAAATGAGAAAAAACGGGAAAGGGATTCTGGCAGGAATTCTGGCTTGTACAATGGTTCTTCGGCTGTCAGTGACAAACGTACAGGCAACAGATAGCGTGAATGTGCAGGTGGGTGACGGCAGATGGAAACAGTCATGAAGAGGATGCGGCGAAATTATTTGACGGAAATGATGCAACGGAGGATTGCTTTGTGTCCAGTAGCGAGGAACCACTTCGAATTGCGTGATCAGAGTTTGCAGCACGAAATTTTCCGTCAGTGCGCCCTTAAACTCAGTGAACAGGCGGTTGCCCTCTCCGAAAGCGGTAGGAGCTAACTGTGCCAGACGGCGGAGCAGACCCACATCTGCCAGATAAATCTTAAATGCCGAGAGATCATCATATGCTGCCATGGGCAGACCGGGAGCAGAACTGCGGTAGATCTTGTGCACCAGAC
>OFGF01001597.1_pt1 | contig 13759 bp, 11 predicted proteins | sample 1521711 | NCBI WGS metagenome assembly OFGF01 (sample SAMEA3504092, study PRJEB24116) | mouse gut metagenome | biome: mouse gut; feature: mouse-associated habitat; material: faeces | place: Denmark | collected 2011 | reverse complement strand
TTTTGCCCTATTAAAATATATTATTCTTTATAATCATTATTATCCTTCCTACCTCAACAAAATTAATTATTTTATTTTCATTAAATGAAAATATCATATCATTTGACATAATATGAATTGGACATTAAAATAGTCATTAGTTAGTTTGGACTAACTAGAAAGGAGAGTTTTATGTTTATTGTTATTATAGAACTTATTCTTTTAATAATTGGTATTTATAAAGTTAAGTTATATGCAAAGAAGTTATCTTATCCTTCAAATAAGATTCAATATAAATCATCTCATCAATATACTCATTTGAAATATAGAGAAAGTCATAAATAAATAATTACATTCTATAAAAATATGATATAATACTCAAAGAGGTGATGAATATGGACATACTAATTTCTAGAATATTAAAATATTTAAATGGTTGTTTAGATGATGATTATATGTATAAAATAGGAACTTTTTTAGTCAAAAACTATACTAAGATATGTCATTATTCTCTTGAAAAGTTTTTAAAAGAAGGACATTTCCAAGAGTGTGAAGTTTTAGATTTTTGTCAACATTTAGGTTTTTATCATTTTGATGACTTTAAACAAACATTAATGATTGATCATCAACTACGTAATGATCAAATTCAATCTAGAATGTTAAATGTCAATATTGATCAAATGATTAATCATGTAGAAAAATCAAGAAATAATGAAGAGTTTATAAAATTAATTGATGAACTTTGTGAATTGATTTTTAAAAAAGAAAGAATCATTATTATTGGGGCATTATATCCTACAAGTGTTGCTGTTGATTTTCAGACAGACTTAATTACATTAGGAAAAGAAGTTGTTGAATATCATCAATTTGATAAAGATTTTGAATTTACTGAAAATGATATTGTGATATTTGTAACTGCAACAGGACGTTCTATGAAATCATATATGCCTAAATTAAAGCCTAAAAATATTTGTGTGGCTGATTTAGTTTTAATTACTCAAAACATTAAATATACAAACTATGATAATGTATGTGCTGACTATGTTATTCATGTACTTGGTAAATTTGATGGTATTCAATTTAATTATCAAACAATGATGATTTTAGATATTTTAAGAATACGTTACTATCAAAAATATTATTTATAACTCTGTCTTTATGAGATAGAGTTTTTGTATATGTTGAAGAAAAACTATGAATGATTTTACCACAACAAAAAGGAGATTCTTTTTTGAATCTCCCTCAATAACATTTTAATTATATTTAATGATGAAAATGTTTATCTTTTCTTCTTAATCCTAATAGTCCTAAACCACCAATGATAAATAATCCACTCCATAACATCATTCATGTGTTATTACTTGTTATTGGTACTGATTTTATATTAAATATAATATAAACTTATTCATCAGTTGATACAATTGTTATTGTATGTTTTCCTTTTAATAATGTCTGTGTAAACTTTGGACTTCAATATAATGATTGACTTCCTTCCATGCACACAACTTTCTTATTTTATCTCTTATTTATGCTCTCTTATCTTCATAAAATATTTTTCTTCTATATTTTGACACAATAGGATTCACTGCTAAAGTTCCTCAAAACCACATGACTATTATATAGTTTTCTTATACAAAAAAGCCACTAAGTGGCTCTTATTTACCTGTTCCAATTAATCCAGCTAATGTTCCAGCAATAGCAGAAATAGGCATAGTTTGAAGAACAACACGTCCAGGTCCTGTAACAACAGTATTGAAGAATCCTTCTCCACCTAACATCTTATTCTTTAATCCTTTAACTGATTGAGTTGTCATTGTACAAGTTGCATCCATAACAGCAACATATCCAGTATCTACAACAATTTGTTGACCAGGTGCTAATTCATATTCAACAGTTGCTCCATCAATTTCAACAAACACTGTTCCCTTTCCAGAAAGTTTACTCATGATAAATCCTTCTCCTCCAAAAATACCAGTCATAGCTTTTTTGTTGAAGAAAGTTGTTCTTTCTACAGTTGGTTCACTTGCTAAGAAAGCTGATTTTTGTACAACAATTTCTTTTCCAGGCTCAATATCATATTTTCTAATTTCCCCAGGGAAAGATGAAGCAAATGCAATCTTACCATCCCCATTAGCAGTATAAGTATTTAAAAACATTGTTTCTCCTGAAAACATTCTTCCAAATGCCTTACCAATACCACCATTACTTGTTGTTCCCATTTCCATGCAAGGATCCATCCAAGCCATTGCTCCTGAATCACTTAACATCATCTCACCCTTTTTTAAATGACAAATGACTGCAGGTAAAGGTGTTCCTACGATTTCATATTCCATATTAATACCTCCTTAATAATCTATCTTCTATTATAAACAAAAATATTTTATTTGACTATATTTTTTAATGAAATAAAAAAGGAATAATCATTGCAGGTAATAAATTAGCAATTTTTATCTTTTTATTAAAGCAAAGATTAATGCCCACAGCAAAAATCAATACAGAACCAATAAAAGATAAATTAGCAATCACTATTGGACTTAAAAAAGATTTTAAAAAAGAAGCAAACAGAGTTATACTCCCTTGATATATCAATAAAGGCAAAGCAGAAAAAGTAACACCAACTCCTAAAGTTGAAGCAAATACCATAACAATGACAAAATCTAAAACAGATTTTGCGAATAATGTACTTACATCTCCTTGTAATCCATCTTGTAAAGCTCCTACAACGGCCATAGCCCCTACACAAATAACCAATGTTGCTGTTACAAAACCTTCAACAAAAGTGTTATCATTCTTAATATGAACTTTCTTCTTAAGCCATTCTCCAGCTTGTTCTAAACGCAGTTCAATATTTAAAAACTCACCTAATAATGCACCAAAAACCAAAGAACCAATAAGAAGCATACTCCCCTGTGTTTCTATTCCATTATCAATAATTTTTAACATACCACTCATTGCTCCAGATACTCCTATAAACAATGTTGATAACCCAAGAGCTTGCATGATCGTCTCTTGATATCTTGGTTTTAAACCACTTTTAATCATCAATCCTATTCCACTACCTATAATAACAGCTAATGTATTTGCAATTGTACCTAATCCAATCATGTTCTTCCCCTACTCCTTATAATCATAAACTATTTCTTGAATCACTTTTCTGGCGTGAAAACGAATCTCTTCATTACTATCATCAAATGTTATTAATGCTTTCCATAATGCCCATCCCATTGCTCTATTTTTCATATCCTCTGATATATTTGCTAAAAAAATATGACGACTTTGTTTATCAAAAAAAGTCCATGCAATAGCATAATCACATGCTGGATCACCTACACCCATAATTCCAAAATCAATAACACCACAAAGATGTCCTTTTTCAACTAATAGATTTCCTATAGCAATATCACCATGAATCCATACTCCTTTTTGTAAATAAGTTTTTTCTAAAGCAAGATTCCATAATTCTTCTAATCTTTTTGTATCTAATCTTTCTTTTAATAATTCTAAAGCTTTTATTGTTTCATCATGATAAATACTTAAATTTCCACCACGATAAAAATTATGTTGTCCTGCTTGTGGTCCTTGTTCGCTTGGAATTGATTGCAATTCTTCTAAAAAATTTCTCAATTCATTTGCCAAACTATTTAAACTTTCTATATTTTGATAAGTAACTGTCTCTCCTGATAAATAATTTAAAATGGACCATGAATAAGGATAATCATCATTACTCTTTCCTATATGTAATGGTTGAGATATAGGAAGAGAAAGAAATTTTGATAGATAAGGTAACCATTGATTTTCTTTTTGAACTTGCATAGCATATTCTTTTCCACTAGGTAACCTTATTATCATCTCATCTCCTAAATGAAATGTTCTATTATCATGACCACTTTTTTGAACTGGCTGTATTTTTAACTCATCATATTGTGGAAATTGTTCATGTATCAACTTTCTAACAATATCTATTTCTATATTCATTATTTTATTTATATTCTCCAATTAAATTTAACTCTCGCATAATATCATAAATACCATCTTGATCAGGATCTTTAAAATAATATTGGCATAGATTTTTTAACTCTTGAGGAGCATTTTCATAAACAACACCTGTTTTTACTTCTTCTAACATTTGATAATCATTCATACTATCTCCAACAGCAATCGTATCCGACAGCGAAACACCCAAAAACTCACACACCCGTTCCACCGCCCTCCCTTTATCAAAAGCCTTACTAGCCAATTCACCATTCACAATCCCGCAGGCATCTTCCTCCTGAATACAAAAATCAAATTCATCCCCAAGCATCTCCATAGGCTTTTCCAAACGTTCCGCCCCGCGGCTCATAAAAGCCATCCCATAAATAGGCTCGCCGTCATATTCCGACATCGGAAGAATATTCAGCTCATTTTCAATCTGAATCCTCCACCGCAGCAACTCACTGTTCGCTTCGGAATGTGCATTTTCCGCAAGAAACTCCTTAAATCCCTCATCCGTATAGCTATGATTTCTCCCCCCTATCGTGCGGAAAATACCGCTCTCCTTAAAAACATTCAGCACCCGCTCCTGCTGCTTCGGATTCATCGGACAGTCATAAACCACCTGACCATCATACTCAATATACCCCCCGGCGCTGGCAGCCAGCCCGTCAAATCCGAACTGAAGCACCGGATAAAGCATCCCGTAATTCCGGCCGGAGCACAACAAAACTCTATGCCCCCTTTCCCTGGCCCGCCGAACCGCCTCAACTGCCGACGCAGGCGGAACATTCTTCCCCGGTTCCGTCAAAGTTCCGTCAATATCCAAAAAAATCAATTTCCGATTCATAATAATCTCCTTCTTACATTCCATATTGAACTCGCTTTCATTCTGATCATTATATATTTCACAACCGCCTCTGTCAATCCACCACCCTTGATTTTCTGTTTTCCACAAAATAAATACCAAATTTTTATGCAAAATGCTGATTTTATATTTTTTTTAACGGTTATATTGACTTTTTCCCGTCACGCGTGTTATCCTCTCACCAGAATGAACGCGAGTACATTGTGTTTCAAAATCACATGTATCAAATCAAATTTTTAAGGAGGAAGCTATGAATTACGATTATTCCAAAATCGCAAAAGAAGTCATTCAGGCTGTTGGCGGAGCAAAGAACATCAAGTCTGCCGCCCACTGCGCCACCCGCCTGCGCCTCATTGTGGCAGACCGCTCTTTGGCCGACGACGAAAGGGTGGGCGAAATTGATGCGGTAAAAGGTACTTTCTTCACAGCCGGACAATATCAGATTATCTTCGGTACCGGCCATGTCAACCGGGTCTATGAGCAGGTCATCCGGCTGGGTATTGCCGAAACTACCGCAAGTGAAGCAAAGGAAGCAAAAATGGATGGTAAAAACCAGCTGCAAAAAGCCATCCGTACTTTTGGAGATGTATTTGTCCCGGTTATCCCTGCTTTGGTGGCAACCGGTCTGTTTCTCGGCCTGAAAGGAGCTTTGCTCAACAATAACTTTCTGGCCTTGTTTGGTATGACCAACGCCGATATTCCACAGTCCTTCCAGGTTCTGGTGGATGTACTCTCCGGCACGACCTTTGCTTTCCTGCCGGCCATTGTGTGCTGGTCCACTTTCCGCGTATTCGGCGGCTCTCCGGTGCTGGGACTGATTCTGGGTCTGATGCTGGTAAACGGCTCCCTGCCAAATGCCTACTCCGTAGCAGATCCTTCCAGCGGCGTAACGCCCCTTATGCTCTTCGGCTTTATTCCCATAGTCGGTTATCAGGGCAGCATCCTGCCGGCCTTCGTAGCCGGAGTAATAGGCAGTAAGCTGGAAAAGAAGCTGCGAAAAACTGTTCCGGCAGTATTTGATTTTATGATTACTCCGTTTCTGGTACTGTTTATTATGCTGATTCTTTCCTTACTTATCATTGGGCCTCTTCTTCACGCACTGGAAAATGTTCTCTTAGTAATCGTGGAGTACGCATTGGGACTTCCCTTAGGTATCGGAGGTCTGGTAGTCGGCTTCTTCTGGTCGATTATCACCCTGACCGGCGTCCATCATATATTCAATATGCTGGAAATCAGCCTCCTGGCCAGCACCGGGTTCAATCCTTTTAACGCTATTTTGTGCATGTGCGGTTTCTCCTCGGCCGGCGTATGTCTCGCCATCTCCATCAAGGCCAGAAAAAAAGAAATCCGCGCCATCGGTCCCAGTGCTACCGTATCCGCCCTGCTGGGTATCGGTGAGCCTGCATTATTCGGTGTTATACTGCGCTACGGCATGAAGCCGTTTCTGCTGAGCTGCTCCATCAACGGCATCGCCGGCATGATTACGATGCTTCTGGGAATGAAGGGTACCGGCAACGGCATTACCACCATTCCGGGTCTGCTGCTGTACATATACTCTCCGTCACAGCTGGGAATGTACGTTGTACTTGCCCTGGCCACCTTTATAACGGCCTTCTGCCTCTGCTGGTTCTTCGCAGTACCTCCCGAGGTTATGGAAGCCGATAAGCCAAAAGCAGCCAAAACAGAGGAGCCGAAGCCTGCGGCGATTCCCTTCCCGGATACTTTGGGTTCCGTAGCCCAGGGAACCTTTGTTCCTATGAATGATATTCCTGACCCGACCTTTTCTCAGGGCGTTCTTGGAATATGCTGCGGTGTTGAGCCGGAGATCGGAAAGGTCTATGCCCCTATGGACGGCACGATCATTCAGCTTGCCGATACGCTTCACGCCATAGGCATTGAAGCCGGCGGCGTAGAGCTTCTCATCCATGTGGGTGTGGATACCGTAGAAATGAAGGGCGACGGCTTTAGGAGCCATATCAAAGAAGGACAGACCGTAAAAAAAGGCGCTCTTCTGCTGACGATTGATTTGGATAAGATCAAGGCGGCGGGCCACCCGGCTACCATAATGACAGCCGTTACCAATTCGGATGATCTGGCCTCCGTAGAAGCCACAGCTTCCGGCCAGCTTAAGCCCGGCGATCCGATTATGCGCCTGAAAGCATAATGCGCTAACATACCTGCATGGAAAGGCAGCATTATCACACCTGGTAAAATTTCCGCAGAAATATATTCTGCGATTGACGGAAACGGCCGCCCTTTCGGGCGGCTTTTCCGCTCTTGACAATCACTGTGGTCTGCAATAGAATAACTCTATATGAATGGAAATTTGGCATATTTCTATGTTTCCGATTGCCTGTTGTGATAAAAGCCGCCCCTATTTGCGGGAATGAAGAAAGGAGGGATTGTTATGGCCAGTATGCAGGATATTGCCGACAAAGCGGGTGTTTCCCGGGTTACCGTATCCAGAGTTCTCTCCAACCATCCTTCCGTCAAAGCGGAGACACGGCAAAAAGTACTCTACTGGGTCAAGGAATTGGATTATGAGCCGAATCTCATCGCCCAAAGCCTGGCCGGAAACCGAACGAACATCATCGGCCTGCTGGTTCCGGAAATAGCCTACCCTTTTTTCAGCGAAATTATCGAAGCAATTGAAAATCAGGCTTTTTATGAAGGATACAGCGTGATTATCTGCAATACTCACCGCAGTCTTGAAAAGGAAAAAAATATTCTCGCCCAGCTGCGCCAAAGAAAAGTGGATGGTGTGATTGCCGTTCCTGTTTCCACAAAGCGAAGCCTGCCTGCTTACCAGCGTCTGCAGGTTCCGGCCGTTATGATCACAAAGCGGATGGAGGGATTCAGCAGCGTATATATCTCACACTATCAGGGCGGGCAGCAGATAGCCAAGCATTTTCTGAATCTGGGTTTTCAAAAAATAGGATATATCGGTCCCACCAAGGAGTCCACTTCCGCCCTGAAATACGCCGGATTTCAGCAGTTTTTATCCGATAATCAGATTCATCTGACCGATGTGATTGAATGTCCGGCGCCGGAAAATATGAACGCCAGCCTGGTCTATAAGCTGGTAAAGCAATATGCGGCAGATTGCGGACTGCACTGTGAGGCATATCTGGCCAACGACGACATTACGGCCTGCGAAGCCATCTCCGCCTTCCGTGAACTAGGCTATGCCATTCCCCAGGATATTGCCATCGCCGGCTTTGATAATTCCCTGCTGGCCAAGGAAATCAGCCCCAAGCTCACGGCTTTGGCCCAGCCCCTGGATGAAATCGGGAAAAAATCTGTGGAAATTCTGCTGGATCAGATAAATAATGACACAGAACCCTATATGTATGAATTGGAATCCCGTGTTATCGCAAGAGAATCTACTATTCATTTTGTGTCTTTGCAAGGGTGAGTATGATTTATTGTTTTGAATATCACAAGGTATTAAGAGGGTGAGTATAATCTATTATTTTGAATATCAGAAGGTATTAAGAGGGTGAATATAATCTATTATTTTGAATACCAGAAGATATTAAGAATTACTTGCAGGATTATGCGTTGCAACAGCAGTAAATTGTAATAAGCTTACCGCTGTTGTAACGCATCTTTTGCTGAATCATGACCCTATATTTTCAGATGTGAAAGACATTCGCCCAAAAACCGCAGAGAATTAAAAAATACATGCTTTAACAGTTGTGAAGATTCCTGCATCAATACAATTCACGAGGCAGATCCCCAAACAGGCTGTCCAATTCTTTATGTGTCATTGCCCGAATCAAGGCCCAATTATCAATTTCTGTTAAAATAAATGGTTTCAGCCGTTTTATGGCTTCGTGATATTCCATCTGGCCTATAATGCCTCCCTGGGGATTTGTGAGGCTGACCATTGTAATAATCCATTCGCTGATGGTATTGCCTTCCGGTGCCCATTGATTTTCAGGAACTATCGGAAAAAGCGAAGCCGTATCTTCCGTAAGCGCAAAGCCTGCAAGAAGCGTGCCGTCATCTTTTTCATAAACGCGGGGATTGGCTCGATAAGCTTCTTTTAACAGCTTTTCTATCTCCTCTTTTGTCCCGATTGAATTTGGGGCCGGTGTTGTCTTTTTGTCTGTTTTCTTAAAATTAAAAAATCCCATTTTTAAAATTCCTCCTCATTTCCGGCTTCTGATACCGCATCGTATAAATATCGTAAATCATGTGCTTGATACCTGTGTCGTGATGTGTCTGTGAAGCGACTGCATAACAGAGCCGCATAAGGGCTTTTTGACTTATGCAATCAGAAAAACAAGCTCGCGATTCGTCCGATTTACAGGTAGCCAATACACCAGCAGTCTATATTGAAAATATGCACAAGCATTTCCGATACGGATTATCAGTTTCATTGTAGCATACACTTTTTACATCGTCTACTAAGTTTTCCACGCCAAACGCTCCAAGGCTCCCCACCCAGATATTTACTTCCGTTCTCATCCAAATTGTGCTATAATTCCATTCAGAAAGAGATGCCTTGATACTATGATCTCAATCTCAAATATCATTTGGAGGGGAAAAATGAAACGGAAAACAAGCATTTTTATTTCTATGGTGCTGTGCTTCTGCCTGCTGTGGGGAAGCGGAACACCTGTCAAAGCAGCACCGGCGGCGCTTACCAGTCTGACCTTTGATGTGGATTATTACTACAATACGTATCCGGATCTCCAGGCTGCCCTTGGGTATGACTACAACAGCCTGTACCAGCATTACCTTACTTCCGGACTTGCGGAAGGTCGGTCCGGCAGCGCGGAATTTAACTGCCTGGTATACCGGAACAATTATCCGGATCTGCAGGCCGCCTTTGGAAACGATTATCGCGCGTACTGCGCTCATTATGAAGCCTATGGCAAAGCAGAAGGCCGGAATGCGGCAGGCAACGGCATGGCCCTTTCCGGGGCAGCTGACACAGCTGCTTCTGCGGAAGCAGCGGCAAATACGCTTATCGGCAGCTACGCAACTGCTTACAATCCCAATATCTCACGGGCTGTAAATATTGCGCTGGCGTCATCCAGAATCAACGGCCTTGTGATTCAGCCCGGAGAAAGCTTTTCCTTTAATCAGGCCATCCTGCCAAGAACGGCAGCCAACGGCTATGTAAAGGCGAATGTAATTGTAAATAAAAAATATGTACTTGGAATCGGAGGCGGAATCTGTCAGGTTTCCTCCACATTATATGCAGCTATGCTGACCGCCGGACTGCCGGCTACCGAACGGCATCCCCACTCTCTGGACGTGGGTTATATTCCGGTAGGAATGGACGCCACTATTTCCGGCAATGCACTGGATCTTCGGTTTACCAATATCTTTGATAAACCCATTCAAATTCAGGCTGCGGCAGATCAAGGTACATTGACTATATCGCTCTATAAGCTGTAAACAGCGGGAGCACAATTGAGAGACGAAGCATCAAGGTAAACAAATAGTTTGAAAGCTTTATATTTTAACGCAAAAAGGGCCGGAATCGTTCTTTGATTCCCGGCCCTTTAACATTCGTCTGTTCCCTTCTTCTTACCGAATCCACCTTTGCAATGCTTCTTCCAGCTTCCCAATATCCACCGGCTTCGAAATATGCCCGTTCATGCCGGCCTCTTCCGCCTTACGAATATCATCCGCAAAAGCATCCGCCGTCATAGCAACAATGGGAATCTCCTTCAAATCCGCCCTATCGGAAGCCCGGATAGCTTTGGCAGCCTCGTACCCATTCATCACCGGCATCTGAATATCCATAAAGATCAGATCAAAATACCCCGGCTCATGCTCCATCACACACTGTACCGCAAGCTCCCCATTAAGTGCCTGCTCCACCTGAATCCCTACCACATCCAAAAGCTCAGAAGCCACCTCAATATTCAGCTCATTATCCTCCACCAGAAGTACGCGCTTCCCGGAGAAATCCTCCTGCTGGAACGCTTCCAGCGCCGTAATCTCCTTCTCCTCACTGCCCAAGCCCAAAACCTCTTTCAGCACCCTCGTCAGCCTGGACTTAAATAACGGCTTCTCAATAAAGGCATCCACTCCGGCTTCCAGGGCTTCCGCCTCGATATCCGACCAGTCATAAGCGGACAAAATAATGATAGGAACCTCGTCCCCAACCACGCTGCGGATCTCCTTGGTCGTATCCACGCCATCCTTTCCGGGCATCTTCCAGTCCAGAATCACCACCGAAAAGTCCTTTGCTTCGTTCCTGGCCTCAATAAGCCGCTTCACGGCGGAATCTCCGTCAAGGACATACTCCGCCTCCATCTGAAGGCTCTTCAAAATCTCACAAGCGCTCTCACAGGATACCTTTTCGTCATCCACCACCAGCACCGGAAGGGATACAAAGGCATCCAAATCCTCCTGCGTAATATCGTCAATCTTCAGATAAACTCTCACCGTAAACTTAGACCCTTCGCCGGGCGCACTCTCCACTTTGATATCTCCGTTCATCATCCGGGCAATATTTACCGCAATGGTCATGCCAAGACCCGTTCCCTCAATCTTGCCGGTGCGGGAATCCGCAGCTCTGGAAAACGGCTCAAAGATCTTGTCAATGTACTCCTTCTCCATACCAATGCCCGTATCCTCAAAGGTAAACTCATAGCATCCGCTGCCCTTGATATTGGAAGGCTTCTCCTCAATATGAATACTGATCCGGCCGCCGGCAGGCGTAAACTTGATGGCATTGCCCATAATATTCATAAAGATCTGCTGCAGGCGCTGCTCGTCTCCCACCACATCCTCATGCTCCAGCTTGGCAATACCGGCACTCAGCTCCAGACCCTTGGCCGCCATCTGAGTATGGAACACGGTCATCAGACTTTCAATGGTGTCTGAGAGATTAAAGGCGCTTTCCGTAAGGCTGACCTTGCCGCTCTCGATACGGCTCATATCGAGAACCTCGTTAATCAATCCCAAAAGATGCTTGCCGGACAGGGTAATCTTGCTCAGAGCGTCTATCACTCGGTCCTTCTCATCAATGTGCATACCGGCAACCGCCGTCATGCCCAAAATGGCATTCATAGGCGTGCGGATATCGTGGCTCATTCGGGACAGGAAATCACTCTTTGCATGATTGGCAGACTCCGCCCGCTCCGCCGCCAGAGCCAGTATTTCATTCTGACGCTCCTCCTTGTGAATAATCTCATCAATGCTGCGGACTGCCAGTGTAATAGCAGCCGGGCCGTTCTCTCCCATCTCCGCTACGGTAATAGCCGCACAGCACCACTCAAAGTCTCCGTTTTCGTCCCGCCGCTTATACCGAAACTCTACGTATTCCTCCGTCTCAAGCAGATTCAAAATATTGGAAAGATTCAAAAATTCCTCCAGCTGCTGCCGGTATTCCTCTCCGATAATTCCCGTCTCAAAACGGCTTGATACAAATTCCGTATTGTAATCGCCGCTCTCGGAAGCCTTGCCCCGATGGGGATAGAGCATCTCATACCTGCCTTTTTCCACATCAATGTAGTAGATGGCCCGGTAAGACCTTGCCGTACCGTTCATGGCATTCTGGTAGATCCGATTCCGATCCGCCATCTGATCCCGTTCTTCCATCAAAAGCTGACTCTGCTTCTCATGCCTGTAATCATGGAACGCCTGGAAAATAACAAATGCAAGCCCCAGCAGAACAAGTGCAATAATAATATAGTTAAAGGTATCCACGCCGGAAAGAATCTCTTCCTCAGGGATGGTTAAGATGGCAGTCCAGCCGTTGTCCATTTGGTGAAAATAGACATTCCGGGTAACTCCCTCCAACGCAATTACTTTTTCCAAAACCTGATTTTCCTTATCCCCGTCCGCAAGCTCCATAAATCCGTTCACAAGCTCCTGAAACTCCTCATACTCACGATCCAGAGGAGACTTATAATAAAGGAGCGTTCCCTCCCGGCCCAGAAGGTAATAAGCCGCATCCTTGGGCAGCCTCATACTGTCATTGTTCCGCTCAAAGCAGGAAAACATAATATCAATGGCCAAAAAACTCCCTGTGGAGGGGATAGCCTTGCACATAGTTACCACCGGCAGACCTGTCACCTCATCCGTATAGGCGGAAGAAATATAAATGTCTCCGTCCGCGGCCATTGCACCCTTGTAATAATCACGTTCCTCTACATCAAAATCTTCCAAAGCCTCAATCCGGGGATCGTTGGATATCATCTTCGTACCGCCCATAGCTTTTCCGTAGATCTGAATATTTTCATGCCCGTACAGATCCGTCAGGCCGTTCATAAAAGGATACAATCCCTCCCGAAGCTCCTCCAGGGTGACGCCGTCCTTCTCTCTCTCCTCCACATATTTGACACTGATAGTCAGAATGGACTCGCATGTACTGATATTGCCCTCCTCTGCTGAAGAATAATTCTCCACCAGGGTCAGGCCCATTTTGTTGGTATTCTCCATCAGGGAATTGCGCAGAATATAAGTGCACAGCAGCACCAGACAAATAAACATTGCCAGCAGAATGATGTTGTTGCGCATTTTTCTCAGTAATTGTTTCTTCTTACTTTTACTCATCTCGATCGTTACCTTTCGGGAATTCTTTCTATCGCATCCGTGTAATATCCAATTATCAGACTGTACACTAGGTATATTTTACATGGTATGGAAAAGAAAAGCAATCCCCATTAAAGTGTAATAATATAAAATAATTTGAGGGCAAAAGTATTAATTCCGCTTTTGCCCTCCTGTCAAAAAGTCTTCCCGCTGTTTTAGCCCTTTTCGCTGCTCATTTTCGGGTATGTAAAGCAGGCCCCGCCCTTCACATTACCGCTCCCGCTTCTTCCTCTGCGCCACAAATATATTCTGTGTGATGGCCCTCTGATCTTCCTCCGTCATCTCCAAAAACTGACATCCATATTCAAAAGGTGCGTCGTCTTTTTCTATCACGCGCAGCACCTGACAGTATAGAACGGATTCCGGTCTGTCCTC
>OFGF01001589.1_pt1 | contig 13786 bp, 16 predicted proteins | sample 1521711 | NCBI WGS metagenome assembly OFGF01 (sample SAMEA3504092, study PRJEB24116) | mouse gut metagenome | biome: mouse gut; feature: mouse-associated habitat; material: faeces | place: Denmark | collected 2011 | reverse complement strand
ATCTATATATAAAAAATCAGGATTTTTTTGTGGTGTTTTTAAAGATTCAATTAATAAAAAAGGATTATCCTTAATGTATTCTTCTTTTTGTAAAAAGCGATAAAAAGACCGTAAACTTGTTAATTTATGATTAATCGTTGAAGCAGATAAATTCAAATGATGTAAATGCATTAAATATCCTCTTAAAAAAGCATATTCCACCTTATTAAAATCATCAATTCCTTCACTTAAAAGAAATTCCATAAATTGTTCAATTTCTCTATGATAAGATTCAATTGTTAATGCAGAATAATTCTTTTGATATTGAAGATAGTCTAAGTACTCTCTAATCCTTTTTAGCATTGTATCCATTATGAATAAAATCCTCCATCATTGTTATTGCTCGTTTTGCATATGCTGCTTTTTTCTCCTTCTTCTTTACTTTTTGTTGTAAATCAGGAAGAATTCCAAAATTAGCTTTCATTGGTTGGAAATCCTTTTCATCACCATGAGTAATATAATAAGACAATGCTCCCATCACAGTTTCTCTAGGAAAAACAACTTGATCTTTATTTTCAAGATAATGAGCCATATTTATTCCAGCAACAATACCACTTTGAGCTGATTCAACATATCCTTCTACTCCTGTTATTTGTCCTGCAAAAAATAGGTCATCACGATTGATGAATTGATATGTTTGTTTTAAATACTTTGGAGAACAAATAAAACAATTACGATGCATCACTCCATATCTTACAATTTGAGCATTTTCTAACCCTGGAATCAAATGAATAATTTTATCTTGTTCACCCCATTTTAAATGTGTTTGAAATCCAACAATATTATATAAATTTCCTGCAGCATTATCTTGTCTTAATTGTACTACTGCATAAGGTCTCTTCTTGTTTTCTTGTTCTAAACCAACAGGTTTCATAGGACCAAATAACAAAGTTTGTTTTCCACGTCTTGCCATTTCTTCAAAAGGCATACATCCCTCAAAAAACTTTTCTTCATAATCTTTTGGTTTAACAACTTCTGCATTTATTAAAGTATCATAAAAAATATCAAATTCTTCTTCTGTCATAGGACAATTAATATATTCTGCTTCACCTTTATCATAACGTGATTTAAAATAAGCTTTATGAAAATCAATACTATCTTTTGTGATAATAGGTGCTGCTGCATCATAAAAATAGAAATAGTCTTGATTTAATAAATTTTGAATAGCTGATGATAAAGAAGGACTTGTTAATGGTCCAGAGGCAATAATTGTTGGTCCATGAGGAATATCTAATATTTCTTCATGAATAACTTCTACTAATGGATGAGTTGATATGTATTCAGTAATAGCTTTTGAAAAACCAATTCTATCAACTGCTAAAGATCCACCTGCTGGAACACGATGTTCTCTAGCAAATTTTATAATAAGACTATTGTTCATTTCCATTTCTTCTTTTAGTACACCAACAGCATTAGAAAGTCCATCAGCACGTAAAGAATTAGAACAAACTAATTCTGCAAAATACTCAGTTTTATGAGCCCCAGTAGAAACATTTGGACGCATTTCGTATAAACGTACTGGAATTCCTCTTTGAATTAACTGATGAGTTGCTTCAACTCCTGCTAATCCTGCACCTATAACATTAACCTTTTCCATTTTTTTCTTTTCTCCTTTATCCAAAAAGCCCTATATAGGGCTTTTATTATTTAATAATTGTCTTACACTTTGGATATGCTGAACAAGCTTTAAACTCTCCAAAACGACCTCTTTTAATCACAATAGGACTACCACAATTTGGACAAACTTCATCAGTTTCTTTAGGTTCACTCTTCCTATCATTCTTAATATATTTACATGTTGGATATGCTGAACAAGCTTCAAATTCTCCAAAACGACCTTTTTTAAAAATCATAGGACTCCCACATTTTGGACAATTCTCTCCAGTATATCTTATTTCTTCTGGTTCTTTCTTTATAAATTTACATGTAGGATAATTAGAACAAGCTACAAAATCACCATATTTTCCTTTTCTTATTACTAAATCTCCACCACATTCTGGACATGTTTCGCCAGTCTTTTCAGGTTGTATCTGTTCCATTTTATCATAAGCATTTTCTAATAATGGTTCAAACTTATCTTCAAAATTTGTAAGAGCATGAACATAATCATCTTCCCCCACAGCTATTTCATCCAGTTCCTTTTCCATTTGTGCTGTATATTCTATATTGATAATACTTTCAAAAAATTCTAAAAGTTTTTCATTCGTTAACACTCCCGATTCAGTTGGTTTAAAAGCTTTATCAACCAATTCAACATATCGTCTTGTAACTATTGTATCTATAATACTTGCATAAGTACTTGGTCTTCCAACTCCAGATTCTTCTAATTCTCTAATTAATTTTGCCTCACTATAACGAGCTGGTGGTTTTGTAAAATGTTGTGTTTTTTGAATACCCTGACTTATTAAACTTTCTTGAACCGATAATTCTGGTAATAATTCATCTTTTTGTTTTTCATAAGCACTATAAACTCTTAAATATCCATCAAAAACAATAACAGAACCATTCGCCTTAAATAAATAATCATTATTATTCAAAATTAAACTTGTCGCATCTAATTGTGCTGGCGCCATTAATGAGGCAATAGAACGAGCATAAATTAAAGCATACAATTTATATTCTTCAGGTTTTAAAAATTCTTTTATACTTTCAGGTGTTCGTTTAATGCTTGTAGGACGAATTCCTTCATGAGCATCTTGAACATTTTCTTTCTTCTTAGAAACTTTTACACTTCCAACATAATTTTTACCATATTTTTCTTCAATATATTGTTTTGTTTCATTAATAAATGAATCAGATAAACGAATAGAATCAGTTCTCATATAAGTAATCAAACCAACTGTTTCATCTCCAATATCTATACCTTCATATAATTTTTGAGCAATACTCATCGTTCTTTTAGCCTTAAAATTTAATTTAGAAGATGCCTCTTGTTGAAGTGTTGAAGTAATAAATGGTGGTTTAGACATTCTTTTCTTCTTTGACTTTTTAATATCTTCAACAATAAAATTTTTATTTAAAGAAGTATAAATTTCTTCTGTTTGTTTTGCATTTTTTAATTCTATTTTTTTATTCTTATACTTGTCAAGTTCAGCCTCAAAATCAATATCATTCTTTTCAAATTGAGCTTTAATTTTCCAATATTCTTCAGGTTGAAAAGCTTCAATTTCCTTTTCTCTTTCACATATTAAACGTAATGCAACAGATTGAACACGTCCTGCTGATTTTGACTTAATCTTTTTTTGTAATAATTTTGATAATTTAAATCCTATAATTCGATCTAAAACTCGTCTTGTTTCTTGTGATTTCACAAGATTTTTATCAATCTGTCTAGGATTATTTAATGCTTGAATAACAGCATCTTTTGTTACCTCGTTAAAAACAACTCGATTTGCTTGATTTGTATCAATCCCCAAAACTTCAGCTAAATGCCAAGAAATAGCTTCTCCTTCACGATCAGGGTCAGTTGCTAAATAAACATAATCTGCTTCTTTAACACATTTTTTAAGTTGTTTAACAACATCTTTCTTATCTTTATTAATTATATAATTGGGTTTAAAATCATTTTCTATATCAATACCTAATCCACCTTTACCAGTAGTTGCTAAATCTCTTATATGACCTTTTGATGAAGTAACTTCATAATGAGAACCAAGGTATTTTTCAATTGTTTTGGATTTAGATGGTGATTCAACAATCACTAAATTTTTTACCATAATCTACCTCCTACGCTTTTCTATTATTATTTTTTTTTTTCATTTGTCAACCAAAATCTTCATCTTCTACAATATCATCAATTCTTATTACAAGTTTTGCTCCTTGTTGAATTAAAGAATTACACCCATCATAATCATTAATACCTGATGGTACAGCTAAAACATCTTTTCCTTGCTCTAAAGCATAACCTGCAGTAATCATTGTGCCACTTTTTTCTCTTGCTTGTGTAATAAGAATATTTTTTGATAGACCAGCAATAATACGATTTCTAAAAGGAAATAATTTTCTTTTTGGTGATACATGAAAAGGATATTCACTTATAACTAAATGATTAGTTTTTAATTCTGTATATAATTCTTTATGTCTTAATGGATAACAATATTCTATACCAGTCCCTAAAACTGCAATTGTTTTTCCACAATTATCAATAGCACATTGATGAGCAATCCCATCTATTCCTCTTGCCATCCCACTTACAATCGTATATTCTTGATTAACCAATCCTTCAACAAAATATTTTGTTACTTGTTCTCCATATATATTAGGATCACGCATTCCTACTACTGCGATTGTTTTTGTATTCACTAAAGACAAATCTCCATAATAATACAAAACAAATGGAGGACAATTAATTTGTTTTAATGTCTCAGGATAATCATCACTAAAAATAGTTGTATATTTACATTTTATTTCCTTTAATAACTGATGTTTCAATTGCTCATCGACTCTTTCTTTTTTCAATAAAGCATTATAAATGCTTTGAAAATCTCCTTCATATTTTAATGAAAAATATAATGTTAATTCTTCCATACCAACCCTCCTATTATATATATTCATTATTTATTTTCATTTTTCTTTTAAAAAATAAAAAATGCAATCTTGCATTTTTATAAATTGAAACTCAATTGTTGATTTAAAACCTCAATAACAGGTTGAAAAGTATGACGATGAACTGGTGTAACACCATATTTCTTTAATGCCTCTTTATGTTGTAAAGTGGGATAACCTTTATGCTTCGCAAAACCATATTCAGGATATAATTCATCATATTCCTTCATAATACGATCTCGTGTTACTTTCGCTAAAATACTCGCTGCTGCTATACTCATAGATAAAGCATCGCCTTTTACAATAGCTTGATGTTCAATCACATCCCCTAAAGGCATTGCATCTGTTAATGCATAATCAGGTTTTAATGAAATATGCTCAATAGCTCTTATCATTCCTTGTTTGCTGGCTTGATAAACATTTAGTTGATCAACTTCATGAACATCTATAATTTCTATTTGGTATGCTAAAGCATTTTGAATAATAAGCTCATATAACATTTCTCTTTTTTTTTCAGATAATTTTCTTTATTATTGAAAATAAGTTTTCTTTCATACAATATATTCTGATTTTATCAAAAATCACAGCGCCAACAACTAATGGTCCTGCCATAGGACCTCTTCCAGCCTCATCTAAACCTACAATTATCTTTTTTCCATGTTGATATGCCTCATTTTCAAACTTTAACCTTTCACACATGATATATCCTCCCATGTAATTTGCCCTAAACTTCCATCATATATTTCACTAAAAAAAAGTTCAATCACTCTATCATAATCTGTTTCACCATGTAAAGGTTTAATTTTTCTTATCTTAGCAATATGATCAAACGTATGAAGAATCCAATTATCATCTTCAAAATGAATATCTAATTGATAACGATTTTTTAATAAAAGAGGATAATTTTCACCTAAAAACTGCATAGCATAAATATATAATTCATCTAATGGTAAAATATCTTGTTTAATTGATCCAATTAAAGCAATATTTCTAGCAATATCAATATTCTCAAACTTTGGCCATAAAACACCTGGTGTATCAAATAATTCAAAATCTTTTGCAACTCTAATAATTTGTTGTGATTTTGTTACTCCTGGTCTATTTCCTGTAATAGTCGCCTTACGATTCGCTAACTTATTAATAAAAGTAGATTTCCCAACATTGGGTATCCCTATTACAATGGCACGAATAGCACGAGGTTTTAATCCTCTTGCCTGTTCTTTTAGCATTTTTTCTTTTAATATATAACGACATTTTTCAATAATTTTTTGATATTCATTAAATTTCTTAAGATTAACACTCATAGCTTGATAATTTAATGATTCATAATATTGTATCCATTGGTTTGTTTTTTGTTCATTTGCCATATCTTTTTTAGTTAAAACAATAAGTCTAGGCTTTCCTTTAATAACATCATCAAACATTGGATTTTTAGATGAAAAAGGTGCTCTCGCATCAACCAATTCAATTACTATATCAATCAATTTCATACGTTCTTGTATTTCACGTTTAGCCTTAGCCATATGACCAGGAAACCATTGAATTTGTGGACTCATAAATAACCTCCTAATTTAACCATTGAATATCTGAAAATGGAAAAATAACAGCACCTTTAGATCCAATAATATCATCAATCTTAAAAGTTCCTAATACTCTGGAATCTGTAGAACGCAAACGATTATCTCCCATAACAAAAAATTCACCTTGACCAACCTTCACCTTAAAATCTTCTGTAAAATAATTAGCATTATAATTTAATTTTGATTCCTTAACAAATTGCTCATCTAAAAAATCTTGCTTTATTTCTTTTCCATTAACATAAAGAACATCATTTTTAAACTCAATTGTTTCACCTGGAAGTCCTATAACTCTTTTAATAATCTTTTCATCCAAAACATCACTATATATAACAACAACATCAAAACGTTGAATATTTTCTTCTTTAACACCAATAGCATTAATCAATGCTATATCTTCATCATGTAATGTATTTTCCATTGAATTTCCATCAATTCTTACAGGAATAACAACAAATTTAAAAACACAAATTGTTATGGCAAAGACTATAAACATTTCTATTGCAGAAATAAAATATTTTTTCTTATTTTCCATATAATCACCTTTTATCCATTATAAACCTATTTCAATAAAAAAACTAGAAAAAAAGTATGGGATTGCCCATACTTTCTATTTACGAATTTCTTTAATTCTAGCAGCTTTTCCAGATAATCCACGTAAGTAATGTAATTTAGCTCTACGTACTTTACCAATTTTAGCAACTTCAATTCTATCAATAATTGGTGAATGAATTGGAAAAGTTCTTTCTACACCTACTTGATAAGAAATTTTTCTAACTGTAAATGTTTCTGAAATTCCTCCACCTTTTCTAGCAATACAAACACCTTCAAATAATTGGACACGTGTTTTATCTCCCTCTTTAATCTTTACATAAACCTTAACAGTATCTCCAGGTTTAAAATCAGGGATATCATTTCTTAATTGTTTTTTAGTAATTTGTTCTACTAATTGCATATTCATAATATGACTTCCTCCTTAAACATTTTTTCTTCAAAGTTCATTCGTTTTATAAACCAGCGGAACTCCTGCGTCAAAAGACTGATATATAATATCATTTTCTTATGACAAAATCAATCATTTTTTTGAATTTCTTGTAAAATTTTTAACTCTTCTTGACTCAAATCTTTCTTTTTTAAAAGATCTGGTCTTTTATGATAAGTTTTTAAAAGTGATTGTTTTAAACGCCATTTTCTAATATTTTCATGATGTCCACTCATCAGTACATCAGGAACACTATTTCCATCATATTCATAAGGTCTTGTATATTGAGGATATTCTAAAAGTCCAGCACTAAAAGAATCATCTTCATGTGATATATCTTTAATAGCTCCATCTAACAAACGTATGACTGAATCACATACAACCATACTTGCCAATTCTCCACCAGTTAAAACATAATCCCCTATAGATAATTCAACATCAACATAATCTCTAATACGCTCATCAAACCCTTCATAATGACCACATATAATAACAAGATGTTTTTCTAAAGATAATTTTTGACTATATGATTGTTCTAATGTTTTTCCTTGAGGCGACATTAAAATAACTAACGATTCTTTTGTAACAATATCTTTTAAGCAATCAATAATAGGTTGACACATTAAAACCATTCCTTGTCCACCACCATATGGATAATCATCTACTTTTTTATGTTTATTATCTGCATACTCTCTAAAATCATGAATAACAACTTCCACTAATGAGGAATCTATTGCTCTTTTAATAATTGATGTGTTTAAAAAACCATCAAACATTTCTGGGAATAAAGATAAAATATCAATCTTCATCATAAAAACCTTCTATTAAACTAACATCAATACGTTTTGTATCAATATTAATTTCTTTTACAAATGCATCAACATAAGGAATCATTATTTTTTGTTTCCCTTGTACAACAAAAATATCATGATGCTCATATAACTGAACATCTTGAACAACTCCAATAAAATCATGATGATTATAAACCTCACAACCAATAAGATCACCAATATAATATTCATCATCTTCTAAAAGTTCTAAATTCTTTTCAGCATATAATTTACATCCCTTATATTTTTCAACCAAATTAATATCTTGATGATCTTGAAAACTTACCAAAACATTTCCTTTGTGAAAACGATAAGATAATACTGTCATATCAAGCATTTCTCCATGATTATCAATATAAAGATGAGCATTCTTTTGAAATCTTTCAGTTACAAAATCAGTAGATAACTTTATTTTTAATTCCCCTTTGATTCCATGAGTATTAATAATCTGTCCAACAATCACTTTTTCCATAATTCCTCCTCATTCAACAAAAAATAGATGTGTTGTCACATCTATTCACCGTATGATTCAAATTTAATATCTAATTTCTTATCATTCAAACGTCCACTAACAGACATTAATTGACGAATAGAATTAGCCATCATACCTTTTCTACCAATTAATTTAGCAATATCATCATGAGCAGCATAAACATATAAAACAACTGTATCTTCTTCTAAAGAAGGCATTTGTCTTACTTCAAGTTTATCCTTTTGACTTACTAATTCTTTTGCAATATCTTGCAGTGTTTTCACATAATCCATACTTATTCACCAATTTTTTATTTCGCTTTTTTTGCAGCTTTTTCTTCAGCGAACTTTTTCATAATACCTTTTTGACTTAATAAGTTTCTTACAGTATCAGATGGTTGTGCTCCATTGTTTAACCATTTTAAAGTTTCTTCTTCTTTAATAGTTACAACTGCTGGTTCTTGTCTAGGATCATAAGTTCCTAATTGTTCAATAAAACGTCCATCTCTAGGCATTCTTGAATCTGCAGCAACAATTCTATAAAATGGTGATTTCTTAGCACCCATTCTTTTTAATCTAATCTTTACAGCCATAATATTTACCTCCATATTTTTCTTTGCCTACATATCATATCATAAATAAATTATCTGTCAAGTATTTTTACTTAACACTTTATTATTTTATATTTTCTAAAATTTAATTCTCTATTCTTATTAAAAAAATAGTTGTCTTTCAACAAACTATTTCTTTTTCTTCTTTTTATGTCTTTCTTTCTTACGATATGGATTAAAATTCATATTTTGTTTAGGTTTTTGTGTTGGCATTCCAGTATTTGGATCTAAATTTCCTAATTGCTTCATCATTTGTCTTGATTGCTCAAATTGTTTAATTAAACGATTAACATCAGCTACACTTTTTCCACAACCTTTAGCAATTCTTTCTTTACGTTTTGCATTCAAAATAGAAGGATTTTTTCTTTCCTCTTGAGTCATAGAATAAATAATAGCTTCTGTTTGTTTAAGTTTACGATCTGTCTCTTCATCATTAACTTCTGGCATTTTAGGCATACCTGGAATCATTTTCATAATCCCTGACAATGGTCCTAGTTTACGCATTTGATGCATCTGAGCTAACATATCATCTAAACCAAATGTTCCCTTTTGCATTTTCTCAAAAGTTTTCATTGTATCTTTTTCATCATATACATCTTGTACTTTTTCAACTAATGATACAACATCACCCATACCCAAAATTCTATCAGCCATACGATCAGGATAGAACAAATCAATAGCATCTAATTTTTCACCTGTCCCTATAAATTTAATGGGAACATGTGTAATATGACGTATAGACAATGCACCTCCACCACGAGAATCACCATCTAACTTTGTTAAAACAGCTCCTGTAATCTCCAAGTGTTCATGAAATGATGAAGCCACATTGACAATATCTTGTCCTGTTAAAGCATCAACAACTAATAAAATTTCACTTGGATGAACGATATCTTTAATATTTTGTAATTCTTGCATTAAAGGTTCATCAATATGTAAACGACCAGCTGTATCAACAATAATAACATCATGTTGATTTTGTGTAGCATATTCCATTGCTTCTGTTGCAATTTGTTCTGCTGAAACATCAGTTCCTTTTTCAAATACAGGGATTTCTAATTGTTTTCCCAGTGTTTTTAATTGTTCTACTGCAGCAGGACGATAAATATCAGCTGCTACTAACAATGGTTTCTTTGCATATTTTTTAGTAAGTAATTTAGCTATTTTTCCTGATGTTGTTGTTTTTCCTGAGCCTTGTAAACCAACCATCATAATAACAGTTGGTTTTTTAGAAAAATCAAGTTCACTAACACTTGTTCCTAATAATTCCACCAATTCATCATGAACAATTTTTACAACGACTTGACCAGGCTTTAAAGAACCAATAACATCTTGTCCTAGTGCTTTCTTTCTTGTATTATCAATAAATTCTTTAACAACTTGAAAGTTAACATCTGCTTCTAATAATGCTAAACGTATCTCACGAAGCATTTCCTCCATGTTTTGTTCAGTTAATGTAGATTGACCTCTTACCTTTTTTAGACTAGATTGCAATCTTTCTGAAAGAGATTCAAATGCCATAAATTATCCTCCTATATTTTTTTCAACATTTCTAAATAATCATTAAGTTGACTATTAGATTTACTTTGTTCTTTTTCTATTTGATTAATTAATCTTATTCTTTCTTGATGCTTTTGTAAAAGATGAAGCTTAGCTTCATATTCCTCTAATAAATGTACTGCTCTTTTAAGATTATCATACACTGCATTTCTACTGACATCTAACTCATCTGCTATTTCTGCCAATGATAAATCTTCTGCATAATATAAATTCAAATAATTTTGTTGCTTATCAGTTAATAAATCTAAATAACAATCCATCAAAAGATTAACATATTGTTTCTTTTCTAAATTTGATTTCATTTTACTTCTCCAACAAATTTTTACATAATCCATAAATATATTGTTCTAAATCAAATTCTTGTAAATCATCCATCTGTTCCCCTAAACCAATAAATTTAACAGGAATATTTAAATTATCTTTAATAGATAAAACAATCCCACCTTTAGCAGTACCATCCATTTTTGTAAGAACAATTCCTGTAATATCTGTTATCTTAGAAAATTCTACTGCTTGAGAAACTCCATTTTGACCTGTTGTTGCATCAATAACTAATAATGTTTCTTGTGGACCATTCACAGATGTCCCGCTTTATTTCTGCATACCAGCTCAAATATCTTTCTCCGCGTATTTAATGCTATTTTTTCCAATTCATTCATAAGGTTTACTTTATTTTGTAAACGTCCTGCTGTATCACAGATTAACACATCTACATTTTTTTCTTTTGCTTGATTTAAAGCATCAAAAACAACAGAGGAAGGATCGCCACCTTCTTTTCCTTTCACACATTCAATACCCAAACGCTCAGCCCATACAGCCAATTGATCAATCGCTCCAGCTCTAAAAGTATCTCCAGCAGCAACCATAACAGATTTTCCTTCATTAAGCATTTTATGTGCCAATTTTGCAATTGTTGTTGTTTTTCCAGCACCATTTACACCTACCATTAATATAACTGTTAAATCATTTTCATCATAATTGATTTTTGTTGTCATAAATGAATCATTAGCATAAATAACAAACATTTTATCTATAATAATATCATTAATAGCTTGAGGATCATTAATATTTTGTAGACGAACTTCTTTTTTGATTTCATCTACAATTGTCATAACCATAGAAACTCCAACATCACTCATAATCAAAATATTTTCTAATTCTTCAAAATAATCATCATCAATTTCACGATAACGTGCAGCTAAAGAATTGATTTTATCAGAAAAAGATGATCCTGATTTATCCAAACCTGCAACATATTTATCATTTTGTTTTGTTGATTTCCCTACCAATGTTTCTTTAATTTTACTAAAGAATCCCATTCTATCCTCTCCTTTTCATTTTATACAGTTTGTGCTAAGTCAATTGCATCTTTTAATTTAACACTAACTAATTTTGTAACACCTTTTTGTTGCATTGTTGCCCCATAAAGAAGATCACATTCTTCCATCGTTCCTTCCCTATGTGTAACAACAATAAATTGTGTTTGTGATGAAAACTCTCTCAAATATCTTGCAAATCTTTCTACATTAGCAACATCTAATGCTGCTTCCACTTCATCTAAAATACACATTGGAACAGGACGTACTCTTAAAATAGCAAATAAACATGATATAGCAATTAAAGCTTTTTCACCACCAGAAAATAATGTAATATTTTGTACAGCTTTGCCTGGAGGCTGAACATCTATATCAATACCTGTTTCTAAAATATTATCTGGATCACTATATTTTAATTCTGCTTTTCCTCCTCCAAATAAATTTCTAAAAACAACATTAAATTCTTTATTTATTTTTTCAAATGTTTCACTAAAACGTGAAACCATAATATCATCCATTTCATCAATAGCTTTTAAAATACTATCCTGTGCAGCAATAAGATCTAATCTTTGATTATTTAATGTTTCATAACGTGTAGAAACTTCTTGATAATCTTCAATAGATTGTAAATTAACATGACCTAATGAATCAATTTTATGTCTTAATATACGAACTGTTTCCTTTGCTTCATCCATTTGAACTTCAGTTGCTAGTTCTTCTTTAGCATATTCATAAGTCATTTTATATTCATCATTTAATCTTAACAAATAATTTGATAATTCTGTTTCTTGTTTTGCTTTACTTACTTGTTTTTCAGTCATTTCAGATTGAATTTGTCTTAAATGAGAACGTGATTCTTTTAAAGTGTTTTCAATTTTCTCATTTTCATTCACAAAACTCATACGTAATTCTCTTTTAGCTTGAATACTTTCAGTTAAACGATCTCGTCTTTTCTTAGCCTCATTTAATTCATTAATTAATTGATTTTCTTGCGCACCACTCTCAATTTCAGAAAGTTCAATACGTTGATTTGTTAAACTTTCATACTCACTTTTAGCAACTTGTAAATCACTCTTTTTATTTGTAACAACAAGTTCAAGCTTAGCAAATGACATCTGTTTTTGTAATAAGTTATGAGAAATTTCTCTTGCTAGATTATCTAAATCATTTAATTTTGATTTCTTTTCATTCAATTCTTTTTCTTGTGAAGAAATAACTTCTTTTATCATTTCAAGTTCTCTTTTACTAGCAAAACTTGATGATTGATTTTTGAAGCTTCCTCCAGTTAATGAACCACCAACATTTATAACATCTCCATCTAAAGTTACAATTTTATATCTTGAATATAATAATCTTGATAATGTAGAAGCATGTTCTAAAGTATCCACCAAAATAATATTTCCTAACTGATTAGAAATAACAGAATCTATTGGTGCTAATGAATGAACAAACTCACTCATAACTCCAAGATATCCATCAAATGATTGACAAACAACATCATGTTCTCCTCTAACACTACGAGATTGCATTGTTTCCACTGGTAAAAAAGTTGCACGTCCTGATTTATTATCCTTCAAAAAACGAATAGCATTACGGGCATCTTCATCTGTATTCGTAACAATAAATTGAACAGCATTTCCTAAAGCTGTTGATAAAGCCAATTCATATTCTGGTTCACTTTCTAATAAATCTCCTAAAACACCAACAACACCATGCAAAGATTCCTTTGCTTTCATAATAGAACGAACCCCATAACTGTATTGTGATTTATTTTCAACAACATCTATTAATTGTTCTTTTCGATTACGATTATTATGTAATTGTAAATTCAAATTTTCAATATCTTGTCTTAATA
>OFGF01001581.1_pt1 | contig 13835 bp, 18 predicted proteins | sample 1521711 | NCBI WGS metagenome assembly OFGF01 (sample SAMEA3504092, study PRJEB24116) | mouse gut metagenome | biome: mouse gut; feature: mouse-associated habitat; material: faeces | place: Denmark | collected 2011 | reverse complement strand
CCTCAAAGGGCGAAGTTTCCCCTGTGTTTGAAGATAACAGGAATGAAGGCTATTATTACCGACTGAAATCCTATATGGATATCCATACAAGGCAGGAATACCCAAAGGAACTGATACAGCCGGAAATCAAGCCGGAAAACCGCACAGGCACAATAGAGCAGTTGGCGCAGAATGTGGAGGCTGTTGAAAAACAGATAGAGATCATGGATGTAAAAATCAACCGAAATCAGATGTTTTAAGTCTGCCCAATATGAAACAGCAATTTCAAAATTTCATAGATTCAAAAGGACACTTTCTTTAAAAATGTCCTTTTGAATCTATACGATTATATATTGCAAATGTAGCCTACCAAAAAATTCACACCCCAAATGTCGTATTTGGCACCAATCTTGCAAATATGAAAAAGCAAAAAACCGATATAATAATGATAAGGATGTGCCTACATCATAACGAAAGTGTATGAATAAGTTTGCACCTATGGTTGAGGACATGGAGAAGCTGGCGGCGGATTTTGGACGTATAAAGGCTGTGGTTGACTTTGAACAGGTAAACGCTGTGATTAGTAGGGCAAAGCAACAGGAACAGATAGAAGCCAAGCAGGAACGGACTGTAAGGAGAAAACACAATCGGGAAGCCTGTTGACAGGCGGAATACTACTTAAAGTCCCCTTTAGCTGACATAAAGTGAATCCTCGCTAGTTAGTCACGAGCAGCGCTACCGCTTAGTTTACTCATGGTTACTATTCACGGTCTGGGGATCGCTCATAGTAACGGTTCGGGGCGATATTGAAAGTTTTGCCATGCAAAAATCGCCCCGAACCTGAATCATATTCATACGGAATGCGCAGTAAATGTGCATTCCTGAGCCGTGAATAGTCACTATTCTTCACATCTGGTGGGGATTTGTTTGAGGTGAAGATTGCTTTTCCGTATTTTGTATGGTAGAATGGTATTTGGATATTTATATCTATTACTTATAAGGAAGTAAAAAACATGAGAAATTTTAGAGATTTTGCCCCAGATGAGCGACGTAATTATATAACACTTTCAACGGGTGAGTATTATCCAGATATTCTTGAGGATGCTTGTCGTTTATATTTACCTGTATTGGAAACATTTTCAGGAATGTTACATAGAGCAGAAAGTTCTACAGCGTTATTTATGAATATAGCACAAGCACCTAATCAGTGGATGCGTATTCAGCTTTCCAGAGTGTTTAGAAAATATGTTTCACCCGAAACGCCTGTTGAAATGCTTAAGAAAAAAACGCAAGCAGAGAAAATATGTTGTGATTTTGGTGATGGATTTAGGCCTATACATATAGTTCAAGAGCGTTTTGACTCTCGCCCCTTGCCAGATGAAGCATTATGTGCTGTGCTTTGGGAATATAAGGATAGAGGAAAGAAAGGATATGACCTTACAGATAAATTTTTTGATATGATTCAGGGAAAATTTCCTGATATGTATATTTGGGGACCGCGTGGTGCTGGTGCTGATATTCAAGCAACACAGATATGGAGTGATTATCCCAACAATAGTAGACCGTTGGATTTTGTTATTTCATCAAAGGACAAAAAAGTTATATATGCCGTTGGGCTTGCTCGATATGATGGAGATAGAGGTGGAGCGCAAGAAGATGATAGGACAGGTGGTTACAAAAACTGTTCTGATGAGGTTTTGAATTATGTTCATTCGCATGAATTAAAGACTAAAGTGATATTTCTAAATGATGGGCCCGGTCTGTTGTTAGGTTCTATGTGGGAAGATTATTCTCGTATAGAAGAACGTTATCCTAATGAAGTCAAGGTTCTTACATTGCGAATGATAGATGAAAGATTAACTAGATCATGGCTAAAAGGAGAAGATTAGAATGGCAACAGGGATACCGCCAAAGGAAACGCAAAAGTGTAAAAAAATTTCTGTTAGTCTATCCTATGAAGGCAAAGAAGCTGTTGAGAGTGTATTGAATTATGAGGGGAAGCAATTCGAAATACAGTTCCCTATAAATGGAAATGGAAAAAACCTTTTCTTTTTTGGCGATAATATAGATGTGTTAATATATTTGTTAAAAAAAGGATATAAAAATAAAATCAAATTAATATATATTGATCCGCCGTTTGCGACTGCGTCAAATTTCGTTAATCGCAAACAAGAACTTGCTTATAGTGATTCCCTTTGTGGTGCTGAGTATGTCGAGTTTTTGCGTAAAAGATTAATTTTATTGAGAGAATTATTATCCGAGGATGGCTCTATTTATCTTCATTTAGATAATAAAATGGTTTTCACAATGAAATTAGTTATGGATGAAATTTTTGGAGAAGATAATTGTAGAGCATTTATAACAAGAAAAAAGTGCAGTACAAAGAATTACACAAAAAATACTTTTGGAAATATTTCGGATTATATTATGTTTTATTCCAAAACATCTAACTATACATGGAATAGGCCATATGATCCATGGGAATATGACCGCATAATTGAACAATATCCATGTATTGACGAAAAAACAGGACGACGATATAAAAAAGTACCGGTTCATGCACCGGGAGTTAGAAAAGGTGAAACGGGAAAAGAATGGAGAGGTAAATTACCTCCTATGGGTAAGCATTGGCAATATACACCAGACAAACTTAATGAATTAGACGCTGCTGGAGAGATATATTGGAGTCCAACGGGAAATCCTAGACGGAAGGTTTTTTGTGACCCTTCAAAGGGTGTTCCAATACAAGATATATGGTTAAATTATAGAGATTCGATTAATCAAGCCCAAAAGACAACTGGGTATCCAACTGAAAAAAATATGGATATGTTGAAAATGATTGTTACAGCTTCATCTAATCCAGGGGATATAGTATTAGATTGCTTTGCTGGCAGTGGAACAACTTTGGGAGCAGCTTTTGAAAATAGTCGTTATTGGATTGGTGCAGATAATAGTGTGGAAAGTTTAAAAGCTATTCTTAAACGGTTTACAGATGGTCTTGATGTGTATGGTGATTATGTAAATGGCATGACGTATAAACAATATTCATTAGATTTGGAAGAAAAGTGTCCGTTTACTATTTTGACATTAAAGGAAAATGAATCTTGTGTAAAAAAGGTGTGCTACATTGAAAAACAACAAGATGAATTTGTAAAATATAGTAATTTAAGAAAGGCGGAGAGCATATGAGGACAAAATTAATTTATTCAAACATTGAGGATTCTCAAGGATACGGTGCTGGAAGTGGAGATACTGAGAGATACGAATACGAGTGTCCATGTGGTAAAGGGAAAATAGTTGAAGAACATGATAATATACCAGGATTTCGTGACCATGATGTATATATTTCTTGCGAAGAATGTAGGAAAAAGTATACCTTAGATACCAGTAAAGGAGTAAGAAATTGGGAACTTATTGAGAAATAATATAATTGAATATGCACTCTAAATATGTTGGAAACTAGGTGATAAAGTGGAGTGGAAATGTGAATTTTATGATACAGAAAATCTAGATGGGTATTTTTCAGGTGTTTTATTTTTGTACATAAATAACAAGAGGTATATTTTTTCGTTTGGATATGATATTGAATTTGAAACAATTAAGCTAATGAATTGCAATAATCCTGTATATAATAGTTATGAAGAAACGTACTCAAATGAAGAAATTGCTGATGTATATACAGAAAATTACTACTTATTAAAAAATGAAATGAAATTACAAATAGGAATCTAAAAGCCTTTGAAAGAGATATTTTTACGGTAACATTTTGGCAACAAAAAATCAGCAAGCCATAATAAATGGTGCAAATGAAATAAAAACGGGTATGTATTTGCACAAAAATTAGACTAAAATAGTTAAGCAATAAACACGCCGAGTTCGAATAATAGGGTAGTGTAAAAAAGTTTGTGTCTATGGGAAAAAATACCTCTTTTTTGGTAAGAATTAGTATATGACAATTCTTATCGAAAAGGAGTATTTTTATGCCAGTAGCAAAGGAACAGATTCGACAGATTATTGCAGATAACAACTTACACAGTGTAGCCGATGTCTACACCCTGCTCAGGGACAGTTTCAAAGACATACTTCAGGAGCTTATGGAAGCAGAACTGGATGCATCACTTGGTTATGAAAAAAATCACAAGGGTGATGCCAGGACATCCAACAAGCGTAATGGTCATTCACCAAAAACACTCAAAAGCCAGTATGGTGAATTCCAGATTGATGTCCCAAGAGACCGTGAAGGGGATTTCGAGCCAAAACTTATCCCTAAATACAAGAAAGATATATCCGGCATTGAGGAAAAAGTAATCTCCCTTTACGCAAGGGGTATGAGTACAAGGGACATCCATGACCAGATACAGGATCTTTATGGAATGGAACTGTCCGCTGAAATGGTCAGTAAGATCACGGACAGGATTCTTCCGGAAGTCAGGGAATGGCAGTCGCGCCCGCTAAATCCAGTTTATCCGTTTGTATTTATGGACTGCATCCATTACAAGGTAAGGGAATACGGACGCATCCTAAGCCGCGCCGCCTACATCGTACTTGGCATCACAGCAGATGGTTATAAGGATATCCTGAGTATCACAGCAGGCGCCAATGAGACCAGTAAATTCTGGCTGGGAATGTTAAACGATCTGAAAAACCGCGGCGTGCAGGATGTACTGTTCTTCTGCGTGGACGGACTTTCAGGATTTAAGGAAGCGATAGGAGCTGTTTATCCGGATGCACAGATCCAGAGATGCGTCATTCATATGCTGCGCAATTCCTTCAAATATGTAAATTACGGTGACTTGAAACAGTTTTCTTCCGATTTCAAGTCTGTATACAATGCACCCAGTGAGACTGTTGCCCTGTCAGAGCTGGAGAAGGTCAGGGAAAAATGGGGGAAGAAGTATCCCTATGCGATCAGCAACTGGGAGAATAACTGGGAGGATGTCAGTTCCTTCTTCCAGTTTTCCGATGACATCCGGCGCATCATGTATACCACGAACATCATAGAAGGGTTAAACCGCCAGTATCGAAAGGTAACAAAGACAAAGAGTGTATTTCCAAGTGACAGCGCACTGGAAAAGATGCTTTATCTTGCAAGTGGAAATGTAGTAAAAAAATGGACACAGCGCTACAGGGTACTGAACCAGCTCACTGTACTTTATGGGGAACGCCTTACCCAGTATCTGTAAACGCAAAGGCTAGAACAGCCTGTCATATACCATAAACTGTTCCAGCCTTATTCCATTGACATTAGCAGTATTGCCAGAAATCCCCAGTCTTATTCCAGAGACTGGGTGTGGGCAGAGCCCACAAAAATCTTTCTTGCTGCCAATGTCTTGATTGGTGTGCAAAAAAATCAAAAAAGATGTATAAAAGAGTAATTACTGGCAATACTATTATTAGAAAAGAAATTCGACAGCATAAAATCACTCATATGTGACAACATTTTTCTACATATCTAATTCATATCAAGAAATATTTTTTGTTTATAGACACAAGATTTTTTACAGTCTCAATAATAGACATATCACAGTTCTCTTGGTAGTGTACCGAAAATATTATAACATTCCTCTTTGTAGAAATAAAGGACTGATTTGTTAACCAGTCCTTTGTTATGGAAAAGTGTGTTACCATAATTCTAATGAATCTTCCGCATCTACCCATATCTGCATACATCTTCCAAGATATAGACTTGCATATTCAAGAGGTTTATCTATTGCTAAAATATTTAAGGCACACTCAGAACACGGTGTTGTTTTTAATCCTTCCTCTGCTTTTCTACAATCTATTCGTAAAAAATAGCCTGCGTAAGTATAGATATCAATGCTATTATGGTAGGTATTGTATGTTGCATAAATGATATTCATATTTATCAGTTCCTTTCTTGAATTTTGAAAGCATTTCCATCAATTCACCATATCTGTCCATTTTGTGTTATAATGTTTTATGTGATTTTGTTTCCCTTATTTTTTCCCTTATCAGGGTTCGTAATGCCCTATGGGAAGATATAACACAAGGGAAACGATAAGGGAAAGCTCAGCTGCGATAAACTTAGTATTTTCAAGGGTTAGCCGAGATTTTAATAACAAAATATAACAGCTAATATTTCCCTTAAAAAACATCAAATCACAATCGGGATTTGGAGGTATTGTATTATGAGATTGGACGGTTTTGGATTATTTGTTGAAGATATGGCGAAAATGATTCGCTTTTACAGAGATGTACTTGGCTTTGAGATTAAAGAAGCGGAAGATACATCTAATGTATATCTTGTAAAAGATGGGACGTTGTTTCTGTTGTACGGCAGAAATGACTTTGAAAAAATGACCAATCGCAGATATGATTATATCAAAGGATTCAACGGTCATTTTGAAATGGCACTTTATGTTGATACATTTGAAGAAGTTGATAAAGCATTTAGTAAAGCTGTAGAAAACGGTGCTACTCCTGTACTGGAACCGGAACTTGAACCTTGGGGACAGAGAACTTGTTATATTGCTGATCCTGAAGGTAATTTAATAGAGATAGGTTCTTGGAATAAGCCTTACGAAGAAAAGGATTCATAAATTCGAATTTGAGAGGGAATTGAATATGAATAAGGAATGGTTGAACTTAATAAAACAATTTGTGTAGATTTTTAGTCTGCCAGATTAAAATTTGAGATTTGAGGTACAGCGTATGAAAGGTTTCCATAGGGACAATCAGCTATTTTCTCTTTGTGGTTTGAACTGCGGATTATGTCCTATGCACTTAAATAAGTATTGTCCCGGCTGCGGTGGCGGAGAGGGGAATCAATCCTGCAAAATTGCAAAGTGTAGTTTAGAACATGATGGTGTGGAATATTGTTTTCGGTGCAGAGAGTACCCCTGTGAGAAGTATGAGCATATAGATGAATTTGATTCATTCATTACACACAGTAACCGAAAAGCTGATTTGAAAAAAGCAAGAGAGATAGGGATCGAAGCATACAATGCGGAGCAGACAGAAAAGACGGAATTATTGAATTTACTGTTAGCCAACTATAACGATGGCAGGAAAAAGACTCTTTTTTGTGTGGGGGTCAATCTTTTGGAATTGCAGGAAATAAATGAGATACTTTTGCAAATCAAGGGTAATTCGGAACTGGAAAGATTGACACTCAAAGAAAAAAGTTCTTATGCTGCGGGGGTGTTTCAAAACGCAGCAAAGCGAAAGAATATTGAACTAAAGCTCCGGAAGAAAAAATAATCTCTAAGAAAGGAAAACTTACATGAAATACAATTGTACGGTTATATCGGTAGCAGACATCAACGCTGCAAGAAAGTTTTATGAGGATTTATTCGGATTGGAAGTATTTCAGGATTATGGAAGAAATATAGCTTTTACCTGCGGTTTAGCTTTACAGCAGGACTTTGACTGGCTTGTTCATTTACCAAAAGAAAGCATATTAAGAAAATCTAACAATGTGGAATTATGTTTTGAGGAACAGGACTTTGACAGTTTCTTACATAAACTAAAAAAATATCCGAATATTGAGTGTTTGGGTGAGGTAATTGAACACAGTTGGGGGCAACGTGTCATTCGATTTTATGATTTGGACGGACATATCATAGAAGTTGGAGAAAATATGAAAATAGTTATAAAGCGTTTCCTTGCTTCTGGTATGACCATAGATGAAGTGTCTGTAAAAATGGATGTTTCTTTTGAAGATTTAACGAAGCTGCTAAACAGTTAAATGAAAAGTTGCAAAGGAGAACGAATTAATGAAAAAAATGAGCCGAGAAGCTAAAAAAATAATGATGGAACGTTTTGGAAAAGACACTGTTATTGCGTTGGCAACCATTGAAAAGGAGGTGCCTTATGTGCGATATGTAAATGCCTACTATGAGAACGGTGCATTTTATATTATTACATATGCACTTTCAAATAAAATCAAACATATAGAAAACAATCCTGCTGTTGCAATAGCTGGTGAGTGGTTTACGGCACATGGAAAGGGCAGCAATTTGGGCTATTTTGGAAAAAAAGAGAATTGTATGATTGCTGAAAAACTGAAAAATGTCTTTGCTGAATGGATTGATAACGGACATAACAATTTTGATGATGAAAATACGATAATTCTATGTGTAGAATTAACAGATGGACTGTTACTCTCACATGGGACAAGATATGAGTTTTAGCTTTTCCAGCTTGTAGAATTGGAAAAATTTCAGGAGCAGTATTTCCAGTCAGAACTAAGGATGCTGCCATAGATAGAGATGAAAAGACGAAATTTACGGAGGAGGATCAGAATGGTGGATGTTTATAAAAATTGTCCTGAATATGAGAATGAGGACTATCTTGTGAGAATGGTTTGCCAAGAGGATAGAATGGATTTATTAAAGGTTTATTCTGATAAAAGGGCTGTCCCCTTTTTTAATAGTGATAATTGTGGCGGAGATGATTTCTATTATACAACGGAAAGCAGAATGGAACAGGCGATTGATTACTGGCTTTTCGAGTACAATAGAGAAGGATTTGTGAGGTGGACAATTGTGTCAAAAGCAACTGATGAAGCAATTGGAACAATAGAGCTTTTCCGCAGAGACGCCGATGATTATTTTACAAACTGCGGTTTGCTCAGGCTGGACATTCGCAGTGATTATGAAATGACAAGCGAGATTATAAAAATATTAAGATTGATAATGGAACCTGCATATAGCCTGTTTCATTGCGATAAGATCGCTACGAAAGCGCTTCCCTCTGCGGCAGAACGTATTGTGGCGTTGAAAAATTTAGGATTTATACGCTCAGAGGAAAAGCTGATAGGGCATGATGGAACAAAGTATGATTCCTATTTTGTATTGAGGAAAAATCAGCGCCTCTCCAAATCCGGATAAAAAATATGTATCCAGGCTAAAATGCTTGACATTGACAAAGTTATAAGCTAATATAAGACCATATTTCAAGAAAGAGCAGGTATGTGGATGTTAATTGTTTCTGTAATGACAAAGGACAACTAAATTTTATAAGAGGGTAAGCACGGAATAGAGTGCTTTATTTGTGTTACCCTTTTTGGCATTATTGAATGCCGGTTGTTTCTGCCTTACAGAATACTGCATACACCGGGAATAATTGTCTTGTTATGATGGATAAGAAAGCGGGAAAAGTATGACTGTGGTGTCATGCTTTTTTGTTTCTGCGAGCAAATGGGCTGCATTTTTCAGGTCATTGCTGCTTTCCTTTTATGGGGATGTTTTGCTTTTTTCATCATCTTAAGATATATACATCTGTGGTTTCAGTCTATGTAATGATAGGCAGAAACCACATTTTTTTATGTTTTTCATTGAATATTTAAACTGGAGGTTTTCAAGATGAAGATAATTGAGACAGAGAATTTAACGAAAAAGTATAAGCGGTATAAAAAGCAGGAGGGTTTGGCCGGAAGTATTAAGGGTCTGTTTCACAGGAAATATGAAGAAAAAATTGCGGTAGATGATTTTGATATTCATGTAAATGAGGGTGAGTTTGTAGGCCTGATCGGGCCGAACGGAGCGGGTAAAACGACCCTGGTGAAGATGTTGACCGGGATTATTGCGCCGACAAGCGGCAGGATACAGGTGATGGGATTTTATCCGAATAAATTGGAAAAAGCATTTAAGCAGCAGTATGCGGTGGTTATGGGGCAAAAGAGCCAGCTGTTTTTTGAACTGACAACGGAGGACACGCTGCGGCTGTTTAAAGAAATATATGGTATCCCGGAAGACGAGTATAAAAGAAACAAGGATTTTTTTGTGGACCTGTTTCAGGTGCAGGAACTGATGAATGTACAGGTAAGAACGCTATCGTTGGGAGAAAGGATGAAGATGGAACTGATCGTTGCATTGCTTCATAATCCGAAAATATTGTTTCTGGATGAACCGACCATAGGACTGGATGCTGTGGCAGGTAAGCAGATCCGGACTTTCTTAAAAGATGTGAATGAGTCAAGAGGAACTACCATTTTGCTTACCTCGCATTATATGGAAGATATTAAGGTATTGTGTAAACGTTCCATAGTCGTGAATCACGGCAGAAAAATATATGACGGCGGTACGGATATGTTATTTGAAAATTATCAAAAGAGTAAGAAAATGACGATATACTTTGAACACAGTGTAGAGCCTGATGTGTCGGATGATTGCAGAGTATTGGAAAAAGCGAATGACAAACTGGTACTTGAAATACCAAAACAGAACGCAGAAAAAGTTCTGGAATCTTATATCGGTCATTATCCGATCCGGGATATTGGAATTGAGGAAGAAGAAATAGGCTCAGTCGTGGAGCGTATCTATAAGGAGGTATAGGACATGAAGAAATATTTAGAAATTGCCAAGGCATACATGAAAGCACAGCTGATCTGGAGGTCGGATACCTTAGTAGACGTGATTCTGGCGGTGGCGAAGATACTGTTTGCATGGATCTTATGGAGTATTCTGTTTGAGGGTAAAGAGCAGATCGCGGGCTTGGGATTTCAGGCCATGATTTCTTACTATATCATAAGCTCCTATTTATTCCAGTTGGAAAAATCTGCGGAGATCAGTCGGCAGATGACCGGTATGCTGAGAAATGGTACCTTTTCAAAATATATGGTGATACCGGTACAGACACAGGGGTATTTTGTGGCGATGGAAGCAGGGAAGATTGCGTTTTCTGCGGGCATTGGTTTTTTAGCAACGTTTCTGTGGTTTTATTTGTTCCGGATTCCATTTGTGCATACAGCCAATATAAAGATCCTGTTATGCGGAAGTATCATGGTTGTTTTAGGACTGTTGTTTATGGCGCTGCTCAATTACTTTCTTGGGATTTTGACCTTGAAATTTGAGGAGATCAGCATCTTTCTCATGATAAAAGATAACCTTTCCGCATTTGTGACCGGGGCGGTGATTCCCCTTGCGCTTTTACCGGAATGGATGACAGCAGGCATGAGATTTCTGCCTTTCTATTATGTCACATATCTTCCCAGTATGCTGTTTATAGGGAAATGTGAGGAGGAGGCAGTCACAGGCTTAATCGTCTTAGGTGTGTGGTGCATGGTCTTTCTTGTTTTAAATCAGGTAACTTATGAACATGATCGAATCAAATATGATGGAGCAGGAATATGAAACATAATTTAAAATTTATATCAGAACTGATCAAATTCAGATTATCCCATATCATGACATTTCGGTTGGGATTCTTTGCGCCGTTTTTCATTAATACCAGTTATTTTCTGGTTCAACTTTTCGCTTTCGAGGCAATTTACGGACATGTGGACAGTATCCGTGGATGGGGGCATGGGGAAATCCTTATTTTTATTGGAACATTCTCCCTGATTGATGCCCTGAACATGACCATTTGCTTTTTTGGGGTGATTTCCATACCGGAGAAAATACAGACAGGAGAACTGGATTTATATCTGACCAAACCAGTGAATCCACTATTACGGATCACCTTTGAAAAAGTAGATCCGGGCGCCATACCGCTTCTGATCTTCAGCGCCTGCATCGCCTTATATGGGGTGAGAGAAAGCGGCGCGAATCTTTCGTATGCGAATATCATTGGATATTTGTTTCTGGTTTTACTAATGACCATACTGTACTACGATATGGAGCTTTTGATACGGTGTTTTGCCTTTTTTGTGTTCTCTGTAGATAATCTGATGAAAATAGAGAATACGGCTGTGGATTTGTGTCTGAAAATACCGGGGATCGCTTTTTATGGAATCTATAAGTTTGTTTTTTATTGTGTATTGCCGTACGGAATCATTGCGACGCTGCCAACGCAGGCAGTAACAGGGGTTTTGTCGGCAAAAGGATTCCTTTTCGGGGTGGCGATCGTGTGCATTTTTACGTTTTTTGCCTTGTCTTTTTGGACATATGGCGTACACAGATATGAAAGCGCAAGCAGCTAATCAGTTTTTGGGAAAGAGGTATAGATATTATGGAAGAATATAGAAATGCCCGATTGGGAACGTATTTAGTGAAGGGATTGACCAAAGAATTACTGACACGAAATATTATTCCATTCTATTCTGCTTCTATAACGAATATTGGTTCGCAGATGGTAGCAAGTAGATGTGACTATATACCGTTATGGGTTGATACATTTGGAACTATTCTTGATGGGAGTTCAGTATACAATGATATGATGAAAGGTTTGTCATCGGAACTTATAGAATGACAACTTCCGGTTGATAGAGGGAGCAACAGACAAAATGTTTGTTGCTTTTCTTTTTTTTGATGGGAATGTAAAATAAAACTATCATCATATGATGCGTTTGAAAAACTTATCAATATAGACCTAGAAAGTTATCTTTCATGACAACGAATAATAAGAAATCTATGGTAACATCCTACCCGTAGTGGTAAATTGTTCTACAGGAAAGGGTGCGAAACATGGAAAATGAAGTATACGAAAAGGACTATGGAGAAGAATTCCGGGAGAGAAGCGATAAGGCAAAGGGAAAGGATTTTCTGCACACTTTGATGGATGTTGGATTTTTTCAGCGTATAAAGAAGAAATGGACAAAATCCCAAAGCGTGTGGTTCCCAAGGAAAAAGCAGATTATGAATACCTACTTGGGGAGTGAGAGCATCTGTCAGCAAAGACTGGCGGGTGCTTTTTTCGCACAGATATGGTATGCTGTAAGCAGTATATCAACTTGGAGGTACAGGCATGGAAGAACAGCAGAATTCATTGACTTATGAAATTATCAAAGCAGCTGTTGCCGGGGAGAAATGGGCAACAGAAAAGATTATGGCATATTACGATGATTATATGACAGAGCTTGCCACAGTGGAAGAGAAGCAGTCGGACGGCAGTGTAAAGAGTTACGTGGATGAGGATTTGAAGCAAGAGATAGCGTTGAAACTGCTGGAGGAGATACCGAACTTTCCGCTGGAGGAAGCGGAGAGGATTGCAGGAGGGGAGACTGATTAGAGAAAGATCAAATCTACGAGGCATTCTGGAAAGAGATCCAGGGCATTGCGGGTTGCAGACGCTCAGAGAATCTGGAGTTCAGTGGGGTTTGAGGTCTGATTATGGGGTCAATTCTTTTATAATAAACTGTTTTGAGGATATAGTATAAACTGGAAAACGCTAATTTGGCTATTCTGTGGCATTATTCAATGGATTATGGTAAAATTCTGCTGTCCGGGATTGAATAGCAACTGAAAGACCAAACAGATGTTAACAATGATAATAGCTGTAAATCTCATTGAAGTCATTATATAAGTCTTTCAGTTTGTATAGAAAATGTTCGTTTTTATAGGAGGCATCTATGTGGCAATTTACATTTTTTATATTTTTCATATTATTTTGTATATTTGCAGGAATAATGGCACGTGAACCCAGAACGTTATGGAGCGGGGTTTCTTTTTTCTTCATGATGATATGTTTGTCTATTTCCTTGTTTTTTATTCTATCTGAATATTCCAGGTGGCTGGCAGCACATGACGTGGTAATTGGAATACTGATTCTCCTGTTTGTTTTGGCGATAGGCTGTATGCTTATGTTTCCGGCAGCTTTGATCGTCATGTTTTTCATCGAGGGAATAAAAGTCATCAAACATGAAGGAGTGAAACCGTCAAATTTATTGTCGATGCTGTTCTCTATCTTGTTATATGTCTACCTGTCTGTCTGGCCGATGATTGGCAATTTAAGAAAAAATACATTAAGTACAATGCTCTATGTTATCATCAGTTTTTCGGCAGTATATGTATTATCATTGCTGGCTATGTATTCACTTTCTGCGGTGATTAATCTTTTCCATCTGAAAAAGAAAAGAAACGCAGATTATATTGTTGTGCTGGGAGCCGGGATTATTGGAGATAAGGTCACTCCATTGCTTGCAGCGAGGATTGAAAAGGGGATAGAATTGCTGC
>OFGF01001573.1_pt1 | contig 13894 bp, 10 predicted proteins | sample 1521711 | NCBI WGS metagenome assembly OFGF01 (sample SAMEA3504092, study PRJEB24116) | mouse gut metagenome | biome: mouse gut; feature: mouse-associated habitat; material: faeces | place: Denmark | collected 2011 | reverse complement strand
GAAATATCCACGCTGGGCGGAGTAATGATAAATATGTAATTAGAGATTTTCTGAAGATTGCCGCTGATGGCAAAACAGGAACCGGAAGTGAAATCTATGATACGCTGGGCGATATCCACGTCCAGACCGGCAAAGGAATCTATTGTCTCAAACCGATAGGCATCATAGCCCTCCAGCTTCACGGCATCCGCCACCTTGTACAGGTCTATGGCCACCTCCGGTGCCTCTGCCTCCCCGCCTTCTTCCATCGCCTTGGGCTCTACCTTCACCTGCAGCACGCATTTCCTGGCTAAGTCCAAAGGCTCGGCCGCATGGGCCGTCCCGCCAAGCGCCGCGATGATACAGGCCGCAGTCATTACGAATGCCAGCGCAATCCCCGTCAGGCGATTCCTGAACCGCTGGCGGCTCTTCCATCTCGTTTTCATGGGCGTTTCCTCCTTATTATACCGACACTTATTTATATCCATTGTTTTTCTTGAATTCCTCCAACAGCTCTTCGCCCGTTTTCTTCGGCCGCTTCCTGCCGGAGACTGTCAGCATGATAATCAGCGACACGAACAGGAGCGGTATCCCTACGGCGGGTATGACGTAATAAGTGGGGATCCTCCGGGCTTCCGCAGCAATAACTACAACCTTCTCTTCCTCGATATTGTCAATCCGGTGCCCCCGCACGAACATCCGATGACTGTTGATTCCATAAGGGGTACATGTCAGCAGGGTGCAATAGTCCCTTCCATCCGTCACATTCAGCGCCTCCATCTGGGTCGGCTCCACAATCAGTATCTGATCCACCTCATAGGTCAATATCCGGTTCAGCACCGTAACCGTAAAAATATCCCCCTTCTCCATTCGGTCCAAGTCCGTGAACAGCTTCGCCGAAGGCAAGCCTCTGTGGGCGGACAATACGCTGTGCCGCCCCTCCCCGCCTATGGGAAGGCTGGATCCTTCCAGGTGCCCCACTGCTATGTTCAGGACGGCATCGCTGGTACTATGATAGACAGGTAGGCTGACGTTGATCTTCGGAATAGCGATATGGCCTATGATTCCATTACCCGCCACATCCAGGACATCGTAGTACAGCTCTTCAATCTTTTCATGCTCCGAGAAGGGTGCACCCAGTTCACACAGTTTCTGATTGTACTCCTCGGCCGCGGCGAAGAGCGCTTCGTAGTCAGTATCATCCAACTCGGCCACAATCGCATCATAATCGGCAATGGCCCTGGTCTGGTGGAAGGAGTTCCAGTAGTCGCTGACCATGGGGTAGAGCATGACACCCAGCCCTGCCAACAGAATCATCATCAACAGGATGGTGGAGAGGGTGCCCTTCCTCTTCGCCTTTCGAATCTTTTCTTTCTTCTTCATCGGTTTCCCCATCAGTTGCATTCGAATCCCTGCCCCGGAAGGGAATCTTCCGCAGGCTCTTCGCTGAGCTTTGCCGGACACGCGCTGCATTCATCATACAACAGCGTTTCCGTTGCTCGCCGCACACCACGGGAAGGTGTCAGCTAAGTGCGGCATCCTCCGGGGCGGGAAGGTCGGATTTTTCCCCGCCCCGGAGGCTTTGGTTCTTATTTGGCGCTAATTCGGTTCTGTCTTATCGTCTTTGTCTTTTGTGGCTTATTTTTTGCCTGTAACCTGATTAGTCACGTCCGCTCATGCGCTTCTTGGTAATCAGAAGGATGCCTGCCGCTGCTACCAGGATGCCGCCTACCACGTAGAAGATCGTGGTGCCGATGCCGCCGGTGGAGGGAAGCTGCACGCCAGTAAAGTTCTGAATCTTGGCAGAAGCAATCTGCGTCCCATCATTTGCTGACCAAGTCAGAGCAACGCCTCCTTCTGTTGTCACAGACAGCCCATCCATCACTGTTGCATTATTCTCCGTCTTGCTAGAAAATGTTACATTTACCACAATATCGTCCATGGTATTATAACCTGCAGGAGTTGTAGTTTCTGACAATACATATTTACCTGTCGCTAAACCTCCAAAGGTGAATTCTGTCTTATCCGTTCCTGCTCCTATTGTTTCAACTACATCTCCCTTATTTCCATCTGCTGTCTCACTGTATTTGTACAACGTGAAGCCTGCCCCTGCCAACGGCGTGTCACTATTATCTCCGTCCACTTTATTGACTTGCAGCTTTGCGGTAAGCACTGTTACAACGCTAGGTGTAGAGGAACCAATCTGATCAGGTCCAGGACCATTGGTATAATCCAATGTAGCCGTATTGGTTTCACCAACTCTTGTTTTTGCCTTCTCATTAATTGTGGCTTCATATGTTACAGTAATGCTTGCGTTTGCCGCGGTCTCTTTTGTCAATCCTCCAAACTTGAACACATCCTCAATTTCATATCTAAGTTTCTGCCCATCAAATTCCGGCACTGCTGCCCCTGTAACCTCGGTTCCGTTTACTGCCACTTTAATACTATTTGCTTTGTAGGTAAGACCTTCTGACAGTTCGTCATTGAATACAACCTTATATGCGTCATGGCTACCAAAGCTATCCGGCATTGTCGCATTCAATTCGAATTTAATTGTGTCCCCAACCTTTTTATCTGAGACGACAGTCAGCTCATCGTCGCCGACAGGTACGGTTTTCTTAAAACCAGGTACATTTAATGTCTTAGGGGCAAATGTTGTAGCTCCTACAATGGAGATAACGAAATCGGAAAACTGCATTCCATCAGGAACCTCGGTCGTATTGCCCTCTGCATCTTTCCCAGCCCATGTATCTATTACCAGATAATAACCTCCTGCTAAAGATGCACTTGAACTTTCTTGTGTCAAAGTTGCCGCCACCGTAGTATTAGCAGTGATATTTTCGGCTAATTCTTTTGCGTAGTCCAAACCGTTTACTTTGCTTTCTAATGAATCCATCTCGGACTGCGTCAATGCTGTTCCAGCGCCATCAAGAGCGGAACCTTTTTTGATATTGGCCAGAACAGCCTTCCCTGCTGCGTTCACCGATACATCACCAGTATAAATCTGGTATACCTTATACGCATGATTGACAGCAGGATTCGTAACCTCCAGCGTATACTCTCCATTTGTGCCAAATCCATTGGGGATTGTAGGATTAGGTGTTGCCTCCGGTGTCGTCCCCCCAGCCCCATCGTTTGCCGCGAAAGCGGTGATGCCCATACCCAGAACCATGATTGCAGCCAGGGCAAAAGCAACTAACTTTTTCATCTTGCCTTTCATAGTAAAACCTTCCTTTCTTTCTTTTAATAGTCTTGTTTCCAGTTCCATGATGCTATATTTGGTCTTGCAGTCGGCGCGTATCAGCGTCGAGCGGAGGCTTTATCTCAGAACCAGGTCCGACCTCCTTTCTCTTTTCTGCGCCTCATGCCCAGACCGTACATAAGACTGGCCGCGATTACCGCAAGCCCGCCCAATGTATACACTACAGTGCCGGAGCCACCGGTTTCGGGAAGCATGATTCCCTTTGAATTAAATATTTCCAGGACATATACTGTACTGCCTGTTCCTTTATCTGGTGTGACTGTTATCGCCTCGCCGGTTGTTCCTCTTTGAGCCGAGACGCCATTCCCGTTTACGGTAATCCTGATTGGTTCTGACAGCCGGTTGTACCCATCCGGCGCTTTCTCTTCGTACAGATAATAAGTGCCAAACGCAAGGTCTCCTATCTCGCATTTTCCGTCTTGTCCGGAAACAATATCTTTTTTCACAATCGATGTCTTGTCGATATCAGCATAAAGGGTAAACTCTGCGCCAGCCAGAGCCTGCTGTCCATCATCGCCACGCTTCTGCAAGGCCACCGGCAACATGCCGCGCTCATTCTGCACTGTCAATTTGTAGCTGTACCTTGTTGCGGGAATATTGTCCCCATTCACATCCTGGGTGGTCTGTACTACGCTTGCATCGACAGCATATCTGCTCTTGTCAAAGTCCGGAACCTCCGCCCCATCTATCTCCACTTTCGTAACCACCATTCCATTCTTGTAGTCACCGTCCGCAACCGGGTCGTTGATTTCAAAGTAAACTGTGGTTTTTCTATAGCCTGTAGGGATCTTAGTCTCTTCCAGCTTGTATCTGCCATAGGAAAGTTTTGAAATTTCTTTAAAGTCAAATACGCCCTTCGCATCAGATTCAGAACTTGTTCCTATTTCCTTATACTCACCCTCTTCTTCCCTCCACAGCGTGAACTGTGCACCGGCCAACGGCGCTCCAGTCTCATCCGTCTTTCTGAAAAAGACTTGTTGCAGAATCGCCTCATCCTTGATGGTAAAGCGGATATTGGCGATGCCTCCTGTACCCGATGTGCCGCCTCCTGTATATTGGGTTTCCAGCCACTCCGGGTTTTCGATTTCCTGGGCATTGGCATCCAAAATGGAGATAGACATCACTTCCTGCTGGATTGTCGCGTTCTCCTGTGTAGAAGCAACTACGACCGAAAAGTATATTTCATTCCGCTGTTCATAGCCATTCGGCGCATAGCTCTCTTCCAGGCAGTAATAGGTCTCATTCTCCAAATCATGAATCGCCAGTATGCCTCCTTCGCTGACCGCGCTGCCTCCTGGTGCTGTCAGCTCCCTGCCTTTTTGCAGCCTTCCGTCTGTCAAGGCGCATTCATACAGTTTGAACTTTGCGCCTTTTAGCGGATTGCCCTCTGTATCCGTCTTTGCTACCGTCAAAAGGTTCGTACCCTTGGCCCATTGCGGGTAGAGGATGACTTCATATATGCCATTGGCCTTTTTTGTAGCGAACAGGCCATCCACCTTTTCACCATTCTTATAGACCTGGCCTTTCCCGGCATCCTGGCCCTCTGCAATCACCTCTACGGTAATGGTATCATTGTCACTGAAATCAGTGTCCGCCGCGCCATTTTCCGACTTATATGTCCCTGCCGTGAACCAGGTTCCGCTGCCATCCGGGCTGGTATTCCATCCGGCGAAGTTGTATCCTGTCTTCTTCGGAGGGATGTCGCTCTGTAAAAACTCACCTCCGCGGGCTATCAAGGTATTGTGCACTGTCGCCAGGCTGCCTTGATTTCGGAACGCATACTGTGTGCCTGGAATGATGCTGTTCTTATCTGTTATGCCGTTATCAGCGTATACCAGGTTCCATTGCTCCGTTTTCTTCAGCAGTACGCCATCGATATGCCAGCAGTCACCAAGCTGGTTTCCAGCGTCATCCATATCTCTTCCGTCTTTACATACGTACCAGGCGACATAATAGTTTTCTGTAAACTCTTCAACTGTCATCTGCGAGAAATCAACTGTCTGACCCGCTACCTTTATAAAACCGTTCTTCGCCTTTATTGCCTCCAACAAATCCTCATCTGTTGGCTTATATGCCAAATTGGCTTCAACGGCATCTCCATTCTGGACACCGTATATATGCATCCAATATTTGAGCGGCATTCTCTTTACCTGGCCCATGTCATCCTTCGCAAACACATGCCCTGTATAGTTGGCTCTGTTCAGTATCCCTTCCTGGCCCTTATTTGCCGGCTCGTTGGGAATCTGTCCGTCAAGCCTTACAAAGAACATTACTCCTCTTCCTTTGCGCTCCTCGTCCTTAGCAGAAGTGTTCAGTTCTTTATAGTTCGTGCCGTAATACTTAACACCGTCGGATCCAGCGACATTACTGGGCGCAGCCCATATTGCGTGTAAATCTATTCCACCTGTCCTCCCTGTCACATCCATGGTAAGCATACCATCGGTCACATAGGTCGGAACAGTGCAGCCATTGATTTGAACCGGGGTTCCACAATATATCAAATAATCAATGTCCGGCCTGTAATTGGAATTGCTTCGCAGGGACCAGCCGTAAAATTTGTAGGTGTTGCCATTGAATGAATAATCTTCCAGAGCTCCGATGTCATTCTCCTCGCCGCCCTGCCCCGTCACGGTTCCTGTGAGAGGTATCCGGATAATATCCCTCCCGTCTATCTCCTCCACTGCCACCTGCATGCTTCCAAGCAAAGTCCCCTTCTCTGATTGATCTCCTGCTTCGGTCTGAAAGCGTGTAACGCTATTTTCGTTCTTATAGTAGTTCACCTTGATGGTTTTCTCGATTTCGAGGGTCTTAAACTTCCAGGTGGTTGGTTGAGGTATATTTTCGTCTGTGATGTGACCATTTGAATAACACAGGCTATAACCCTCTATACCGCTAATACTAATTGCATCGGTACTTGCCCCCCAAAAACTCAACACCCTAATTTCATTGTTTGTCACAAACCATGTTTTACTACCATACGGATCATTCGGATCATTCCGCAAATAATATGTTACATTGGCGCTGTCATACTTTAATGTAGCCCCATATCCATTATCCTCATACTCCCACACAAAGTCTGCCTGCGCATAGCCCGTAGGAACTACCACGCCACTGGCATCTACCTCAACCGCAATAGCTTCCAATTTATTATCTTTGTGGGACAATGCCACCGCATTGCCCCCACTTTCACAGTAAATCTGATACGACCTTCCGTTTTCCAGAAGGGAGCCACCTTCTCCGCTTCTCCCAAGGGCATAGGGCGAAAAACTGCTCGCCTCGAAGCTGGTGGCCTTATTCCCCTCTTCGTCTGTCCTGATTTCAGAGGCATCCAGTTTCTCCGTGGCATCATCCCCAAAGTGGACTACGCTCATCTGTTCGCCGTCCTCATACTGGTCATCCAGCATCTGAATCGTGATGGAGACAGGTTTCTTTGGCTCAATCTCCGCACCGTCCGCATCGTAGAAGCCAATATTCAGGAGCATATCCATCTGGGCCCCCTGGCCTGCCTGCTCCAGATATTCCGTAAAATCCTGTTTCTTTGCCCGTATCAGAAAATGCTGCATATTCAGAAATATCACATCAAACCGGTTTATATAGTCTGCAAAAGCAGGATCGCTTTCTATTTTCATACCGCTGAAAAGCTCTCTGGAATCACATCCCCTGCTGTAGTAGGCCGCAAGCATCCGCAGTGCCATGGACTTGCCAAAACGTCTCGGCCTGCTGACACAGATAAATTTTTGTTCTGTATTCAAATATTGATTCGTATAGGCGATCAGCCCGGTCTTATCTACATAAATCTCCGAATGGATCGCTTCCGCAAAACCGTCATTTCTCGGATTCAGATAAACTCCCATACAACACTGCCTCCCTAACCGATCTCTTCTGCTCTGATCCTGTTACAGTACAGATACATTATTCTATTATTTTATCATGGAAATACGCACACTTCCACTAAAACCACCTTAAAGGGTGTAATCCCGTAACAGCTCATAAGAAAAAGGCACCCAGACGTCTAAGCCTGAATGCCATAAAGTATTGCTTCCTTCTTATCTTTTTTCACACTTACACATCAAAACAACTACCACCCACAAACTCCCTGCACAGGGAATTCTTCGGCAGCTCCTCGCTGCTGACACCCAGGAAATACTCCAGGAATTTCAGCAGCCGCTTGGCCTCGTGGTAACCCGGCTCACCCTTTCTGATATTGAAGAGCAGCGGCTCCGCATACTGCTTGATCACGGACAGCTCATAGGTCATGGCGGAATTGAACATGGCATCCGCATCCTCCTGGAAGGGGAATATGTATTTCTCCTCTCCCCGTCTCACAGAAGGCCACATGGCGATGGTCTTATCCGCCGTCGTCCCTCTTGTGCGGGCATCCCGCACCATACGGCGCAGCAGACGCCCGTCGGTGGTCGGTATCCTGTTATGTTCATCCACGTTCAGACAGGTGAGAGCGCTGATATAGATCTTGAATTTGCTCTCCGCAGGCAGGGTATAGGACATCTTCTCATTGAGTCCGTGAATTCCCTCGATGACCAGAATATCATCCGGTCCCAGCGTCGTGATCTTACCGCGGTACTCACGCTTGCCGGTCTTGAAATTGAAGCTGGGCAGTTCCACGCTCTCTCCCTGCAGGAGCCTGCTCATATCCGTATTAAACTGCTCCACGTCAAGCGCCTCCAGGCACTCGTAGTCCGGCTTGCCCTCATCGTCAAGCGGCGTCTTATCGTGATTCAGATAGTAATTGTCAAGCCCGATGGGATGCGGTTTCAGCCCGTAGGTACGCAGCTGTATGGACAGCCTGTGGGAGAAGGATGTCTTCCCGGACGAAGAAGGCCCGGCGATCATCACGAATTTCACCCCTTCCCGTCTGGCGATATCCCGCGCGATCTCACCGATCCTGCGCTCCTGCAGCGCCTCCTGCACAAGGATCATATCGGAGATATTACCCTGACAGATCTGGTCGTTTAAGTCGCCCACCGTATCGATCCCCATCTCCCGGTTCCAGTCACTCGTCATCATCAGCGTCTGGAACAGTTTCTTCTTCGGCACGAACGTCGGCAGCTTCTCCGGATCTTCTTTCTCCGGCAGAAGCAGGATCATCCCGTCCTCATAGGGGAACAGGTCAAAGCATCTGATATAGCCTGTACTGGGCAGCATATAGCCATAGTAATAATCGTAATAGTCGCCCATACAATACACGTTGATATTGGAGCTTCTGCGGTAGCGGAACAGAGACACCTTATCCTTCATTCCAAGCTCCCGGAACAGTGTCACCGCCTCCTCGGCAGGATAGGACTTCTTGGTCACCAGCAGATCCATATCCGCCAGCTCTCCCATACGGTCCTTCACCTTCTCAATGGTCGCCGCATCCATCTTCATGCCGCCCCGGAACGCACAGTAATAACCCGGGCCGATGGTAAATTCTACCTTCGTATTGACCGCCATCTCCATGCCTGCCACATCCTTGATGGCCTTCATCATCAGCATGATCGCCGACCGCACATAGGTCTTATGTCCGATATCATTTTCATAGGTAATAAATTTCAGTTCGCAGTCACGGCTGACCCGCTTCATCAGCTCCTGTATCTTGCCGTTGATCTCCACAAGCGCGATCTGGCTGGTACACTCATTCTGATACTGCTCCGCGATCAGCTCATACTGCACACCATCCTCATAGAATCTGTCTTTGCCGTTAATCTTGATCGTAACCATAAGACCCCCTCTTTCTTTTCCTGTTTTGTCAGCTTCCGCAGCCGGCTCCCCGTAAGGCGATTGCTTTCGCCCTCCTGCATTCCGCCAGAAGCGTCTCCACTTCCGCATACCGCATCCTTCTCTTGTCACAGTCCAGCCCCTGCCCCTGCAGGCGGTCGAGAATCTCTGTATAGATCCGCTCTTCTTTCTGCAGAAAAGCCAGCAGCGTACGGTCTCCCCGCTGCAGCAGGAAACCGCCATACCGGTCGTATAGTTTACATAACTCCACCCGCTCCATGCCCTGTATCCCGCTGCGCTCCGCATCTGCAGCCGGCTTTTGCCATCCGGGCTCACCTGAACGCCTGCTTTCTTCGGCATCCTCCACCCCCAAACAGCCTGCTTCCGGCACCGCCCGCATCATCGGATAGAACTTCCCGTCTTCCTCCACCATCTTCTCATCCGTGATCCGCAGACCATGTTCTCTCAGCCAGGCCCGAAATTCCATAAGCTCCGACTGCGGCTGCAGGATCAACTCCCTGAAGGAATCCGTCTTCGCCTTCTCCTCACCCAGAATGCGCATCATCAGCCTGCCGCCCATACCGGCACAGATCAGGCTGTCAGCTTCTCCGATCTTATAATTATGTAAACCATCTGACAATCTCGTCTCGATCCGGGATTGCAAACCACGCTCCGTTACATGCTTTCTGGCTGCTCCCAGAGGTCCTTCTCTGACATCCATGGCCAGCACACACGGACTGATCCTGCACTCGACCAGCCAGATCGACACGAAGCCGTGATCACACCCCACATCACAGACACGCACCCCCGGCGCGACCATGGAAGCCACGGCCCGCAGCCTTTCCGACAGTACCACCGGTCCCATCAGTCCAGATAATCCTTCAGTTTGCGGCTCCTGCTGGGATGCCGCAGCTTACGCAGCGCCTTGGCCTCGATCTGCCGGATACGCTCACGAGTCACATTGAACTCCTTACCCACTTCCTCCAGCGTCCTGGGACGCATTCTTGCCGCCAGGGGAGCCTCCTTCTCCATATCGTTATTCCGCATATAATCAAATATATTTAAGTCCATTTACCCGACCCTGCCGTTTTCTTTTCCCTCTTCTGTCCGTCCTGGGCTTATCCTTCGCCCATCTGCCAGAAAGCAATTAGCAACGCGCCCTACCGCTTCAGATACACTTCGTTCTCGTGAACCGTCACGGATTCCAGGCTGCGCAAAAAGCTGGAAATTCTGCTGAAACCGAACTGTTTGAAATCCAGCTGCTTGTACTTTTTGTGCAGTTCATCGTTCAGGCTGGCCAGATTTTCCACCATACCGCCGTTTTTCTCTATCATACGGCAGATCTCCTGCTCCAGTTCCTCCTTGGTAAGGGTGGAACAGCGTTCCACATAATACTGGTTGCTGATCTTTTTCACATGCAGATCGGGAAATTCCTGCCCCAGCATGGTACTCAGCTTGGAGTAGCCGTAATTTCGCACGTCAAAATCCGTAAATTTGTCATTCAGCCGGTTTCCAAGCTGTGCCAGATCCACCTGCCTGCCGCCGTTTTCATTGATCAGGGCCAGAATCACCTGACGCACTTCGGCGATGGAAGTCACATTCTGCTCTTCTGACGAGACAACATCCTGGCTGCCGCTGTACTCGTTTGCCTTGGACTGCTTCTCCTCCATATTCTGCTCTGCCACCAGATTCAGATGGATGAATTTGTTGCAGGCCCGGGTGAGCGCCAGGGGCGTTTTGGACTCGCCCATCCCCAGCACAAACATATTCTCCTCGCGCAGGCGCATGGCAAGCCTGGTAAAGTCAGAATCACTGGTGACCAGGCAGAATCCCTGAACCTTGTTTTTATAGAGAATATCCATGGCATCGATGACCATGGCCATATCCGTGGCATTTTTTCCGGTGGTATAGGAAAACTGCTGCACCGGCATAATGGAATGCTCCAGCAATAGGCCCTCGGACCAGCCGTTTGCCCTGGACCAGTTGCCGTAAATACGTCTGTAACTGGTCAGCCCGTACTTTTCAAGCTCTTCAAATATGGTAACCGCATATTTGGAACTGATATTGTCCGCATCAATCAGTACCGCAAACTGCATTTTCTCATTGGACAAGTTTTCTGTATTCTCTTCCATACCGACTCCTATCTGTCCGCGCTTCCGGCATATTCTGCCGGGCACGCATCCCGTCTTTTGCCGCGCTTCCCTGCTGTCTCCTGAAACCTTTGTCTTATTATATTCTTTTTATGGGACAAATTCAAGACAAAAGCCAATAATATCTGTTACTATCTTTTCCTGTGGCAAGTGTACAGGATCCCGGCGATCAGACAAAACAGAGACACCACATGCAGAAACCCCCTGGCAAAGCCAAACCAAAAAGCCGCCGGTCCCTCTGTCTCGGTTATCATCAGGGCAATGCCGTTCAGAAGTAACCCTATGGGCAGCAGTACCGATGGTTTCCGCCTGCCCCACAGCCCGCTGTTTCCCGGCTCCACACAGCTTCTCTCCCTCAGGCCTGCCAGGATTTTGTCCAGACGCACAATCTGCCTGATAAATACAATGGCCAGCGCCGTCAGCAGACAGGCAAAGCCCAGCGTCATCCCGATAACTGCCTTGTCCTGGCTGTTGGCGGCACAGACCAGTTCCACCACAGCGGCAGCTATTTCCAGAACCGCGGCTATTTTGAACATCCATCTGGCCCTCTCATAATGTTCAATGCTTGATTCCACATCTGTATACAGCTCAAAAGGCCCCTCCACCGCTTTCTTCCGCAAAATCACCCACGGCCCCCACAGGCATACGATCTCCACATTCATTTCCCTCATAAATTCCCTATAATCCTTTTTCACCCGGAAGAATCCCTCCGTCAGGTCTACCTGATACAGGTATTCTCCGGGCCGGCAGGCTTCAAAACGGAAGAATCCGGCCAAAAAACCCGTCATTGCATAACCCTTCCGGGACATTTCATTCAGATACTCCGTCTCTTTTTCCTTATCCGTATACAGCCGAAATGTTATCATAACTCCTCCATTTTCTCCGCGTTTCGCAGCAATTCCTGCAGACGCCTTTTTTCCTCATAAAAGACCTTCCTGCCTAAATCCGTGATCAGATATTCTTTCTTCTTCCGGGAATCCGTCTCCTCACTGTAAATCCCGATCCAGCCTTTTTCCAGCATGGACTGTATGGCGCCGTACAAGGTTCCCGGTCCCGGTACCACCCTGCCTTTTGTCAGTTCCCCCACCTCCTGTATGATACCGTATCCGTGATTCGGTCTTCTCACGGAAAGCAGAATATAAAACATACTTTCCGTCAACGGAATGTTTTTCTCCATATTTTCCCCATTTCTGCGCGGCCTTTTGCGCATGTCAAGTTTGCGAATGCCGTGCAGACACAAACTTCCCTGCCTGCCCCCTTCCCGGACGCCCCCTATTTTGCCGCGCCCTCTGCGTTACCGCGCCCCCTGTTTCACCGTGCCCCATGCGTTGCCGCACCCCTGCGTTGCCGTGCCCCTTGTCTTGCCGCACCCCTGCGTTGCCGCTCCCCCTGTCTTGCCGCGCCCTCTGCGTTACCGCGCGTGGCTTTATATCGTCCCTCTATATATCGTATATCGATATATCTTTTTATAATATATCACCGGACGATATATTTGTCAATAAAATCTTCCCCTGATTCACCACATACGCCTGCATGTCTGATCCGTCCTGATTCATATTTAACCCCATTTCTGCGCGGCCTTTTGCGCATGTCAAGTTTGTGGATGCCGCGCAGACACAAACCTGGGATTGAAAATTTTCAATTTTCAATCTTCTCTCCTCTCTGTCTTCCTCAGCCTGAAAGAACGCATGCTCTTTTGCGTTCTTTCAGGCGAAATTTAGAAGTTCTTATCCTGCGCACTTTGCAGGGCTAGAACTTCTTTTCGCTTTTACCAGCGAAGCCCGGAAAGCCACTGGCTGACCTCCCTTTCCCGCTGCTTTTCTTCCATTTCATTGTAAGGCTCTAAAGAGAGTTCATCGCAGACTTTTCCGTCCTCCAGATATAGAATCCGGTTCCCTCTGGATGCAGCCCGCAGGTCATGTGTCACCATCAGGATCGTTGCGCCCATTTCCCGGTTGAAATTCGACATAACCTCCAGAAGAACACGGGAGGAATTGGAATCCAGCGCACCTGTTGGTTCATCAGCCATAATGAGCCGTGGGTCGCAGATCACCGCCCGCGCAAACGCGCACCGCTGTTTTTGGCCTCCTGATACTTGCGTGGGAAATTTTTTCAGCGTATCGCTGATATGCAGTTTGTCCGCGATTCGGTGAACACACTGGTCGATTTCCTTTGGATGCAGCTCGCTGATTGTCAGAGGCAGCGCAATATTTTCCTCCAGTGTCAGCGTATCCAGAAGATTAAAGTCCTGAAATACAAAGCCGAGGTAATCACGGCGAAAGGCGGCAATATCCTTTTCGGTGATGGTCGTGATGTCCTGACCATCCAACAGGATATGCCCGGAGCTTACTGTATCAATAGTGGAGATGCAGTTGAGCAGGGTGGTTTTGCCAGAGCCGGAGGCCCCCATGATGCTGATGAACTCTCCCGCCTGCACGTCAAAGCTGACCTGATCCAACGCCTTAGTTACTGCGCCAGGACTGCCATAGTACTTTTCGATATGCTCCACATGGAGCAGGGGGGCTTTGTGGTTTAACATGGTAGCTATTCAACCAACCTTCCATTTACAATTTCCACGTCTTTGTCCAAAAATTTTAAGATATAGGTGCAGGTCACTTCGTCCGATACCTCAACATCCAGTTTCATGCTTGACATACTCTGCCCCAGGAAAGCCGGTTCTGCCTGCATTGTATAGGTGTAGATTTTTTCTTTTACATGGCCTGCTTCATCCTGTACCTCATCGCGCACAAGTGGACAGAACACTCGCAGATAAGGAAATTGCCCACGG
>OFGF01001569.1_pt1 | contig 13923 bp, 17 predicted proteins | sample 1521711 | NCBI WGS metagenome assembly OFGF01 (sample SAMEA3504092, study PRJEB24116) | mouse gut metagenome | biome: mouse gut; feature: mouse-associated habitat; material: faeces | place: Denmark | collected 2011 | reverse complement strand
GTTGAAAACACTGGCTTTGCGGGGTAAATAGCATTTTCATCGTATTAACTTGGTGCAGTTAAGCAATCCAAATCCGAACCAGTCTTTCCCGCCGCAGACGAGGCTTTGAGGTCATCAAATGTAACCGTGTCCGTCCCTTCCTTGTAGTTGAAGGTAATCACCATCTTGTCATCGTAGAGGAAAATAGCGTTGATGAAAGTATCAATCAACATCTTCCTGTGGGCCTTCTGCCGCACGTCCAGCTTGCGGAAGCGGTGGAGCCAGAAGGTCATAAACTCGGCGCTGATTTTGGGCTTCGCCAGCTTTTCACAAGCAATGCGGGTTTCCAATTCCTCCTTTGCGGCTTCCAATTCCTCCAGCCGTCCCTTGGTGGATTTGGTAAGAATTCCCTGCTGGATGGCGTTCAACAGGTTTTGAATGGCAATATCCGCTTCCCGCAACTGCTGTTCATACAGCGGCAGATTCACATTCTCCCTGTCCTGCAACTCCATCAGCATGGACACGATGGCCTCTATCGCCTTATCGTCCATCACCATTTTCATGGTTTCGCCCACCACCAAATCCTCTATCCATTCCTTGCGGACAGACTTCTTGTGGCACTCCGTCCGCTTCTTTTTTACGGACACGCACTTGTAATAGTGGTGGGTGTTCCCGGTATGACTGGTGCCGCTCTCGCCGCAGAGATAGGCCCCGCAGTAGCCGCAGAACAACTTGGTGGTCAGCAGATAATCGTCCTCGGCCTTGTGGCGGGCCGGGGCTTTCTTGTTCTTCGCCAGCCGTTCCTGCACCCGGTCAAAGAGGTCTTGGGGGACGATGGCGGGAATGCCCTCCGGCACCACAATGTCCCGGTAGGTGTACTCCCCGATATAGCGGCGGTTGTTCAAAAGGTGCTGTATGCTGTTGTAGGTCAAAGGCTGGCCCCGTGTGTTCTTCACGCCCTGCCCGTTCAGATAGTCCCGGATTTCCTTCATGGTGGCCCCCTCGTCATACCGTTTGAAGGCTTCCAGCACAAAGGGGGCGGTCAGCGGGTCAAGCTGGAAATACTGTTCGCTGTCAATCATGTACCCGATGGGCAGGGTGCCTCCGTTGTATTTGGATTTGAGGGCGTTCTCCGTCATGCCCCGCACCACCTTCTCGGACAGGTCGGCGGAATAGTATTCGGCGTACCCCTCCAACACGCTCTCCAAAATGATGCCCTCGGCCCCGTCGGAAATGACCTCGGTGGCGGACACCACCTTCACCCCGTTCTTTTTCAGCGTGGCCTTGTACCGGGTGCTGTCGTAGCGGTTCCGGGCAAACCTGTCCAGCTTCCAGACAATCACCATGTCAAAGAGCCGTCTGCCGCTGTCCTTCACCATGTTCTGGAACTCCGGGCGGTTGTCCGTCTTGGCGGAAAAGGCCCGGTCGATGTAGTGCCGCAGGACAGTAACGCCGTTCTTTTCGGCAAAGGCAGTACACTCCCGGATTTGGCCCTCTATGCTTTCCTCCCGCTGGTTGTCGCTGGAATACCGGGCGTATATCACGGCCTTCATTTCTTCACCCCTTCCAGCATTTCGATGATAGTCTTTTTCAGTCGGTCATTCATGGGGGATTTGGGGTCAAAGCACATCTCCACGAACTGCTTCATATCCTTATCTTCCTCAAGGATTCTCGGCTTGAACTCATATAGCCTCCCCTGGGGCTTCTCGGTGCGGCAGCAGAGGTAGTCCATGGACACGTCAAAGTAGTCCGCATACCAAATCAGCACCTTGATGGGGGCGGAGGAATACCCCGTTTCATATCGGTTGATAGTGGCCTGGGGGATACCCGCAATCTTTCCGAACTTGGCTTGGGAGAGGCCGATCCCCTCCCGGAGCGTCCGTAGTCTGGCGCCTATCTCGCTCATGGCCCTCGCCTCCTTTATACTCTTATTGTATCACAATTTGTCGCTCCTGTCAATCCATATGATGAATGATGTGATAGATTGATTGATGGATTGATGTGGGCGGTAGGCCCTTGACTCGGCCCGCAGGCCGGAAGCGGGGGTTTCCAAAGGGGGGAGCGTCCCCCCTTTGGCACACGACTTTGCGAAGCAAAGTGTAGTGTGTTATACCTGCTGGCGCGGCTGACGGGGGAAGCGGGGTGCGGTGCTTTTGCGCCCCGCTTGCACCGGCAGGAAAACGGGCGGGGTTTTTGTGAGCGGGAGCGAACAAAAAGCCTGTCCGTTTTCGGGGAGCGGCGGCAGGTATACAAGCCCCCGTCCCCCGTCCCCCGTGTCGAAACGTACATCGAAATGAGGTACGTTTCCGCCAACCTCCGGCGGGAGGAACTCCGCCCCCGGCATCCAAAATCAAAGGAGGCGGGCAAGCACCCTTGGGGCTTGCCCGCTTTACCCACCGCAAAGCGAACCCGGGCGGGGCGGTCAAGGTTGGCGCTGAAAGCGCCATGCACTTTAACCTTGACCGCCCCGCCCGGGTTTGCTATTTTTGGGACAAAGCAAAATTCATAATAATGTTTTTTACATGCTCATATGCAATTCCCCAAATTTTGCTCTCATCCATCTCAAATTAAATTCATCTAATGCGTCATCATAATCATCAAAATGCTTTGTTGAACCATCTCCAATAACGCAATATGAGATTTTATCGTTTCGGCATCCAATTTTCAGTAATCGCACATTGCTTTTCTCCCTTACAATTTCCGTTTCTCCAAAATCCATAATTAGCACCCCTTTATTTTCTTTTCAATAATTTGACAGGAATAATAATCCAGAAAAACAGGCAGAAAAATATTGCCTTAAATATCCATTTAATCGTTCCAAATACAAGCCACTCTAATGGTGTCCCAGAATGTACAACTTTTTTTCCGTCCTTCATCCTGCCTGTTTCATAAATCCTTGTTTTCATACTTGACACCTTCTGCGCTTTAATTCTCTTTATCAGTATACGGTTTGTTAGAAAAACCCGCATCATTTAAGTTTATGACGAATTTGTCCAATCGCTTCTTCCAAAAAGTTTGAAACCAGTTTTTCTTTCCAAACACTCGTACAAGGGTAGGACTGATAAAGTAATACAATTTTATAAAAAGCTTACCAATAATATTTGTAGCGAGTTTGTTATCTCTAAACCTGCGTAAAGTCCAAACCTCTGGGCAATTGTAAGAGCCATAAACAGATGTTGCTATATAACAACCGTTTTTTGCCATCCTCCTTGCTTTTTCAGGACTATACCCCATTCTACGCCGATGGTTGTACCTCTCCCTATAACCCATAGTTGCCCTCCTTGAAAAGTGTGCATGACCGGAGTCACACGCCGAAAAACGCACAATTCCGATTGCTCAGTCTGTTGAAAAAGTCTGCCGAGGGGCAGACTTTTTCAACAGACTGGTGCTATGATATATATTATTATAGCATAGGCACAAAGAAAAGTGAAGTGTCTAAAAAATTTTTTCGATTTATTTCGCACAAAATTTTTGCCAAGCAGGAACAAAGGGTATATACTTATGTCGTTAATAATTAGATAGAGATACATCACACTCAGAAAGGAGGTTCTATCATGTCCGTTACCTACAGATTGCCCTACGACACCCCGCTCCGCTATCTGCCCCTGGTCTACATCCTGCCCCACGATTTGCTTATGCGCTGTCCCACCCTGCGGAAGCTGCCCCGCCGCATGGGGGCGTTCAACGACCCGGAATGGCAGGAAGTCCTGGGGAGCCAGCAGTTCCGAAATGAAATCATGGACGCTGTGGCGGCGCTGGTGTTTCCCCACTTCGGCTTCGGCGGCTGGAAGGAGCATTATACCGGATATTTCCCGGCGTGGCACTTGTCCTACGCCCTGCCCCTGTGGGCCAAGGGGATAGAGCGGGAGCGGGGCTGGGGCCCGCAAGCCCTGTTCAACCTGTTCCCCGACTTCGAGATACCCTTTTTCGACCCGGAGGACGTGAAAGCGTCCATCGGGTCGGTGGTGCGCCGCACCATCGAGGAACAGGGCTGGGGGCCGATGCTGGACGTGGTGCGGGAAATGCCCTGCGCCGAGGACTTCGAACCGTGGGACACCAACGTGCGGAAAGACTTTCTCCGCAAATGGTATCACACCCGCTCCAAAAGGGTCAAGACCGTTTCGCTGGAGGAGTGCATGGAGGACGAGGACAGCGGCATACACGCTGTCGCAGGCCCGGCGGCGGAGGACTTCACCGAGCAGGTGGCGGGGGAGGACTTCTGCCAGCGGTTCAAGGCCACCCTGTCCCCAAAGGATATGGCGATTCTGGAACTGCGGGTGGAGGGATATGGCTATCAGGAGATAGCGGACAAGCTGGGGTACAAGACCCACAGCGCGGTTGTCAAGCGGATGGAGGCCATCAAACGGCGGTTCATCCAATACGAGCAAGAAGCAGGGCGGTAAGGCCACGCAAGCCGGACAGCGGCGGGCGTGGCTTTTCTGCGCCCAAAAATGAACAATAAGGAGGTAGAATGGCACAGCACGCAATTTTGAGATTTGAAAAACGCAAGGCGGGGCCAGCCGGGGCGTTGGAGGCCCACCACGAGCGCACCAAGGAGCAGTATGCCAGCAACCCGGACATTGACACCAGCAGGAGTAGGGACAATTTTCACATCATCCGGCCCACGCAGAAGTATCGGCGGGAGATCGACAGCCGCATCAAGGCGGCGGGGTGCCGTACCCGGAAGGACAGCACCATGTTCGTGGACACGCTCATCACCGCCAGCCCGGATTTTTTCACGGGCAGGAGCAGACGGGAGGTGCAAGCCTACTTCACCGAGGCGGCGGCGTTCATGGAGCGGAAGGTGGGCCGGGGCAATATCTTCTCCGCTGTGGTTCACATGGACGAGAAAACGCCCCACCTTCACCTGTGCTTTACGCCCATCACCAAGGACAGGCGGCTGTCCGCCAAGGAAATTTTGGGCAACCGGGCGCAGCTTTCCAAGTGGCAGGACGAGTTTCACGCCCACATGAGCAAGGCGTTCCCTGCCCTCCAACGGGGCGAGAGCGCCCTTGTCACCAAGCGCAAGCATATCCCCACCTGGCTGTTCAAGCAGTCTATCGACCTCACCCGCCAGCAGAGGGCCATCGAAAAGGCCATTTCAGAAATCGGGGTGCTGAACGCCGGGAAGAAACGGGACGAGGTTCTGGAACTGGTGGGGCCGTACTTCGCCCGGCTGGAACAGCACCTGGGGCAGATGCAGAAATACCAGGCCACCATCGACTATCTGACCCAGGAGAACAAGGGCTTGCGAAAGCAGGTCAACAGCGAAAAGAGCATACAGAAGCAGATGGAAGTGCTCATGCTGAAAAAGGAGAACGAACAGCTTCGGCGGTTTGTGAACAGCATACCGCCGGAGATACGGCAGGCGTTGAAGGAACAGCGGCGGCCCAAAGACCGCCAACGGTAAAGCACCGTACATCAAAATCTTGAATATGCTAAAGGGAGGTAGCATTTGAGCAGACGCAAAAAACTAATCAACCACACCGACATTCCCCAATACAAGATTGAGGCCATCGCCCGCTGTCTCATGCCGGATATCCTCGCTTTCTACGAGAGCGAGGAAGGCCAGCGGGAATTTGCCGAATGGAAGGAACGGCGGGAAGGGTCGAAGCGGGAGGCAAAAACGGAATAAGAATGAAAAGGGCGGACGCACCGTGGTAACGGCTGCGCCCGCCCTGTTGCGTTAGTATATCTACAAAAAGTGACATGGTTAAAAGTTAGGGATTGAAATACGTGCTGCTATCGAAGTGTAGGCACACAGAAAAGGTTCCATATTTTATGCCGTGGTTTTTGTGTGAATAGGTACAATCAAAAGTTAACCCTATTTTATGTGCCGCACATATTTTTTGAGCAAAATTTAGCCCAAAACCTTGTCCTACTTCTTGGGCTATTTTGGCATTTTCACTACGAAATCCCTTGTCACAGAGATGCATAAGTTCATTTTCATCACAATATGGCCCTATGGAACGAATCGTAACATCCAAGATATGAGCATCTTCACTAAAAGTAACTTCTACTGGTTTCCCGCTTGGGGAATACTTTATAGCATTTTCTAAAATAATGAATAGTAACGTTTCAAAGGTTGGGTAAATATTATATCTGAAATCGCTCTGAATTGGTGAATCGATAGTTATCCAAACATTTTTTCTCTGATATCCTTTCAAAAGCCTTCGCATTTTATCAAACTTTTTAAAGATGACGGCAGGGTATGGGGAGCCTACAGAAAGAGAGGGATTTAACACCGAATCAAAATAGGAAAACCTGTTTGATATCATGAAACTGCTTACATGTGCTTTTTTTAGCGTTTCAATTAAAGTATCATAATCAATATCATGTTCATCAGAATTTGTTTCCCACAGTAAATCTATTGAATTCTTAATTTGGCTATTTAGAGACCTTGTTTCATGTAATAAGTCTCTAATTGTTTCAAACTCTGCTTCCAATTTATGCTTTTCCCACAGTAAAGTTGAAACTTCTTGTGCGATTATATTACAAGAAACCTCATCAATCACCGGATTATATACATATTCTTGCGTTTCTGTTACTTTGGCTTTCTTCTTATTGTAGCTACCTTTTATTCTTAGCCCTGTGAAGATAACTCTTCCTTCAGGAGATGCATATATATAAGAGGACAAGCCATATGGGCAACAATAACTACCACCCTCAACCCTTTTTAGTTCTTCATAGTACATTTTGCATTTTTCACTTGAACAGTTTTTTCTGCAAAACGGAAGAAGATGAAAATACGTCCCATCAACAATCGTGCCTGAAGCATCCCAATATGGAAGCAATGACATCTTTATGCACCTCCTATACTGCCAAGAATAATTTTAGCGCATAGAGATGATAGGAAGTCCGTTACTATTGAAGTAAGTTTTGAATCTTTGCCCTCCACAAAAGTTTTAAGTTTGTCAAAGTTTCTGTTATTAACTGCTGCAACATATTTATCCTCGATTTTGGCTATTGTTAGTGTAGACACGCCATTTTCCAATAAATAATCACGTATTTTAGCCCACTGGCTAACAGGATTAATAGATTTTCTTACTTGCTCATCAAGTACATTAATCCAATCATCAATGCCAAAATCTTTGGGTGCAACAAAATCAGCCATAGAAAGAAATTGATTGTACTCAGGATCAAACGTATACGATGTGTATGCAATTATTCTCTTGCTTGGATAATTAGCGTGTATTTCTCTAATTATAAATGCCCCTTCTTTGTCATAACCAAGCTTTTTTCCAACACCCGAAATGTCACACAAGATTATATCGTACGGCTCGACATCTCTAATTGTATCAATATCAGTTTTGTGATATATTTGATACTCATTCGCTTTTAGGTATGGTTCTGGAGTAAAATCATTATCATCTATGATTAACATTTTAACATACTTGCGCAATTCTGCAATGCCATTAGGCAATTTCAACACAGAATTTTCAGACAAATCAGATATCATATTCATGATAATACATATATGCGGAATTTTCATTTTTATCCCCCATTCAAGTCAACTGAATAATATCAATAACATTATATAGCAAAATTCCCGGATTTTCAACATAAAAAAGGGCGGACGCACCGTGGTAACGGCTGCGCCCGCCCTTTTTGCGTTTATGGGGTCTGTTTCTTCTTTCGGGGGCCTCTCGGCTTCGAGGTGGGCTTCCGTTCCACCCCGTTTCGGAAGTGGGTGCTTTCGTATCGGTCAAAGAAAACCAATAATCCGAACCCATCCCCTATCGGAAACAGGTTCGGATTATATGGGTTTGGTGCCGGTGGTGGGACTCGAACCCACACGGGGGATTAGCCCGACGGATTTTGAATCCGCTACGTCTACCAATTCCATCACACCGGCACGTGGTTGCGCGCGCCTTTCCATTCCGGAGTCCCGATTCTCCCCCATCTCAGGCGACAGGAGAGAACCGAGGCGAGAACTCATAAAACCGCCGGAATTATCATACCGCAAAACCATTGAAAAATCAAGGGTTAAGCGGAATTTGGAAACGGCAGACGTTCCCGCTTTTGAGTCCGTCACGTCTACCAATTCCATCACACCGGCGCGCAGGAGGTATTATACTACATTCCTCCCCAAAGCGCAAGGGGTTACTCCCCCGGTTTTTCCGAATTTTCCGTCCCGTCCTCCTCCAGATCCAGATCCGCCGCCGTCAACGCCATCAGATCCTCCTTCCCCGGAGCCTCCATGGCCGCCACCCGGTTGGCCTGCCGGGCCACCGCCGCCTCAAAGATATTCCGCACGTCCCGGGCGTTGCCGAAGTTCTCGTCCCGGCGGTCATACATCACCTGGAACGCCTCCGCCGCGGCCTGATCCGTCTCCTCGTCCAGGGTGTACCCGTTCTTTTTGCACACCGAGCGGAAAATCTCCGCCAGCTGCTTCCCATCGTAATCCTCAAAGTAGAAATATTTGTTGAAGCGGCTCTCCAGCCCCGGGTTGGCGTGGATAAAGTCCCCCATCAGATCGGTATACCCCGCCACAATGACGATCAGATCGTCCCGGTGGTCCTCCATCCCCTTCAGCAGCACCTCGATGGCCTCCCGGCCGAAATCGTTGGCGTTGTCCTGGTTGGCCAGGGCGTAGGCCTCGTCGATGAACAGCACCCCGCCCAGGGCCTTGTCCACCGCCTCCTGGGTTTTCAGGGCGGTCTGCCCCACAAAGCCCGCCACTAGCCCGGACCGGTCCACCTCCACCAGCTGCCCCTTGCTCAGCACCCCGACGGCATGGTAAATCTTTGCCAGCAGGCGGGCCACCGTGGTCTTGCCCGTCCCCGGATTGCCCATAAACACCAGGTGCAGCGACATGGGCGGCACCGGAAGTCCCGCCTCCGCCCGGAGCCCCCGCACCTTCACCAGGTTGATCAGCCCCTTCACGTCCTCCTTCACCTTGTCCAGCCCGCACAGCCCGTCCAGCTCCGCCAGCAGCTCCTCCAGGCTGGGCTTCGGCTCCGGGGGGGCCTCCCGCGCCTCCGCGCCCCCGGCCTTCTCCGGGGCGGGAACCGCCGCCTCGTCCTCCGGCTTCCCCGTGGGCACGGGCCTGCCATCGGTGCGGCGGGCCACAAACTCGTTCACGTCCAGCCCGGACTTGCCGCCCTTCACCCCGCAGTGGTCGCAGTAGCTGGACAGGGAATCGGCGCAGGAATTGACAAACCCCGCCTCCGCCTCGCTCACCTTGCCGTCCACCGCCGCGAACAGCAGCAGCATCAGGGTGAACGTGTCCACAAAGCGGCGGCTCTGGCTGGTGTCCCGCTCCAGATCCGCCTGGATCATCCGGCGGAAAAAGCCGGGCAGCACAAAGCGGTCATACTCCTCCACCAGGGAGGCCAGCTCCCAGTACAGCACCGTGGGCACCGGGTTCCCCTTGGCGTAAATGGCGTTGTAGTATTCCACGTGCCGGGGGGTCAGGGCCTGATCCGCCCGCCACACGCCGCAGGCGCACTGGCGCAGGAAGCCGTCGGCCTCCCGGCCGAAGGCCACCCGGGCGGCGGCGTCGGTGATCTGCCGCCGGAAGGCGGTCACCGCCTCGTCATATTGCTTATGGACGGCGGCGGGGGTCATGGGCTGGGACATGGCGGACACGCTCCTATTCTATGATCTGATATGGATTAAGCGATCGGATGAGGTCACACCATGGCCTGCTCCAACGCCTCCAGAAAGGTCTGCTTCTCCAGGGGCTTGTAGAGGAAGCCCTTGGCCCCGATGCAGTCCGCCTCCTCTATGGTGTCGTCGTAGGCCAGGGAGGACACCATGACAATCCGGGCCTCCGGGTGCTCGTCCAGCAGCACCTGGGCCGTCTCCAGCCCGTCAATCCCCGGCATAATGATGTCCAAGGTCACGATATCCGGCGCAACCTCGGCGTAGCGGGCAATGGCCTCCTCGCCGTTCTCGCAGTAGGCGGCCACCTCGTAGTCGGTATCCTCCAGCAGCTTGCAGATCTGGATCTCCGTCACTCGGGAGTCGTCCACCACCATAACCTTCTTTTTCATCGTAAACAACCCTCTTTCCAAATCATAGTTTAGACTCTTGCTTCCAAGGAGATGTGATGGAGCAGGCGCAGCCGCTCCCCCTGGTCGCCGGTATAGTCCAGCACGATATGCTCCCCGAAGCCCTCCGGCACATAGCCCCCCCGGCGGAAGCCGGGGACGCTGAACCGGGCGGGAAGCCCCACCGCCTGAAACAGCCGGGACAGCACAAGGCCGCCCAGCACGTTCAGATATTCTTTGGCGACCTCCTCCACCACCTCGGGGGGGAGGTCGTCGGTGCCGATCATCCCCTGGGCCAGCCGGACAAACAACGCCTCGTCCGCGCAGACGGACAAAAAGCCGTCCATCCCCCGCTCAAAGGTGATATACACCGTGCCGGGATTGTCCTCCGGCCCCTTCTCCGGGGCGTTTTCCATCAGGCTCAGGCAGATCCCGGCCTCCCGCCGGGTAATGGCCCGGGTGATCTCGTCCAGCAGGGCCGAAAGCTCCTCCCGGGGAAATATGTAATCCATGCCAGCCCTCCTCTCTCCTGCTTGGCCGGGGCTACATCACCAGAATTTCCCCGGCCACCATTTTCGCCACGCACTGGTGCTCCTCATGCCGCAGGCGGGTGATCTCGTCCCCGATGCTGATCTCCGTCCCGGCGTAGGCCACGCCGCACTCCAGCCGCCCGTCCTCGCCCCGGTCCTTCAGCTCCGCCTTGATGTCGATGAGATCCTCCTCCAGCTGCTGGAGGCGCAGCTCCGCCGTGTTCAGCTTCATCCGCACCTTGCTGAGCAGGCTGGCCTTCACCGGGCTGTCCAGCTGGCACTCCAGCTTCTCCAGCTCCATCTCCAGCTCCTTCAGCTCCTTGCGCACCTGCTCCCGCTCGAAGTTGGTGCAGGGCAGTCCCCCCAGGGCGATGGAGGTGCGGCACTCGGACTTGGCCCCCACGGCGGTCGCGCTCACCTTCTTGGCGGCCCACACCCGTCCGCCCATGATGGTGCCCCGCCCGGACCGCACCAGCACCTCGCCGTCGCAGTAGATGCTGCCGTTGATGATGGCGTCGGTCTGGAGGTTCTCCCGGACGTAGATGGTGGCGTTTTCAATATATTTGGAGAAAATGCAGCGGTGGGCCCGGACGGTGGTGGTGCCGTCGCCTAAAATGCCCTTCACCACCGTGAGGTCGCCTCCGGCCTCCACGGTGCTGCCCGCCTCGATGACGCCGCCCACCCAGATGCTGCCCATGGCCCGGACGGTGAACCCGGTGAGCACGTCCCCCTTGATGCTCACATCCCCCAGGAACTTGATGTTCCCGGTGGAGAAATCCACATTGCCCGGAACCTCCAGCACGGGCTTCACCTGGAAGCTGCGCCCGGTGAACTCCACGTGGCCGGACACGGAGGCCAGCAGGGCGTCGCCGTCCTCGCTGATCTCGGTGTTGCGCCCCTTGGGCAGGGGCACCTCCTTGCCGCTCTTGGCGGGGATCTCCTGATCCAGCACCGTGCGGCCCGGGTCCCCCTCGGTGGGGCGGATGAGGCGGCAGATCTCCTGCCCCTCCTTCACGTTGTGGATCAGGTTCAGGGCCGTGTAGTCCACCTGGTCGTACTCGTCCACCTGGAGCACCCGCTCCACCACCCGGGGCACATAGTCCACAATATTCCCGTTCTTGCCGTCGAAGGCGGGCTTGCCCTGGGCGATCAGGAACAGGTGGAAATAGCGTTCCTCGTCATGGGCCAGCCGGTCCGCCAGCCGCTCGTCCAGGCCGTAGATGATCCCCTGATCCTCCAGGGCCTGGTGGAGCAGCTCCCGGGTCAGCTCCCGCCCCTGGCCCGTGGGCGGGAACACCATCACCCAGGCAAACAGCTTGTCGGCGGACAGGAAGATCCAGGGATGGGCGTCCATCCCCGCCGGCTTTTTCTCCGGATCCTCCCCGTCCTCCCCCTTGGCCGCCTTCTTCTGCCGGGCCTTTTCGGCGTTCTTGTTCTGGTTCTGGACGGACTTCAGCCGGAAGGCAGCCGCCGTCCGCACAGCCCCCTGGAGCCGGGACTTCTCCTTCTTTACCACCTCCGGGGGTAGGACCCCCTCCTCGTCCAGGCATAGTCGGGGGGCGGGCAGGCCGCCCCGCTCCCGCCGCCGGATGGTGTAGAGCTGCTGGAGGGGGTGCTCGGCGGTCAGCTTGATCAGGGCCGGCTCCTCGGCGGGGAAGGGGGAGGACTCCGGCGCGGCCTCCTCCTGGGGCTCAGGCTGGAGGCTTCCGCCGCCCTCCTCCTGAACGGGCGGCTCCTCCTTGGAACCAAACAGGATCGATGTAATCTTCTCCCTAATAGACATTGACAGCACCGCCGTTCCAAATAATTCCCGCCCCGGAGGACGTTATATTCTATTATAGCAAACCCGCCCCCCGTTGACAAGACAGAATTGCCCGGGGGACGGCCCCTGGGCTGACAAAATTTTTTCGGGGAAATGTAAGATGAACTTGACGCAAAATGTAAAGCGTGCTATACTCGTATCGTAAAGCGTACTTTACATCAACCCCCACAAGGGGGAATCCATTCCGGCGCAGCCCGTCCGCGCCGTCAGGAGGGAGCCTATGGAAAACCGAATCGCCGCCCTGCGGAAGGAGCGGCGGATCTCCCAGGCGGAGCTGGCGGAGGCGGTGGCCGTCACCCGGCAGACCATCATCTCGCTGGAGAGCGGGCGTTACAACGCCTCCCTCCTGCTGGCCCACAAGATTGCCAGGTATTTTGAAACCACCATTGAGGACATTTTCTTATTTGAGGAGGAAGGATCATGAAACGAAACTGCAATTTTACCATCACCCCCGTCTTTTGGGCCGGCGTGGCCCTCAGCTTTGCCGTTCAGGTGCTCCGCGCCCTGATGGAGCCTGCGGGTACGCTGAATATCGTCTTTTGCTTCGCGCAGGGCGCCGCCGTAGGGCTGCTGGGCGTGGGCCTGCTGTACGGCTCCCCCAAGATCCGGCCCCTGTTTGACCGCTTCCGCGCCTTCAAGCTGCGGCTGCTGGGCCGCGGAAACGCCGGCTGAGGAGGGGTCCCTATGCTGATGCATATGTTTGACACGTCCGACTACGACCGCTCCCTGCGCCGCCGCCGTCTGCTGGGCTTCGGCCTGCTGGCGGTGGGGATTACGGGGCTGGTGTGCTACATCCTGATGATCCACGACAGCGATGTCCTGTCCGACTATGCCCGGGGCTTCTATCTGGGCGCGGCCGCCGGCATCACTGCGGGGGCGTCGTACCTCCTGATTCGGATGCAGTACCTGCTCACCCACCCGGAGGCCCGGAAGAAGGCCAAAATCCAGGAGCAGGATGAGCGGGAAAAGGCCATCATCAACCAGGCGTTCCAATTCGCCGGGATGTTTACCTTTTTCGCCGCCGTGGCCTCCATGTTTGTGCTGGCGGCGGTGAGCCGCACGGCGGCTCTGGCGGTGTTTGGCGTCATCGTGGTATACGCTGTCACCTGGCTGACTGCCAACCTGTACCTGTCCAAAAAGCTGTGAGCGTCCGCTATCTCACCCTGGCTGTCCCTCCGGAGCTGGCGGGCCAGGAGGTGAACACCCTCCTGCGCCGCACCCTGGGGCTGTCCGGCACGGTCCTGCGGCGGGTGAAGTGGCTGGAGGACGGCATCACCCTGGACGGGGCGCGGGTCAACGTCCGCGTCCGGGTGCGGGAGGGCCAGACCCTGTCCGTCCGGCTCACCGACCCCGCGCCCACGTCCGGGGTGGTCCCCGCCCCCGGCCCCCTGGACCTGGTGTACGAGGACCCGGACCTGATCGTCCTCAACAAGGCTCCCGGCGTGCTGGTGCACCCCAGCCACGGCCACTTTGATGATACCTTGGGTAATTTCCTGATGGATTATTACAGAAGGTCCGGGGACGAATCCGACTTCCACCCCGTCCACCGCCTGGACAAGGGCACCTCCGGCCTGCTGGCGGTGGCCAAGCACCCCCA
>OFGF01001558.1_pt1 | contig 13992 bp, 11 predicted proteins | sample 1521711 | NCBI WGS metagenome assembly OFGF01 (sample SAMEA3504092, study PRJEB24116) | mouse gut metagenome | biome: mouse gut; feature: mouse-associated habitat; material: faeces | place: Denmark | collected 2011 | reverse complement strand
GGGCAATACAAAGCCGCTGCTGCTGGCCCCCGGACAGTCCCAGGGCGTTCTTTTTCAGCCGATCCTTCACCTCGTCCCATATGGCCGCGCTCTTAAGGGATCTCTCCACGATATCGTCCAGTCTGGCTTTGCCTTTGATCCCATGAGTTCTGGGTCCATAGGCAATATTGTCGTAAATACTCATGGGAAAAGGGTTCGGTTTCTGGAATACCATGCCGATTTCCCGGCGAAGCATATTTACATCCCTGCCTGGAGCATAGATATCCGCATTCTCATAACGCACCTCGCCGGTGATCTTCACCCCGGCAACCAGATCATTCATCCGGTTCAATGTCTTTAAGAAAGTGGATTTTCCGCAGCCGGAGGGACCAATGAAAGCAGTGATGTTCTTTTCCCGGATCTCCATATTGATATTTTTCAATGCCTGCACAGCGCCATACCACAGGCACAAATTTTTTGCAGTGATTATGTTGCTCATAAAGATCTCCTTTTCTTGAAGTATCTTCCCACCAGCACGGCGGCAAGGTTGACCGCCAGTGTCAGCATCATCAAAATAGCTGCGATTGCAAAGGCGATTTCAAATTCGCCGCGGTCTTTTGCATAGACATACATGGCCACGGTGAGCGATGCCCCGGAACTGCGGATTCCTGCAAAAAAACCGTTCAGCACATGGGCAAATCCCGCCGTATACAGCAGAGCCGCTGACTCTCCTAAAATCCTGCCAATCGACAGGATACAGCCGGTGACCACCCCATCGATGCATCCCGGAAGTACCACGGTGCGTACCACCCGCCATTTTCCGGCTCCCAGGCCGAAAGCGCCTTCACGGTAACTCTGTGGCACAGTCTTTAAACTTTCCTGGGCTGTCCGCATGATCGTTGGCAGATTCATGATCACCAGTGTCAATGCACCAGCCAGCAGGGATGTTCCCAGAGTCCCTGCAAATACCATCATACCTACGAAACCATAGATAATAGACGGAATGCCTGAAAGGGTTTCCGCCGCATATTCAATACCCGCCACCAGTCTGGGGTTTGCTGCATATTCCGTCAGATAAATGGCCGCGCCTACCCCCAGAGGCAAAACGACCAACAATGTTGCTATGATAATATAAATCGTATTCAGGATATCCGGCAGTATCCCAATCCTGTCGGCCAGCACACTTGGCTTTGTGGACAGCAGCTCCCATGTAATATTGGGAAGCCCCTTATACAGTACATAGAGGATAAGAAATAACGCCAGACCGCAGGTAACCGCCACCGAAAGCGCCATCATCCCTTTCATGGCGCCTATGTATGCCTTTCTGCTGTTTGAAACAGACTTATCTTTTTGCATATGAACCTCCAAACATCGATGGACTCATTTCCTTCACGTTTTACTGCGCTTCAGGAAAAAATTCAGAGCCGCGTTGATCATCAAGATAAACAGGTAAAGCACCAGTGCGATGGAGAACAATGCCTGCCTTTGCAGGCTGCCGGCACTGGAGTAAGACATCTCGCTGGCTACCGCAGTGGTAAGGAACCGGACGCTCTGGAACAGCCCCGGCATATTGGGCACATTCCCCGAAACCATCATTACCGCCATGGCTTCCCCAATGGCACGTCCCACGCCCAGAACCACCGCCGCCGCAATCCCGCTCTTTGCCGCCGGGGCGGATACCCGGAAATAAGTCTCTATCGGCGTGGCTCCTAGGGCCAGAGAAGCATCTTCATACTCCTGCGGCACAGCCTCCAGGGCAGTAACGGATACCTTGATAATAGAGGGCAGGATCATGACAGCCAGCACAATGATTGCCGCCAGCAGGCTTGCCCCGTCCGGCACAGAAAAAAGTTTCCGGATACCCGGTACAAGGATCAGCATACCCACCAGGCCATAAACAACTGACGGGATACCTGCCAGCAGGCTGACTGCGGATTCCACTATGGCTTTTATCTTCGGCGGTGCCAGCTTTGCCAGATATACTGCCGTCAGAAAGCCGATGGGGACGCCGAACAGAATTGCTCCGGCAGTACCGTAAATGCTGGTAAGGATAAAGGGCAGGATCCCAAAGACTGGTTCCTTTGCCGTAGACTCCCATGTGCTTCTGAACAGGAACGAAAACACCCCGATCCGCCGGATACCGGGGATGCCCGACAGAACCAGATATACGGTGATCAGCAGGACACATCCCACCGTGACCAGACCCAGAAGAAGAAATACCCCATGAATGAAGTTCTCCATAAACTTTTGCTGTTTTCGCATACTATGTACCTCTTATTCCACAATACAAATTGCTCTACAGTCAGACGGAATAACGATTCCTGACGAATATGCGCCCGACATAATTGCAAGGTTGCCATAAACAGTAATTTCCCGCCTGTGGCAACCCTGCCGTTTCTCTGCATCCCTGCTTATGCGCAAGGCTGTCGTATTTTACTTATCTGTCCGCAGCGGGCATATATGGCTGGCGGCCTTTTTGCTGCAGGCCGCTGCAAATTTCCATGACATACAGCTCAATTTGCCGCCACGGCGCCGGCATTGGCGATCAGTTCCGCCGCATCGGGGGATGTTGCAAACTCAAAGAACGCCTGCGCCGCATCTGAAAGTGCCGTATCTTTCCTTGTGACAAGGACAAAGGGCCTCTGTATCACATAACTGCCATCCTTCACTGTGTCCTCAGTAGGTGCCACTCCGCCCACTGTGACAGCCTTTACGGAGTCTTTGAGGGAAGCCAGAGACGCATAGCCAATGGCATCCGGATTCTGGGCAACTGCCGTGATCACGTCTCCGGTGGAGGTCAGTTCCTGACGGTACTGGCATTGCTCCTTGGTGTCTGTGATGGATTCAAACCCGTCCCTGGTACCACTGCCCGCTTCCCGGCCGATAAGCACTACGGGCGCATCGTTGCCGCCCACATCCTTCCAGTTGGTAATCTCGCCGGTGTAGAGTTTTGCAATTGTTTCCACATCCAGATCCACAACAGGATTCTCAGGGCTGACAATCACCGCAATGCCGTCATAAGCCAAAATTGTAGCTTCCAACCCACCAGCTGCTTCCTCTTCCTTCAGGTTACGGCTGCTCAGACCGATATCACAGCGCCCCTCCTGCACCGCCTGGATACCGGAACCGGACCCGGTGGGGTTGTATGTAAATGTCACACCGTCATTCTGGTTCTCAAACGCCTCGCCCAGCGCCCCGATGACCTTCTCCATGGAAGTGGAGCCGTCCGTGGCTACGGTTCCGGTAAGTTTTGCTGATTCTGAATTGTTTCCGGCGCCAGAGTTGCCAGCCGGGGTCTGACCACAGCCGGCCAGAGTCAGGCAAAAGATTGCAGCGGTCATTACAAGACCAATTCGTTTTTGATTTTTTTTCATAACACATCACTCCTCTTCTTTTCCACAGTATTTTGCAGTATATTGCAGACCGTTTGAATTCATTTTCTTTGTTTCATGTCCTGCCTGCAATTATAAGGATACATCCTGAATGTAAAATCCAAAAGTAACCTTTTGTAAAATCTTTGTATAATGGACTCTTTCCGCAAAAGTCAGGCAAGATCATTCGCTTTCCTGCTTTTTATTCCACAAACCATGGCGGCTGGTCAGAAACACTCCGGCACAGAGCGCCGTAAACGGCGCCACCGTTACCAATCCAAAAGATCCTGCCACCGTGTGGAGAAGTTCCGCGGCAACATACCTGTAGTTAAGAATATTGGAAAGCGGCGTCCCCTGAGCCATAAATACCATCAGCAGCGCCACATATCCGCCGGAATAGGCAAACAGTAATGTGGTAGTCATCGTCCCCATTGCAGCCCTCCCTACATTCATGCCTGATCGGACTGCTTCCCGCCAGCCCAGGCCGGGTTTCTTTTCCACCACTTCACAGACGGCTGAGGTAATGTCCACGGACAAGTCCATAATGGCGCCTGAAGCCCCAATGAAAATAGACGCCATGAAGATCCTCGTCAGATTCAAATGCTGGTATCCGGCGTACAACAGACTTTCCGAATAAGACATGACAGCCCCATGGATCTCAAAAAAGCCCGTGAACATGCTCCCCATTACACAGGCAACAAGAATACCCATAAAAGACCCGGACACGGCGGCAATACAGCGGCGGTCAAACCCATATACCAGGGCAATGATAAGTACTGTCAATGTCAAAGTCACCGCCAGTCCCACCCAAACAGGATCCCAGCCCTTCAGATACAACGGAACAAGCACTTTCCAAATCATAAGGACCGTCAGGAAAAAGGACAGCACCGCACGCAATCCTGTCCTTCCGGCAAAAAGGATCAGCAGCAGGATAAACATTGCCGCCAGCAGCAGTTCCCATGGAGCACGGTAGTGATCGATCATGGAGACACTCAATATTTCCCCATTCTGATAGTTGATTCGGACCAATGCCTTGTCGCCTGCGGAAAAAAGCTTATCCTGCTCCAGGGAGCCATTTAGCAGGTTTCTCCCTTCCACAATCCGCCCCCGAAACGCCCCGCCCAGGATCTCCAGCTGGCAGCGCTGTTCCCCGGAGCGTACCAGACCGGTATCTATCACCATAGATTCATCAGAGGAAAGAACCCGGGCCGCCCTTATATCCGATTCCTGAAAAACAAGATTCCCTTCAAATCCCGTGGGAACCGCCAGCAGCATCAGTATAATAGCCAGACATGCAAAAACCGGGGCATTATAGCGAAGATGCCATTTATTTGATATCATAATTCATTTCCTTTCTAAAAAAATGGGGGGGCGTTTTCGTCTGCAGACACAAAACGCCCCCTGTATAAGGAACTGCGCATAAGTCTGCACACAGTTCCTGCAAATTACTTACTTCACACCCAGCATATCCGCCAGCTTTACATAAATATCTGTGTTGTCATAATATCCGTCAAACTGCTCCGCATTCATCCCATCCGCAAACATTGCCACAGGAAGTCCCGTATGGCTGTAGGAAGTGAAGGAAACGCCGGACTTATTGTTGAGGATATGCGTGATCGTCACTGTCAACGGCTCGTAAGTGCCATAGGCCACATATTCCGCCTGCTCAGCCATACCGGTATCCTTTTCGTTCACGCTTTTCTCATAAGCAGTCTCCAGAAGGCCCAGTTCATAGTCTGTCAGCGCCAGTTTATCATCTGCATCTCCATCGGCGCGCAACCCGAACAGTTCTTCAATGTCAGCCAAGACTGTCTCAAAAGGAGTCTTGTTCTCCTTATATGCAGAGACATAATCGCTGTCAAATCTTGCGAAAGAAATCTTCTGGCTATCAAGCAGGGAAAGATAGGTGTCATAATCCGTACCGGCAAAACCGATGGTCAGTCCGCCCGTCTCATGGTCTCCCGTGACCAGGATCAGAGTTTCCCCCGGATGCTCTTTTGCGAAGTCAATTGCCACCTGCACGGCATCAGCCATGGCCAAAGTGTCATGGATCGTTGATGCGGCATCATTGGCATGGCAGGCCCAGTCGATCTTGCCGCCCTCGCACATAAGGAAGAAACCCTGATCATTATCCAGGACGTCGATTCCCTTTTCCACATAGTCAGCCAATGACCACATTCCATCCGTCCGGTCCAGTTCATAGGCCATAGCGGAAGAATCCGCCAGATGCTCGTCGATCAGTATAACCGGACCGGAAGTAACCTTCTCCGCTTCAGCCTGTGTCTTAACCACCGTGTAGCCCGCATTTTCCGCCAGCACATACAGATCCTCTTTATCCTTGTCCGCCCCGGTCGGTTTCAGCAGGCCACCGCCGGCAAAATACTCAAAACCGGAATCGATCAACTCCAGACCGATTTCGTAATAGCTGGACCGGCTGGCCTGATGCGCATAAAAAGCGGCGGGAGTTGCATGATTCAGATTTACCGAAGAAATGACGCCAACCCGCATCCCCAGCTGATCATGTACCTTTTCCGTGATCGTTTCATAGGAGACCGTGGCGGTTTCATCCACATTGATAGATCCGGAATAGGTTTTATGCCCTGTGGCAATGGATGTAGCGGTGGAGGCTGAATCAGGGGCAAAGCTGTTGGAATCGTATGTCACAACGGAACCCACCGTTTCAAATCCCATGAAGTTCAGCGCTACCGGACCATCCAGCACCGCCCCCTGATTATCCTCCAGACTCGGCACTGCTTTCATATAATCGCTGTCGTCCATCGCCCCCAGATAGTCTGCGGCGGACTGGAACTGCGGGAAGCTCATGCCGTCACCGATAAACAGGAATACATACTTTGGATGCCGGGACTGTTCTTCTTCAGGCTTCGCAGCCACATCCTCCCCGTTCCCATTGGCAGGGACAGAGCTCGGCGTGGAAGTTGGAGCAGAAGCAGGAGCACCCCCGTTCACGGTTCCGGACACCGCGCCGTTCGGAGCTGCGGCACAGCCGGAAAGCAGAGCCATCGTCGAAACCAACATCAAAACTTTAGATACAAATTTTTTTCTCATTTTTTCCTCCTCATCAGATATGATTGTATTTGAAACAAATATATCATAACCCTCTGATTGTAATATCTGCTATCATGGTTTTGAAAAATTTATGTAAAACAGCGGTTGCCATTCACTCTGCTGTTCAACACATATTCAAAATTGACGCCATAAATACAGGAACTGTCCGTTTCGTTGATGCCTGCCGCAACAAAATCGCCCGCAGACGCACATGCCTTTTCCAGGCCGCTGCCTTGCAGATATAGCGCGGCAAAAGCGGCGGCAAACAAATCACCTGTACCATGAAAACGCCGCGGCAATTTTTCCGCCCACACTTCCGAAAATACCCCGCCTGAATATATCAGTTCACCAATCTCTCCGGCACGTTCCATACCAGTCAGTACGATTGCCGCAGGAGTGTACTCCGCAAGCCGCTTTACTATCTCTTTTGCAGATTCAGGCGATGTGTCTGACCGATACTCGATTCCAGCCAAAAAGCATGCTTCCGTGAGATTGGGAAGAATTATGTCCGCTGATTTTATCAGATCCGCCATCGCTGTCACATATTCGCCATCGTAGGCCGGGTAGAGCCTGCCATTATCTCCAAATGCGGGATCTATAATAATCTCTGCACTTTCATTTGAAAAATCACTAAAACAGGTTTTTACAACATCTACAACGCCTGCCGATCCGAGATAGCCTGTCAGAAAAGCGTCAAACAGAAAACCGTTTTCCTGCCATGCCGCCAGAATATTCTTCATTTCATATGTCAAATCAAGACAACTCCATTTATCAAAAGCCGTATGGTTTGAAAGAACCGCTGTGGGCAGCACACAGGTTTCCATGCCGTATGCGGAAAGCACAGGAAGCGCCACAGTCAGCGAACACCGGCCTACGCAGGATAAATCCTGTATTGTGAGTATTCTTTTGGACAGCATAAACACTCCTCCCTCGCTTATAATGAAATTATTGCATCGCTATATTAACTGCTGTTCGTTAATCATCAATTTGAACTTTAATCCAAGCTTTTCTGCGGCTTTGCGGCATAACCTCATACGCTCCATGAAGATTTCAAAATAATCCATAACGGAACTAAAGTGCGTGTCAACAGACAGCTTTAGCTTAATAAGCGTATGTGCCTCATTAATCTTCAACTCTGATTTTACAACAGAATAATTTACCCTGTCATGAATATCAAAATTGCGGACATCCTGATTTCGCACACGTGAACGGCGCACATCTGATTTGTCCGCTATAATGAGCGCTGCTGCTACAGCATTCACAGGCACACCCGTTCCTTCGTCATGGTTTCCTATTGCTGTGGTAATGACGGCAATCTCCCTGGGAGTGAAGTGCAATTTATCAAGCAGTCTGAACGCCATAACAGCTCCGCTCTGGCTGTGGTCTATACGATTGACCAAATTACCGATATCATGCAAATAACCCGCAATTTTCGCAAGTTCAATTTCCTGTTCCGGATACCCTAATGTTTCCAGTATATATCCGGCGGTTTCCGCCACATGAGTAACATGGGCAAAACTATGTTCCGTAAACCCAAGTGCTGCCAGCGATGCATCCGCTTCTGCAATATAAGTTCTTATGTCTTCGTTTTTCCTGATTTCCTCATAATTTATCATATAAGTATTCTTTCCATTTCTCTAAACCTTTATGTTTTTCCTTTTTGATTGTGGTCTGATTGTACCATCTAAATATTGAAATCTCTATCTCAGAAATGTAAAATCGATGTAAAGTTACGTGATCTGCTATTTACTTTTCCTTAATATCCAAAACCAAAACATCCAGATTCCCTGTCCAATGTTCCGTTATCGTCCGTTATGTCAAGACAAAAAATATGAATTGATTTTCCTATTCTGTGTTATCATATAAACGTGTTTTGGAGCTTTTTCACATGCAAAGACTATTTGTATATAGGCGGTGTCCCTACTGTCATCAACAGAAGTTCTGCAAATGTTTTTGAGCTTTTTATTGCAGTTTCATCTTCTCCACCCACTTCAGCCCCTCGTTCTCTTTCAGAAGCCCCATACGATACAGTGCCTGTACGCAATCTACATACCCCTGCATATATGCCCGTAATTCCTGTGCAGAGGCAAAATCCTCCTGACATTCTTTTATTTCTTCCAGTTTCTCTCTCTGCCCTGCAGAAAGCGTTTCCAGCTATAAATGAGCAAAATTGAATTTTAACCAAAATTGCATTAAATGCTTTAAAACTAAAGACATCATACCTTTTTGGGTTTATACTGTTTTTGTCCAGAAAACAATAACCTGCAAAGGATGATGTCTTATAGAAAACAGTATATACCATTCAACGCTGCTTTACAACTGCTTTAGGAACTTAAATTTATGCCGTGTCTTCCCCCAGACCGTCATGAAGCATTCATGGCCATAATGATATCCGTCTTTTCCCTCGGGTATCATGGGAAGACTATCGATTTTGAAAAATACAGCCCCTGCCACCATACCGCGGTTGCGCAACGGCATCGTGTTTAACTATGCCATCGTCATTTACGACAAATCCAAATCAAAGGAGAAGATTGTACAGGACATTGCGGATGAACTGCCCGTACCGCCGGTTGCCTCTTGGTTCCTTTGCGGTACCTGCCTGCGGCCAATCGCTTTGGAAAACCGCCGCAGGGCTTGTATTATTGATGCATTGTACAATGGGCGGTTTGATGATAAGCGGAATTCTGACGTAAGGGAATCGACTATTGATTTGCCAGAATTTACGGCTTGAGAGGATCTCCAAGATATGTTACTGTAAAGTTTATCTGTGCCGGAACAACTGTGGGAGGATGCCCGGAAAGGGAATTGCGGAAATGGTTCAAAAGCTTTCCTTGTCCGCCGGCAGTAAAACGAATAAAATAAATTTAGTAAATGTTTATAACTATTGTGCAGCGAACATAGGCTGCTCCATAAAATCAATAGATGATATGACGAAAATGGAGCGTATACAATGAAGACAGTGATACCAATTATTATGCAGCCTGACACTGAGAAATACTTCTGGGTGAGAAGCGTTTTGGACGGTATCCGGAGTAGCGCAGCGCGATATGACTATGAGCTGCTGGTGGCGGACAGGGATATTATCAGTAAAGGCTTTCTTCCAAAAAACAGGCCGGTTCTTGTAAACGGACATATGGCTGAGTGGCTTTCCGATACAGCCGTTTTCCTGTGGCTGAACGGTTATATCCCCATCATCATCAGCGCGGGAACGGCAATTTTAAGGCGCTGCAGATATTCGAGCGTATATTTCGATTTGGCCTCTGGCGTTCAGGATATCGTGGATTACTGTATTGCTGGGGGACGCAGGAATATAGCGCTTTTCGGTGTCAGATCCAGGGTATCGGGAGACTGGGAGAAGGTGCAGCTCTTTAGAAGGAGCGCTGCCGAGTGCGGCTTGGAAGAATTTCCCGTTTATTATCTGGAAGATACCCTTGAAAAATGTATGGATCGGTTTATCGAAGCTTTTTTTGAAAATAATATTGATGCCATAGTCTGTGCCAATGATTCCGTAGCTATTCTTCTGATTCAGGAAATGCTGAAAAACGGTATTAAGATTCCGGAAGATGCATATGTAGTCGGGGTAGGAGATTCCGTTGCAGGGAGGTTGATCAGCGTACCATTGATTTCTCTGAATGTAGACTATTTTGAAATGGGAAAGCAGGCAGTAAGGCTATGGCGTTACATTTATCGGGACGGTGCGGATACGGATATCTCCGTGGCGATATCCTGTAAGCTGAATACCAAGAACGTAGGCGGTGAGCCCTTGAAACGGCAGAAGTATGAAGAGCATACCTTTACGGACAGTGGCGAAGGTCTCTGGAATGATTATTTCTATGAAGATGAGAAGGTACAGAGGCTATTGAAGCTGGAAACGCTCCTGCGGGATTGCGACGAACTGGACTTGGCATTGCTTGAGGCCATAAAGAATGAAAAAACGGATGAGCAGATTGCGGATGAGGTATGGCTGAGCAGCCGCGCGGTACGCTATCGGATTTCCAAGATGATGAAGAAAGCGGATATGCAGGGCAGAAGTGAGATTGTGGCTTTGATGAGGGAATTTGATATCTGGGAAAAATAAGAAGTACAGGAGAAGAGCGATGAGCAAGCTGGAGTTTAGAGGATATGAGATACTTTCGGCCGATTTGGGAGCAGAAAACTATATGCCTGACATTAAAAATGTGGATTATATCCATGCAGGATATACCCTGACCCCGCGGGTCAGGCAGGAGGATGCGGAATCTATTGGGCGGGGGATGATTTGGACCCTTTTACCCTATACCCTTCAGGATAATTATAACCGGACTCGAAGGCCCCGGACCTTTCAGGCGGCTGTTCTGGAGAATGATAAACTGAGGGCAATCTTCCTGCCGGAGCTGGGAGGGCGCCTCTGGTCCTTGTATCACAAGGTTCTTGACAGGGAACTGCTTTACGTGAATTCGGTCTTCCAGCCAGCAAATCTGGCTCTGAGAAATGCATGGTTTTCTGGAGGCGTGGAGTGGAATATAGGTATCAAGGGGCATAATCCCCTGACATGTTCTCCGGTTTATGCCTGTCGTATGGAGGATGGGGAGGGGAACCCTGTCCTGAGGATGTACGAATATGAGAGGATTCGCGGCGTAGTCTACAGCATGGATTTCCTCTTGCCGGACGATTCCGATGTTTTGTATGTAAAGACTACCGTGGAGAACACCGCGGAGGAAGATAAATACATGTACTGGTGGTCCAATATAGCCGTGCCCGAGACAAGGGATACCAGAGTGATCGCTCCCTGCAGGGAAGCCCTGCAGACGCATTACGGAGAGAATGGTTATGTAATCGATGCGGTGGATATTCCCTTCCCTCGTGGGGATGGGATTGACTGTACCTATCCGCGAAATGCAGAATGCTCCCGGGACTATTTCTTCCGACTCGAGAAGGAACAGAAAAAATGGGTGGCTTCGGTGGAGAAAGACGGCATAGGCCTTCTGGAGTTTTCCACACCGGAACTGATGGGACGCAAGCTTTTCCTCTGGGGACAGGGGCAGGGCGGAAGGAACTGGAACAGTTGGCTGGCGGGTGAGCCACGCCCCTATGTGGAGATTCAGGCAGGTCTGGCCCGGACACAGTATGAGCATATCATAATGAAGGCGGGCTCCGTGCTTTCCTGGGCAGAGGGATATACGGCGGCGGTATGTGACCCGGACAAAGTGCAGGGCGATTATCAAACCGCAGTCAGGACGGTAGAGGCTTATCTGAATGGAATTGTGCCTCACCAGGAGACGATGCTCGGGAAGTTTATGAACCTGAAACCAGGGCATTCGGAACTGTATGGCTCCGCATGGGGGTATGTGGAAAATGTCCTGCGAGAGAAATGTGACAGAGAACCGGTCAGCCGGACAGTGAAATTTCCGGCTGAAGCTGCAGGAAAAGAAGAAAAGGTCTGGCTGGATTTCTTGCGAACGGGCTGTATGAAAGAAGAAAACCGAAAATGAAAGCGAGAGCTTTATCCAGAGGCGCTCCGATGAACAGGCGGTCATATGTGGCGCAAAACAGTCCGAAAGATTTATCATTGATGTCTGCACCACCGTGGATTATGACGGAAATATGGATATGGATTTCAAACTGATGACAAGGGGAAAAACAGTGGCTCAGGTGTTCGGCGTCGTGGACACAAAGCCGGTTCATTTCAAACTGGACCGGCTCTGGCTGGAGGTTCCGATGAAAGCGGAAGCCTGCTCCCTGTTCCATATGTATCCCAACAGCGGCATGAAGCTGGCGGACGGAGAGGTGCGCCCTATGGAGGAGATGTCCATGAGCGGCAGATTGCCGGAGCAGTCCGCAGGATTGCCCTTTAAGGCGCTGTTCTGGACAGGGAATGATGAGAGAGGGCTGGGCTGGTTTGCGGAGAACGACCGAAACTGGCAGCCCGCCGACCCCGATGCGGCCATGGAGCTGGTACGGGAGGGAGATATGGTAATCCTGCGGATACATCTGCTGGACAGTCATCCGGTTTTCTGGAAGGGAGATCCACAGCGGGGAATGGATTATTTCCCCGTGGATTTCCAGTTTGGATTTCACGCCACGCCGGTGAAGCCTTTTCCAAAGCAGCCCTATATCCACAATGCATTCCATTTGGACTGCGGCATCAAGATCAAAGGGAATTATATGGACTATATGTCTGCTGAGAACCGCTTTGACCGACTGGCAGAAATGGGGGTTACCACATTGATCTTGCATGAAAAATGGAATAAATCCCAGAACTGGTTTGAACTGTCTGAATTTACCGCTCATCAGATACAGTATATTGCGGATGAATGCCATAAGAGGGGCATCCGGGTGCTGACGTATTTCGGCTATGAAATGTCTTCCATGGCGCCCGTCTGGAGCGGGATGAAAAATATGCTGGTCCAAGAGGGCGAAGACGAACATGTGGGCGGCTGGTGGCGAGTGCCTTTTCAGAGGGATTATGTGGTATGCTATAATACAGAATATCAAGATTATTTTATCAACGGCATCACAGACATTATGGACACCTGCCACACGGACGGCGTCTATCTGGATGGCACGCACCATCCCAGATGCTGCTTTAGTACGGAACACGGCTGCGGCTGGTATGACCAGGAGGGGAAGCTTCACGGCAGCTATGGATTGAAAGCCATCCGCCGTCTGTTCAAGAGGCTGTATGACGTGGTAGAGCAGAGGGGTGGGATGATCAATGTACATGCCTTTGGCTTTGTCAATTTTACCGCGCTTCCCTATATCCATCAGACCTGGTATGGCGAAAATCTGCAGTTTATGCTGATGAAAGGATTCGCTGAGGATGTGAACCTGGATTATTTCAGGGCAGAGTACACCGGCCGGAATATGGGCGTGCCGGTGGAATTTATCGCATATGAGAATCGGCCCCTTTGGAATTTTGAGAGCGCCCTTTCCTGTGCCATCCTCCATGGAATCCTGCCCAGGCCTAATGACATCGGCTACCCCCTGGAATTGATGGGAGGCGTGTGGAAGATTTTTGGCGCCTTTCCCATCGCACAATCAGAGTGGAGGCCTTATTGGAACAACGGCGCGTCTGCCACTCATGAGAAAGTGAAAGTCAGCTATTATCGGTATGCTACGCTTACCGGGGAAACCCAGCTTCTGGCCTTTGCGGTGAATATATCGGCGGCTCAGGTGGAAAAGGTGACGGTGGCATTTGAGGAAAAGGTGACGCGGGTTACCGATGTGGAGAAGAACGAAGACGTGGGATTTACCTTCAGCTTGGGGAAATACGGCTATAGGATATTATTCGTACAGTAGATGTGGTGTTGTGCCCTTGACCGCGGCGAGAAACATGACTGGTATTGAGAATCGTTTTATCTTCCCATAAAACGATTCGATACTTCTCGATTTGTGAATACAAATTGAGAAGGTTCCCTGATTTCCCAAAATGGAGGTAAGAATAATGAAGATTTTAGGAATTAACAGCAGCGCCAGAAAGGACGGCAATACTGCAATATTGATGGAAAAGGCGTTTGAGGCTCTGCATAAAGAGGGTATTGAAACGGAAATGATTCAGCTTTCCGGTAAAATAATCGAGCCATGCAAAGCATGCTTC
>OFGF01001546.1_pt1 | contig 14066 bp, 12 predicted proteins | sample 1521711 | NCBI WGS metagenome assembly OFGF01 (sample SAMEA3504092, study PRJEB24116) | mouse gut metagenome | biome: mouse gut; feature: mouse-associated habitat; material: faeces | place: Denmark | collected 2011 | reverse complement strand
CAGCAAAGGTTCAATTATTATTTCCTGTAATGTTTTTAAAGCCATTAGAACACTGCTTTTTCCACCTCCATTCGGGCCATAGATTACGCAAACCGGCAAAAACAGCATTTTATCTGCATTAATCAATGAATCTTCTATCTCCTTAATTGGCCTGGCAGAAAAATCAAGAACAGCTTCATTTTTAAAAGATCTAAAATTAGAAAAACTGAATTGGCAAATCATCAAAACGCCTCCATAAGTCTATATTTCACTGCATTCTACAATACTTCATCAAAAATATCTTTGAACGGATGATTATCCTTTCCCTTTTTACTTCCATTTTTCCACCTTTTTTCTCCTGCCTTAATAATCTGCTCATTTGTAACATATCTTAAAATCTGTGATACAGATGCTCCTGTTAAATACGAAATTTCTTCCAAAGAACAGCCGGAATCAAACATAGCTGAAATTAATAATGCCCTTGTATTCTGTGGATTAAATAATTTCCAGGATTCATCGCCTTCATTTATTTTTTTTATGTCTTCATCAAATACTGCATTTACAGAATCCTTGTTCACCGGAAGATATCTGCTCCCCTTCTTTGATACATAGATTGCTTTTGCCTTAATTCCTCTGCTTTTATATTTTTCTTTCATATCATGTAATGCATTTTCCAGCAGTGATACCATGTGATAGTTTCTCCCATGCAGCATAAATTTATGATTCAAGAAATCAACGCATTCCCATGGCAATGCAAAAAATTCAACTATCGTATTTCTATCAAAGCCATAATAAGAACATAATGTAAAGATCATTATTTTATTGGGTTTATTTGTTTCTTTTAATTTATTTAAAATAGTATTAATATTATTCTTCGTCAAAAGATTACAGAAATTTTCTTCGCCATCTTTCACTTCAAATTCTTCATATGCCCGTTCCAGCAGATTTTTTACTCTATGGCTCCCTATATACCCCATTTCTTCTAATACTTGAAACATTGTAATAATATGAGCACACTTAGCCTTCGGTACGTTACCAGAATAAGGACGACCAAACGGTCTCTCAGCTTTTAGAAAATCAATAACATCATTTACAGTTACTTCTTCCAGTGCCAAATGCCGATCCCAATTATAAATTGTATACTTATGTCCTCCCTGAACATAATAATCAAAAAAATTATATAAAGTATTTTCATACTTTTCTTTGCTTTGCTGCTATCCTTTAATTGATGGAATGCAAAAAATTGAGCAATATCCCTATAGAAATAGGTTCCTTTATCCTCAAATATATTTTTTTCTGAATAATATTTTAAATATTTTTCATTTTTTCCTTTCCCTTTCCCAATTCCGATTTCTACATATAAAACAACTCTGCCCAGAACGTCATTTTTACTTCCATTTAAAATAATCGAACTATTAATTAGATAATACTGACGTCCATTCGTAAGAATTCCCCAAATAATTTGATGCATATTCATATATTCTTCCAGCTGCTTAATATCATCCCATTCCAAATCTTTACCATATTTCTTTGTTTCCACAAACAATCCATTATTACCATTTAACTGCACGTAGATATCCGCATACCTGACTTTATCTTTTCTGCAAAGGCTATGTTCAAAATCCATATCGTCTCTATCATATCCCAATTTTTCTAACAGCCACATAGTAATATGAACCTTTAGGTTCTCTTCTGAATCTGTTTTTCCTTTTAATTTTTGCAGTCGCAGCTTTAATTCTTCTATCATCCAACAATCTCCTATTTTCATTGTATTTACAGCTCCAATAGAAAAATTTTATTATATTTCTTTCTGTTTGTAAAGTATAGTTCTACTCTCATTATCCTATCTATTCTAATAACAATATTATATCTCTGTTCTATATTCTACACAAGCAAAATGACTGATTTCAAAACTGTATATATCATCCTAATCATATAAAGATAATATTATTTCTTCCATTTCCTGATCCTTTTTCCTCTTCTTCCATTTATCTATCCTCTCCTTTATCAGCTGCTTATGCTTTAACAGTTTTCTTCCCGTAAACAGCGGTAATAGCGTTTCGTAATATTCGATTCTTGCCCTCATTTCGTGCAGCATACTTCCCGAACCTCCAATAATATCCGCCTCTAACTGCAATTTTTTAAATATTTCAAAATCTTGATTCAACATGATAAATTGCTTTAAAGCTGCTTTTCGGCATTCTGTATCTAACTCTGATAAAATATCAAATAATACGAATATCCTATCATTATTAATATTTTTACGAACTGCATGTAAAAACCAATGATTTCTTTTTTCAACAAATTCTTCTTCATTATTTACATTAATCAAAACACACCTAAATGCATCTTTTATCCACCAGTGTCCGCTCTGTATATTGTCTGCAGCATCTTCAAACATACAGTCAAATACCTCATTATAATTTTCCAATTTCCAACAGGATATAATCCGGTCCGGCTCATATTCTGATGTCTGCATATTCTTTTTGCAAAAATTCTTAGAATAAGCTTTTATCCATGCAGTATCTTTTTCTATAAAATACCTGATATAATTTCCATGAAAATCAATATATACATTTTTTTCATTGATAATAGAAAAATATATCTCTATTAATAAAAATTTTTCTGTTTCAAAATAACTATAAACGTTTTCAGGTGAAAATGCTCTTTCATAAAACAGCAATCCAAAATAAATCGATTGCATAAAATCATTATAATTCTTTTTCTGTAGAATGATTTTGGACACATTTATATAAATATGAGGATCTACATCCAAAAACTTTTGAAGGAATGCCAAGTTACGATAAGGAGCATGTACTATATTTTTGTCCGTATCCTCTTTCAAAAACTCCAAAAACTTCATTCTCCATTTCACTTTATCATCATAACTTTCTAACTCCAGCATTTCGAAAAATAAAAACTGCCATTCATTCTGCCCTTTTTCACTAATATAATCATATGTTTTTTCTATTCCCCATAACTCAATCAGCCGCTTTACAACAGGTCCAGGATACAGCTCAAGCTGAATGTTTTCCAATAAAACTTCTGCTACAAGAGGCGCCTTTTCTTTATCTTCCAGTATTATTGAAATAAAAATCTGAAGTGAACCGCTTATCAAATATTTTTTATCTTCTATTTCATTTGCTGCTCCATTCATCATTCTTACAATATTTCTAATTTCATTCCCATTAGCATCTGCATAATCTGATAACCATTCCTTTCTTCTGCATTCACTCTCTTCAAATGAAATCCCCTCACCCCTAAAACTTTTCGTAAAAACACAGTATGCATTCCAGACAGGTATATTATAAATATGTTCAAAACATTTTGTATGTACCCCATAAATTTTCCACTTTCTTTCAAGTTTCTGACATAATACACAGATTTTAAGCCTACTCACCTGATTCATATATTCGATAACGTATGGAATATACTTTTTATCAAATAATATTACATCTTTTTCTTCTTCACGCCGTATTCTCGCATAATTTAACAACTCCTCCCAAACCATGATCTGCCACTTTTCATCTTCCTGCAAAATGCAAATCAGTTCTTTCCAAATGGACTCTCTATAAGACATACTCCCTTTCGTCAAATATACTGGTATTTTATAACTGATAAGTTTTCTCCCCCTCCCCACTTCTGTCGTACGAAAGAAAGCTAGTAAAAAATGTGCTGCAGTATAAATATATAATTTTGTCATGATATCGTTTTCTCTTTTTTCTGCCAGCACCTTTAATACGGTTCTCTCAGTATAATAATCATAATCATATGAATACTGGTCAATACTATAATTATTTTTTATACACTCAAATGCATCCCTGACTGCATCCTGCTTTTTAATCACATAATCACACAGAATTTCAATTACTTCTGGTAATAATTTAAAATGTCTGTAACCTGACAGCAAATCAATAATGCTGTCTCTTCTCAAATAAATACTCTTATTAAAATCAGCTTCATCCAAATCAATTTTTTTACTTTTGATCTTCCCAATCCAATTTTCAACAAACAACAAAGCCGATTCAGGCCTAAAAAAATGGAATTCCTTGACATAATCAGCAAATAGTCTTTCATCAGCTTCTTTTTCAAAAATATCCCATACTTTTATAATTTCACTAGTTAAATAATCATGAAGCTGCTCCGATGAAAATACATTCCACAATACACCTGTTGCTTTCACCATTCCTTTCCGAAAATTACGAAATCCTATTTCTAAGACATCCGAAAACTCTAAATATCGTTTTTGGAAGAAACACATAAATAATAAATAATTACTAAGACACTGATCAGAAATCGCAGCAACCCTTTTCTCTCTGCAATCAATATCAATTATTTCTAAATCGAATAATTTAAAAACACTGTCTATAAAATTTTTATCATCGATAACACCCTTTTGAAATATTTTTTCCAGACAGCACAAATTGTCCAGATATACAGCCTTCAGCAGTGCAACAATTCCTGCTGTCAAACCAAGATTCCTATCCATCATTATTTTAGAATCTGACAAATACTTTCCATAATAATTCTCGTAAAGCTGCACAGCATCCCCAATAGCATCTAAAGACTGTTCTTTCTTCGCCCGCCATATATGCAATCCTTGGATTTCCTTCAGCTATCCTGATGATATGATTCACATATCTGGGATTATTAATCTGCATATTTACTTTCAAAAACTCTTTAATTTCATCATCTGAAAAGCCTTTTACTCTGAGAACCCACGGCTCAGTATGTTCCTCTATGCTTTTAATGACGGCATCTGCTGCATAATTTCTCATAGTATCAATGAATCTGACATCATAACCTTCCCTGCCTTTATTTAAATATTCCAACAAGATCTTGATATCTGCCAATTCATTTGCATCATCAACGAAAATTAAATAGTTCCCAGGCTTTTCAATATTACGATGCAAGATCTTCTAAAATTGGAATATGCAGGCTTCTAATGCACAATACTCTGCATTTCTTTTCACCCACATATCTTTTCGCAGCCTCAATACTTATTCTCGTCTTTCCAACACCTGGATGTCCTATTACAGCAACTACTTTATGCGTACTTAATCTATTAATTAACTCTGTAAATTCATCTTCTCTAAACTGAAAAACTGTTGATAATGGCACTGCCATTTCATCAGCATCATGCCTTTCTATGAAATCCTCTATTTCCATAACCTGACCGGTATCAATACTTAATCCCAAATGATCTTTTGCCAGTATTTTATAATGTCTGTATATTTCATCTGCAATTCTGTCAATGCCGTATATATCAAACAATACGTTTTTTGCCTGACATATATTTCGTAACTGCTGGTCTTCTCCAGCTGACAAGCCCGACGATGTATGGCAAAAAATGATTTCCTCTATGTCTTCACACAAAATACCTGTTTTCGATGTATCTAAACATTTTTCAATATCTTTTTGAGCAAAACGAGAATATAAAAACATATCACTCATAACATCTAATGCTCTATCAAAATGTTTGTCCAAAACACGTGTATGATAGCAAGTATATTCTTTTGTAGTGTAGGCATTGATTTGCCCTCCCACAGCGTCCATTTCTTCTGCTATTTGTTTTGCTGTTCTGTTTTCTGTTCCTTTAAAAAGCATATGCTCTATAAAATGTGACATACCATTATATTCTGGTTTTTCATTTCGAGAGCCGTTTCTTACCCATATACCAAAAGAAACACTTCTTACATAATCAATTTCTTCTAATACCACACGAACACCATTGTCCAATTTTTTTATATTCACCATAATAAATAATTCTCCTATCAAAACAAATTACTATTATCATAAGCATTTTTTTTATATTTATACATAATAATAGGGCTGCAACAATAGACAGAATATTTCTGTCTTTTTTGTATACAACCCCATTGTTGTTATGCTATTATTTGTCTGCGTCTTTTACAGAAAGGTTCAGCCTTCCTTGGCTATCAATTTCCAATAATTTTACTCTTACTGTATCCCCTACTGCAACAACATCTTCTACTTTTGCCACTCTTTGAGGAGATAATTTTGAAATATGAACAAGTCCCTCTTTTCCTGGTGCAATCTTTGACAATCCGCTCCCGACTCCGCAAACCCATTCTCCCGCTTTCATTCCTTCCATGCAGCGGATTGTATTCAGGCCCTCTCTTGCAGCCTCAAAGTCCTGGCATCTTTCGGAATCCATTCCCGTCTGTGGGTCACGAATAATATGCAGCAGTTCAGATTGCATAGCTCCTGTAGTGCGCGCTCTATCTCGGGAATAGCTGCGTTGTCCAGGGACGCATAGACTTCGTCCAATAAAATGACAGGTGTCGGCTTGTAGAACGCCCGTGCAAGGGCAATCCTGCTTTTTTGGCCGCCGGATAGGTTTTTGGAGTTGTCCTGGATGATGTATCTGCTTTCACCCGGCAGCTTCTTCACAAAGCAGCGGCAGCAGGTTTTCTCAAGCGCATATTCGATTTTGTCAAAATCTATATCTGATTCTTCGCAAAGGGCGATATTCTCGGCGATTGACCCGGGGAATAAGAACGGCGTTTGGGACACGTATGTGACCAGTGATGAACCAATTGCATCAATACGCTTTCCCGTGTTCGTCTCCACAAATATCCGTCCGCTTTGTAAGGGCGCAATCCCCTGAATCAGTTTCAGCAATGTGCTTTTTCCCGCGCCGCTGCTGCCTGTTATATAGGCCACCTGTCCGGATAGAAAATTAGCGCTCAGATGCTCCAGTACAGGATGGCCCTCTTCGTATGCAAATCTCACATCCTCCATTTTCAGGCAAAAGGATTCGCCCGTTAATTCTATGTGCTCATGATTTTGGTTTGAATCCTCATTTGTTTTCAATAATTCGAAAACCTTCGCACAGCCCACAGAGAACTGCCTTTTCATATGGATAAAGCTGCTTACAAATTTATAGGGATTGACAAAAAAGTCATATAAGGAAATCAGCGATACGTAGGCTCCCAATAAAATGATTTGCTTGATGTACAGGATTGCGCCGATTCCTATCACGCTGAGTATGACAGCCAGTTCAATCAGATTGCTGAACGCATCCATACAGACCTGGATATTGTTTGCGGGGACAACGATATTTTTGTGCCGTTCCAGCTCCTGGTGAAAGCTTTTCCTGATTTTGTCTTGATTGGCTGTCAGGCGAAAGAACAATAAGCCCTCCAGGAACTGCAGTATATTGGAAAATATTTTGTTTGCGGCGGCGTTCCTCCTCTCAGCCATCTCTACCACTGGCCTCATAATCCACCGGTCGGCAAATATTTTCAGAAAGCCAAAACCAATCAATATAAGCGTCAGCTGCCATGAAATCATCAGGCCTGCTATATACCCTCCCAGAATTTTACCAAAGCCGCCGATGAAGTTCATGGTGCCCACAAACATATTTTTGATATCAGCCACATTATTGTTGTACCGGTATAAGATGTCATCCTTTTCAAAGGCCTTTCCATCCTTGAAATTGCCGGACAGTGTATTCCTGATGATGCCGCTTCTGATATGGCTTTCCAGTTGAATCATCTTTACGTCCACTAATATGCCGCTTACATTTACGACCACGACCGAAAAGACAATGGATGTGGCGAATACAGCGATACCGGTGATGAAAACATCATGATCCATGCAGCCTGTGGTTATCCAGTTCACTCCCCATGCGACGCCCTGAGTCATGACGAACCCTCTCAATATTTCCATGAAAGATGCTGCAAAAAGGAAAAAGGCGTAATTCTTGTAAAAGTAAGATTTCATTGTTCCATACCCCTTATGTTATATTTTTTCAAGTTTTTGATAGCAGGGACTATGTTTCACTGCATCATATTCTCCGCTTGATACAATCCTGCCATTCTCCATGATGATGATGGAATCAAATCTGCTCAAGACGGCTTCATAGACTGTGTGCATGACTACAAGCATCCCGCATTTTTTCTGATTGCTCATATTGTCTATTATTTTCAGCATAGTGTCCGGATCCACTGCCGAGAAGCTTTCATCCAGCAGAAGCATGGGGCGTTCTTTTATCAAAGCCATCAGCAGGCAGATTCGCTGTTTCTGTCCGGTCGAAATGTTCTGTCCGCCGTTCTCCATCACGGTCTGGTAGGAATTTGCGAAACCCTGTATCTCTTTATCAACCTCTGCCATAGCTGCATAATAACGCATTTTTGCGTGCATTTTCGAGCCGTCCAAATCTGCATCGACCATTTTGTCAATATTATCTTCAATGGTTTCATTCAGAAAGCGTTCCTCCTGGGGTAAATATGAAAATATGGTCTTTCGTATCTCCAGATCCAGATTCCTGGCCTCTATATTATTGATATAGATTGCGCCCTCATATCTGTCGTCATACCCCATGAGAAGCTTCAATAATGTGCTCTTACCGCTGCCGCTTTCACCAATGACGGCAATCTTCTGTCCTGTACCGAATTTCATGGTGATATTTTCCAGTACCGGCGCTGAGGGGCCAGTTTTTTTATTCTTATAGGAATAATGCAAATGGTCGAAAGCGATTTGACATTCATTGGTCACGGGAATGGTCATCTTGTCAGCCACATCCTGCAGGCCGATGATATCGTTATAAAAATCAATGCTGACACCTGCCTTATAAAAAGCAGGGGATATGTCCGCAAGGGACTGGATCATGATGATCAATGGATCCAGCAAGACGAAAAGGCTGACGATGATTCCGAATTCAAACATGCCGCCGAAAGCAAGGAATCCCCCCACTATATAGAATAGCATGTAGATGCATTGATATCCCGCAATATTCGCCAGCCAGAAAATCCGGTTATAAAAGGCTTCTTTCCTTTTATGTTTCGTAAATCTGCATTCCTGTCTATGATATTTTGTCATAAAAAACCGTTCCGCCGAATAGGCCCGGATATTATCGGAATGGTCGATGATATTCTTCGCAAGCTCATTGCGGTCAATCAGAGCATCCTGTCCCTCTTTATATTCCTTTCTGCTCTTTGCCCCAAATCGTTTGGTCAGCAGGATGATGAACGGCGTCAAGAGCAGAAAGGAAAGCAGGAACGCATTGTTGGCGCCGATGTATATAATGATAAATGACAGCATGAGGACATCTGAAAAAATATCCATCAATGTCACCACGTTGAATGCCACGATCTGGCTTATCTCCGCGTCGAATCTTGTCAGGATATCCGATGTGGAGAATTGGTACAGTTCGGAGAGTTTTGCCCTGCTTAATTTGTCAAAGTACTTCTTTTTCACATGGGCCTCCAAGGCCGCCTGTTCTCTATTGCGGAGCAAATCAAAAATACATTTCACAGTCAGCTGCAATAATGCGAACAGGATAAAAAGGCCGGTAGAAAGATACGCTTCCTGAAACTGTCTGTTTATAAGGCAGTTCATCATCTCTTTGATATAATTGATGTACAAAATATAGAAGATGCCTCTTACAAAGCTGAGAAAGCATAATCCTGTAAAGCTTCTTTTCCTCATGTCAGTGATGCCAAAAACAGAACGGATTATTTTCATGCTCACTATACCCTTTCTTTTTTGTTTTTCATTTTCTGAAAATGGGCGCAGAAATGCCGCAGAAAGTACTCCTTATCTGTGGTTACTTCCTGCGGCTGATTATGGGTATAAAAATAACACACCTCTTGAGTGTGCTATAACCGAAAGGTATAGTATTCACGAAAGGCTACCTGGAAACGGCACGACAATAAAGAGGCCATATGCCCCGTGGAACCCCATTCATTGCCTGCGCCAAATATGCAGTTTTAAGACGCGATACCTCTAAAAGTAGTCATATGATATCATTCTCCTTTCGCGGTCTGTCGAAGCAGATTGATTTTATCTGAGTGTAGCACATTCAGCGCAGATGTTCAATAGGCAAATTTTTTGAGTTTCCTGCATCCCTCTGGCACAATTCGTCTGCCTACACTCATCATACCATTTATTCTGCAGCCTTGAATGTATCAGGATAAACAATATCTTCTAGCCTGACCTTATGGTCTATTCCACCAACTTTTGTTATAGTAACGATTTTTCAGGATGCGATGATTTCCTTATTTGTCTTCTCGTTTACACAATCTCCCAGCAGCATCGAGGTTCTTATCATGCCAACAAGTACCTATAGGTAAAATCTCCAGAGATACTCCGCGGCTTCCTCCGCATAGTCTATGCCGATGCGCTTTCCCGCCTGGATGCGCTCCGGTTCTATTTTGATTCCCTCCGTCACATAAAGGCTCTGGCTCTCCACCATGTCCACGTCATTGTCCGCCCTGGTGATTCCCATAGCGGTACAGAGCTTCCCCGGGCCGTCCGCCAGGTGCTTTTTCAGGCTTGCGGGACAGCTTTGGCCAGAAAGCGGCTCTTTCCCCCTCTTCGTCCGCTTCCGGTTCAGTTCCTCCAGGCGCAGGGCCAGCATCCTCTCCTTCTCCTGGCTGTCCGCCGGGGTCACGCTCCGCAGCAGCACGGCCTGGGGAATCCCCTCCGTCATGGCGGCAATGTTCATACAGCTGTACATACCGTAGATCAGATACACATAGGATGTGCCCCCGTTATGGTACATGGGCTCTGTCCTTGCCGTGCGCTTTCCTCCGTAAGTGTGCGCGCCCTTGTCCGTCTCCCCCATGTAGCTCTCCACTTCCGTGATTATCCCCCGGACGGTGCCCACGGCAGTTTCATGTACCAATATCTTGCCCAGCAGCTCCCTGGCCACAGTGATGCCGTCCCTGGTAAAGAAATCCCTGGGCAGACGCTTTTGTAGTCTGTTTATGTCTGTTCCATCTAAATGCGGCATGCGCCTTCCTCCCTATGAGCCTGTTTCGGTGGTTGGAGATTTCCTCCTGGGAAACAGATATGCATGCTTTACAGCTGCGATTCGGCATTAGAGCCGGAGATTTTCTCATTGGATTCATGATTCAAGTCTATCATAATTGAATCGTTGATTTTCCTGAATCGTTGATATATACCACAATGGAATCACTTGCCATCACATCCGGTTTATCCCATAAAAAACAGCTCTCCCGATGATATACCTTTCCCTGATGGTTAAAGGTATAAATAACTATATACGGAGTCTTCCCCGCATACCGCGCACCCATTTCCACAGATACCTTTTCTACGGTTCCATTTATCCTATTTCCATTTACAAGCAGCTCATTGTGTAATTTTTTCTTTCGGGAGACGATGCCCCCCAGCACTGTCTGTACAATGAGAAGCACTGTGCCAAACGCTAAAAATTCAGTTCCCAGCAGATTCGGTTCCTGCACTTCCGAATATGTCGTGGGCCTTAATACGCCGCCAAACGCCAACAGTCCCAGGACAAAAAAACCGATACTTATCCAAAGGAAAATTCTTTTAAATAACTCCTCTCTATAGCTTGGTTTCTTCATGGCTTTCTCCCCCCGCAATCCCCATTCTACCGCGCAAGTCATCCCCTGGTAAGCCTTCGCTATATTGCTGTTCTAATCTTCTAGCATGACCCTGCATTTCTTCCTGTTACAGGCAATGCCGTATTTCAGAATGGTCTCCAGGCCGTCCTGGCGGAGCTTTTCCTCATAGCCAATGTCTTCTATCTGCTGCAGGGCTTCCCTGCAGCCTTTTTCCATCAGTTCATATGGGGATTTTTCATTGCCGCCTTTTGCACGATTGGTGGATGCATCTGTACCGTCCGCGGACTTTTTCCCGCTGTCCGGGTACTTCACCTCTATCACGATTCCTATGCCCTCTTCCTCGATCTCCACAAGGATATCGCTGTAGCCGTCTCCGGACTCCACATTGGAGCGGATGTACCAGTCCTCCCGGTGGCTCAGGAGACCAAGGAGTATGCCGTGGTAGAAGTTCTCCTTCTTGCTTTTGCGCACATTCGTGTCCCGGATGCTGATAGTCCTGGAGAGGTAGGCGTTGAACTGGCTTTCCACCGCTTCCGCGTCCCCTCTCACGAACGCATCGCAGAATGCGTCCAGCGTGGGCGTGTCCCTGCGGGCCTCCTGCTGGAACCATTCCAGAATCTGGTCAATGAAGATCTTCCGTATCTCACGATTCGGTATCGCCAGCTGGTATACCTCCCCGTCCTCGCTGCCCCGCTGCGTCAGATAGCCGGTGGTGAAGAGGATGCTCCAGAGATTGTCCATGGAGGTATAGAGGTCGCGGTAGGTCAGCTCCTGGTTTACCTTCTTCGGAATCGTCTCCCCGTCGATCAGCCGCTCCAGCTCCTTCCTGGTGCCCGCCTTTGCCATCCGGACAAAATTGCGGATGATGCCGTTCCCGCTGGTATTGATCCAGAAAGGCCTGGGGAGCGCGTCCGGCTCCCAGCGCAGCAGGTCGATATAATTGATCACATCCCAGGGGCAATAGACTTCCGCACGGCCGAAATGGTATCCGTCGTACCATTCCTTAATCAGATGGAGCTTGTCGGTGCACTGGAATCTTTCCGCCATGGCCTGGATTTCGCTTTGGGTGAAGCCGAACCTTTCGTCGGACTGTGTATTTGTGATGGAATACACCTTCAGGTTGTTCAGCCCGGTGAAGATGCTCTCTAAATGTCTTCCGCAGGAAGACATTGATACGCGCAGGCACCCTGTGAGCACGGCGAATGCCAGGCTGTGGTTGCTCTTCAGCGCCTGGCTGAAAAGGTTTCGGATGAGGCTGATCATTTCATCATAATAGCCGAAATGCTGCGCTTTGTCCAACGGCACATCGTATTCATCAATCAAAAGAACTGCCTTTTGCCCATAATGCTTATGGAGGAGCTCGCAAAGGGTCAGAAGGCTGGAGGCAAGCGCTCCATAGGACATGCTGAACAGCTGTTGATTGGTAGCATCAATTGTAATCAGCTGTTTATAAGCGTCCTTTTCTTCGGGGGCAATTTCGGCGCTGTCCAATAAAAAGCGAAAGCGCATGGCTTCCCTGCCGATGACTGAACGGAGCATTTCCAGAGCCGTGGTGTAGTCATTGCCGCTTACATCCTTCATCGTGATGGAGATGACAGGGTACTTTCCCATGTGTTCCTGACAAAGCTGCGGTTCTGCGCTGATGGCAAGCCCCTCAAAGAGCTGCGGGTCACAGCCATATTCGAAAAAGTACTTCAGCATGTTCATGTTAAGGGATTTACCGAACCTCCTGGGGCGCGTAAATAGGTTTATGCCTCCCCATCCCTCCAAGAGATCCTTTATCAGGGCAGTCTTATCTACATAGTAAAAACCGTTTCTGCGGATATCTTCAAAATTCTCAATGCCAATGGGCAGTTTGGCTGTTGCGTTCATGGCGGCTCCTTTCGGGGAAATATCTTGGATTACGGTTCCATTATACTATATTTCAGAAGCATTCACAATCCTCGCTAACAATGATCTGCTCCATTTTGAAGCATCCTTGTACATCAACATCCCTGCCCGTCCTTTTATGCGCCTCAGTAGGTTCGTCCATCAGTACATCCCCACATCCCGCCGCATCTCCCGGAGTCCCTGGAGCATCGCCGCCAATATCCCCAGTCCCAGCACGGTAGCGCCCGCCAGGGACACAGGCCATTTGCCGCGGGCAATCTTACCGAAGGCGCACAACCGAAAGCCGCAGAAAAATACCGCTCCCACCACCGCCGGCAGCGCCCAGGCAATGGCCGTGACATAGTTATCCAGATAATGAGTCACCGTAAACAGCATCAGGGAGAGCCCTGTGGAAAAAGCCGCCGCAATCAACAGGCGGAAGACCGTATACTGCTGCCATCCCGGTCAGCTCCAGCACCCTGTCTATGCTCTCTGTGAGCTTTTGCCTGGGCATGCTCTTCAGGATACCGATACAGCGAAGATATTTCTCCGGCGTATAGTCTCCATAATAGCCCAAGTCCTGGGGAAGATACCCTATTTTCTCCCGGTACGCACCGTCCAGCCTGCGGATGTCCTCCCCATCGTATTTAATCTGTCCCTCTGTGGGGAAGAGCAGCGTGGTAATCATTTTCATCAGCGTGGTCTTCCCGGCCCCGTCGGGCGCCAACAGCCCGTAGACGCCGTTATCCAGCTCCAGTTTCACATCCGTCAATACCATTCTCTGCACCTTTCAGACACTTTCCGATTTTACGGATGGTTCCCCGTCTCATAGCACCACCTGGCGATATCGGAAACCAGTCC
>OFGF01001536.1_pt1 | contig 14162 bp, 16 predicted proteins | sample 1521711 | NCBI WGS metagenome assembly OFGF01 (sample SAMEA3504092, study PRJEB24116) | mouse gut metagenome | biome: mouse gut; feature: mouse-associated habitat; material: faeces | place: Denmark | collected 2011 | reverse complement strand
CAAGCATTTTCGCTGGCGTATCCAGAACCACCGCGCCGGCATCACCGGGGTAGTCAGCTAAAATCCAAACATAGCCGATTTTCTTTGAGTAGACTATATCAAAATAACTTTGCCCGTCAATGTACTTCTCAAACGCTTTCAAAATCGCGTCCAGCTTTTTTCTTACTTCATCTGTATAAATCATAATGCCACAACCTTTCTTGGATTTGAAAAAGCAGTCCCTTGGCAGCGAAACAAATTGAGCCGTCCAATATGAATATGGGGGTTATATCCCCTTAATAAAAAAGATTATAACCCCCATACTAATAAACGTCAAACGGGGGTGCTTTTATGATAGTGTTCGATAAATTATGGACGGTTATGCAGGCACAGGATGTGTCAACCTACCAGCTAAGAGAGAAGTGCGGCATCGACAGCAAGACCATCCGGCGGCTGCGGGCAAATGAAAATATGGAAACAAAAACCTTAAACAAATTGTGCGCCGCTTTACATTGCGGCCTGGGGGATATTGCGGAGTATGTCCCCGATGAAGATATTCAAAAAAAGTAGTGCCGTCCCGGTTGGAAAGGGGCGGCACTTTTGCGTCACCGTTCCGGTTTGGGCTGTTCTTTTTCCTGCGCCTGCTCTGGCGGTTCCAATCCTAAAATCTTATCCACGTTGCGGAGTGCGGTCTGGTAGGTAATCATATCCTGCCGCAGCGCCTTGTACTGTTCGTACTGTTCCCGTTTTTCTTCCAGCAGCGCAGCATATTCCGCTGAAAGCTGCGCCACTTTGGGAATGGCCTTGCCGTCCAGAGCGTCAAAGGCTTTCTTCGCGGCTTCATGCTGGGCAATCTCCGCGCCATGCTCCGCGAGAAATTCTTTCTTGTGGCGGGACTTCTTATAAGCCGCGTAGACTTCCCGCGTTTTGGAATACTGGATGATGTGGGTTTTTAACTTTGCCACGCCTGCCATCCGCGCCTCCAACTGTTTGATTTTTTGTGAAGCCGCATTGAAACCGTCCTCGGCCTGCGCTGCCCGAAGCGCCAGTTCATCATAATCGGCCAGTCCGTTTTCCATCAGGAAATTGAGCGTTTTCGCCGCTTCTTTCAGGTTGAAAATTTTCGCCCAGCGTTCATAGCCTGCGCCTTTTCCGGCGGCAAGTTTCGCCTGAATGTCAATCAGGAGATTGACCTTTCTGCCGGTTCGTTTCGGCGCTGTTTTTCCTGCCGCCAAACGCCCGCGCTGGCTGGTAATTCTGGCGCGCAGGGCGGTCTTGGTATAATCGCCGCCCAGCCGGTTCACCCTTGCAGGGCGATCCCATCCGGGCAGACGGAAGCCGGGATTTTTGCCGTCCACAACCTCATATCCCTCAGCCCGCATCTTTGCCAGAAACTCCTCATAATGATTGCACTCCGGCAGCACCTTGTCAATGGTCTGCTGTAACTGCTTCTTGTGGCTGATGCCATACTGCGCCGCCGCCATTTCCTTTTGGGACTTGGCTTTTTTCTTCGGATTCTCAATTACCGAAAGGCCGTGGGCGCGGCACAGTTCATCGTTCATGCGCCGCAGGATAAAAGCGGAGTTTTTCACGTTCTGGAATTTTGCGTCACAGTTTAGGTTGGTGCTGTTAAATTCAATGTGGGTATGGATGTGGCGCTTATCCGTGTGGGTGGCCACCACAAACTGATGCTGCCCGCCGGTAAATTTCATCGCCAGCTCGCAGCCGATTTTGTGCGCCTCCTCCGGGCTGACTTCATCGGGCTTGAATGACTGGATAATGCGGTACATAATAATGTCGTGCTTTTCTGACTGGCTGCGCCCGGTAAGCTGGGCGTACAGTTTTTTGCTGATTTCAAATTCTTCGGCGGCAGTTTCCGGGCTGCACATATAGGAGGAAACCAGTTCGCCGCCGTCTGTCTTTTCTTCTTTCTGGTCATAGTCGTGGCGTTCTGCCATTGACTGCTGACGGGTGCGGTTTTTCATAATCTTTCGTGGTAAAATGTTGGAAATAGCCAAAGGTTCCTCCTTTCCAAAAAGGCTATCCATAGCCTAAATAGTAGCATGGGTAGCCTACTTTTGCAAGCCATATTTTGTATGCTTGATAAAAAAGGGGGCAGGATACAGCTATGGATACGATTTCAGCGATTAAGACCCGGATACTCCGTTTATGTGCGGAGCGCAACATTACCATCAACAAACTGGCTACGATGTCGGCGCTGCCGCCATCCTCCGTCAAAAACATCTTGTATGGCAAGAGTACCGACCCGAAAATTTCAACCATCAAGAAAATATGCGACGGTTTGGATATGACGCTGATAGATTTTTTCGATGCGCCCGAATTTGAAAATTTAGAGCCGGAAATTAAATAGCGTTACCGCGCCCCGTCCCGCTGCCGCTGTGCCGTCCGTGCCGCTTTCACGTGGATGCAGAGAAACTCGTTGTAGTCTTTGCCCTGCTTCGGCGGGTTGGGGTAAACCAGCTTCACCCGCCCGGAAAGTTCCGCGTTGTTCTGGATTTCCTGCGTGAGCCGTTCGATACCTTTCAAGCCGGCCTTGTCGTTGTCCAGGCATAAGCTGATCTGTGTAACATGGGGGTGGTCGTGGAGAAACTGCATCAGGGCGCGGGGGCCGGTTCCGCCCAGGGATAAGTAGTGGCTGTCCCGTGGTTCGCCGCCGGACAGCTTCACCAGCGTGGCGAGGGAGAGCGCGTCAATGGGGCTTTCCGCCACCGCCAGCCGGGGACACTTGGGGTCAGCAGCCAGCAGAGAGAAATTGTACCGCTTGTCGCTGCCCTCCGCATCTATCCGAAAGTTGTCCCGCGTTCCCCGCAGGCAGGCGAACCGGGCGCGGCCCGTAGGGTCCCTGCCGACAAAGACGCAGTTCTGATACTTCTGGCTCTCATAAAGCGTACCGGCCTGGATACACGTTTGCAGCAGCTCCGGGTGGATGCCCCGGCCTTGCAGATAGGCCAGCATCATGGAGGGGAACCGGCTGGCCTTTGGCAGTTCAAAGGGCTTCGGAGGTTTCGGCTTGGGCTGTTCCTGGGGCGGCGGGGCGCGGTAGCCGCACAGGGCCTCCACCGCGCCTACAAAGTCCATTCCCCGGACCTTGATGAGATAGTCCAGCGCCGTCCGGCCCCCGATGCCCCGGCTGTTCCAGCACCATTTCCCATGGGAGATTTTCAAGCTGTCATGGGTCCGGGTACAGTATTCGTGAGGGCCGCAGCGTTTCAGCTCATGGGGTTCGTAGGTTTGCAAATAGGATAATAAATCCCATTCCTTTGCTTTTGCGATCTGTTCTTTGGTTACTCCTGGCATTCATTCACCCTTTCTTGCAAAAAAAAATAGAGGGACGACACTTGGGTCGTCCCTCACGTTAAAAGCTGGTATTCAATTTTGTCATACCCGGCGATTACCGGAACACTCAATCCTCCGGCTGGTCCAGGCCAAGCCGCTGGGCGATTTCTTCCGGCTTTAATCCGGCTTTGCTGGCGCTCTTAATCAAATCCTGGATTTTCTGCTTTTTGGTCTTACGGGGCTTGCGCGGCGGTTTGGGAGCGAGAATGTCCTTTTTCTTCTGCTCTAAAGCCGCGATCCGCTCCTTAACAGCCGTCTCCTTCTTATCGAAGTCCTCATTGGCGGCATCTCTTTTAGCGGCAAGAGATTCCAGCTCTTGATTCAGCTTTTCAATCTTGCTGTCAACGGCCTCGGCCATCTGCTGGGGGGTGCGGCGGGTGCGCTTCGTGTTTTGCTCATCCATGATAACTGCTCCTTTTTGATGTAATATTTTCCGCTGAATCTAATCAGGAAAATTATATCCCAAAAACATCAATTCCAAATAACTTTTTTATCATAACACAGGATAAGCATTTTGAAAATAGGCTTTCAAGTAAAAATAGGCGGCGAGAGCGCAAAATACACGCTCCCGCCGCCCTCGCAGTCACAGCGATTCAAATTTCTTCAGCAGGTCGTTGATGCCCTGCCAGACCTCCGTATAGCCCTGACGCAAATCTTCCACGTCCTGGGCGTAGAGATTTCGGGTGCTGTTGCAGCGGCGGGCGATCTGGTTCACATTGCTGGAAATAGAGCGCAGGAGCTTCACCATCTCCATCACGCTGGACATATCCAACTGGACCACATATCCGTCCACCGCCATTTTCCGCAGGTACGCCCGCAGATTCATCGTCCCCAGCAGGGCCATTTTCCGGTCAATCACCTCCTTTTCCTCCGGAGACACCTTTGTGTAAAGGCCCACCGTCCGGCCCTCGTACTTTCTCACAGTGCCGCCTCCCTTCGCTGATCTCTTTCCGCGCCAGCAGCCACCGGCGCGGGTGGAACGTAGGAGCGCAGCGCCGCCCGGATGGACGGCTTATCACCGCTCAGCACGGTAAGGGCGGGCGGCTCCGGCGCGGGGGCCTCGCCGCCCTCCAAATCCGCTTCGTCCTCACCATCCTGGGACTGTTCCACCGTCTTTGTCCTGGGCTTTTCCAGCTCCCGGTTGAGCTGGGTCAGGCGGGCGGACTTCTCCGCCAGCTCATTTTCCTTGGGAAATGGCCGCTCAGATTCTTCCCTGGCGTTCACCAGCTCCTTTTCCAGTCTCTCCAGATGGTTCTCATGCCCCTTGATCTTTTCGGCCATACCCTCCAAGGCGTTGTTGATACGGGTGACATTGCCCACCGGATCATCGGCCAGCTCCGCCGTATAGGTCAAATGCTGCTTCATCGTGATCTTGAACTTGGAGCCGGTACAATGAAGCTGCATGGGAAAGCCCCGGTATTCGCCCAGGTCGAGGGGCTTCTCCGGGTCGGGCATGAGCAGACACGCCTTGATAATGGCCTCGCCCGCCTCCTTGCGCTCAGTGAAGGTCTGGCCCATGACAGTCATGGAAAAAGCGTCGTCCTTTACCGGATGGGCCTGGACAATGGGCAAATCCTTCCCCAGCGCCTCAATAAACAGCTTCGTTTCCGCGATTTTCTGCGGATAGTATTTCAGCGTTTTGTTCTGCATTTCATACTGCATGGCGGTGTGGTTGGATTTCAGCATTTTCAGCTTCGCCACCTGCACATCCAGCTCCATCTTCTCCCGGATACGGTCGTCTCCGGTAGCCAGGGCCTTGACCTCGGCATAGGAGAGGGCGGTGGCGTCCACATCCTCAGCGGACCGGGCGGGGGATTTGCTGGTCATAATCTGACCGATGAATTTCTGCTTGTTCTCCACCAGCCCCCAGTTGTAGGCGTCAAAGGTGCCCTTGGTGACATACTTGAACATTTTGACCGATTTGTTCATGTTGCCCTGGCGCAGCGACCGACCGGCTCTTTGCTCCAAATCAGCGGGCCTCCATGGGCAATCCAGGTCATGAGACGCCACAATGCGGTCCTGGACGTTGGTGCCAGCTCCCATTTTCTGGGTGCTTCCGATCAGTACCCGCACCTGCCCCCGGCGTACCTTGGCGAACAGCTCCGCCTTTTGCGCCTCGGTGTTGGCGTCGTGAATAAAAGCGATCTCCTCCGGGGGAATCCCCTGGGCGATCAGCTTGGCCTTAATATCGTCATAGACGTTGAATTTGCCGTCGTTTTTGGGGGTAGAGAGGTCGCAGAAAACAAGCTGGGTCCCCCGAATGTCCGCGCTGTCACGCCACTCGGCCAGGACATTCTTGACACAGGCATTGACCTTGCTGTCCGGGTCGTCAGGCAGGAGGGGATTCTGCAAACGCTGGTCCAGAGCCAGCTTGCGGCCATCCGAGGTGATTTTCAGCATATTGTCCTCGTCCGGCTCCACTTCTCTGTTCCGCACGGCCTCCGCCCGTTCGCCCAGCTCCGCCACCATTTCCTGCTGAAAGCTGCTGGGTTCGGTGGTGACGGTGATGTACTCCGCCTCCGGGGTGGGGAGCTTCAGCATATCCGCCGTCTGAATGTCAGCGGCCTCTTTCCAGATGTTAATAAGCTCCGGGAGATTGTAGAATTTGGCGAACCGGGTCTTGGTACGAAAGCCCGTGCCCTCCGGCTTCAGCTCCATAGCCGTGACCTTCTCGCCAAAATCCGCCGCCCAGTTGTCAAAATGGCGGTGTCCGTTTTCCACCAGCGTGTCGAACTGGAGATAGCGCATCATGGTATATAACTCTACCATACTGTTGGAGATCGGCGTTCCTATATTTACACTTTAGTCACTATCTATTGGATGATAGATGTTACCTAATCTATCCAAAATCGCAGGTTTTTGAAACAAACGAGTACAGTTGCTGATGAAGGTTCAACCCGCAACGCCGCCCAGGGCGGTGTCTGCGGCGTTCTGTGCCCCGGACGGATGTAGCCGCGCTATATTCCCGTCCGGGGCGTTTCTTTATTGTCACTGCACACATATAGGCAATAGCGCCGGTGGCGCTATCGCCGCAAGTCCCCCGGAGGATACAGCAGAGCTGCACCCTCCGGAGGACTTATTTTTTTGCCCTTTTGCGTCCCCTAATACTTTTTTTCGCTTTTTCATACAGTACAAACGTGCGATAAATGGCGGCTTCTCCCCCCACACCCCCCCCACGCCTCCCCCTGGGGTCCCCTCCCGATTGCACAATTTCGGGATGGCCCCAGGTGGTTCGGCGGCGGGAGAGGTGCCAGCGTACACCCAGCCCCAAAGTCTCCGCCGGGATGATGCCGAGGTGATTGCGGAACGGGAGCAGGGGTCTCGCTGCGGGGTGTCCGTCCCGCTCTGCGTCACAGGCCCCACAACTGCCGTTGCGGTCCCTGCGGCTTGACCGGGCCGCGTCCCAGTTCCCCCATGCCGGCCCTCGCCGTCAGGAGGACCAGGAACGCTACCACGTCCACTGCGCGGAAATCGCTTCACGGTTTGCTGCGCAAGCCCTACGATTTCCGCCCCTCCGCTCGACCCCTGCCGGGGGGAGGAAACCCGCTGCCCTGCAAAGGAGGCAGACCCAATGGCAAAGAAACGCATTACCACCCTCTATCCCCGCGACAAAAACGCACTATCAGCCCTTGCCCGTTGTGGCTACGTCAGTCGGGAGCAGTTGGGGACATTTCTCCGTGAAAAGCGAGTTAACGCCTACTGCAAGGACGGATTAGTCGAGAAATCCGTCTACAGCCGCCCCGGAGCCAAAGCGCAGGACATAGAGGTCTACCGCCTGACCAAAGCGGGGCGGGAACTCTGCCGCCGGGAGCTGTCCCTGCCCACCTACTGCGCCCAGAATCCCGCCCATGACCTTGTCCTTGCTGACCGCTACTTTTCCCTGTCCCAGTCCGAGCGGGAGACGTGGAGGACCGAGAACCAGAGCCGGGAGGATGTCTATGCGGAAATCCGGCAGCTGCGGGACCAGGGGGAGGAAGAGCGTGCGGGGGAGCTGTGGGCAAAGCTGCAAGAGGGACGGCTGTCCATGCCAGATGCCGTCTATACGCGCTCTGACGGTGTTTCTGTGGCCTATGAGGTGACTACTGGCAACTATGGGCAAGAGGAAATCACCGCCAAAGTGGAGGCGGCGGAGGCCCTGGGCGCGGAAATCGAATTTTCCCGCGCTTAATCATGAAAGAAGGTGATGAAAATGCTGCAAATCCAAGAAAAAACCGTGGTCTGTCAGACCCACAAGGCCCTGTTGTATCTCCTGGTCCGGTATGGAAACGGCGCGTTGCCCCTGCCGCTGCTGCGGACGCTGGCGGTACAGATGCGCTTGTACCCCAACGGGCAGGCGGTCAACAAGGCCGTGCGGGAGCTGCGGGAGGCCGGGGTACTGGACCGGCAGACGTGGGTGGATAACAACAGCGATCTCATTCTTGTGCGGAAATTCGCCCTGCGCTTCCTGTTCAACAAAACGAGCCAGGAAATCGCCACCCCACAGCGGCCCCGCACCATGGCCCCCTATATACTTCAGGCCCGCAAGGTGGATTGGCTGCTTGGCGCAATGGAGAAAAAGCACCTGGATACATTGATGTCCGTAGAGACATTCATGAAAAAACATGCTTGCAGTCTCTTTTGCCGTCTGCCGATGCTCCCGGCCTACTACCGGGACTATGCCGGAGTGCTGGCGCGGGAGAAGCCGGGGAACTACCGGGAGCAGCTGGCCCGTCTGGAGGGGGAGCCGCAGACCAACCCCGGCCCCACCCTGGAGCAGCTGCACCGGCGGGGCATTTACATCACCGGCATCACCCCCCAAAAGAGGACCATCCAGCTGGTGTCCTTCCCCGGACGGGAAATGGGAGCGGAAAGGGTGATGGACTGGACCATAGAAGCCTATCAATGGGTTGCCTCGCTCCTGCCCTATTATCATACCTATCATTTCCTCTGCGCCCTTGACGGTCCTCACAGGGAGGCTCTGAGGGCCGCCCTGACGGCAACCGCGCCCGACACCACCGCAACCGCCTATTGGGATTACCGGCTCCAGGGGGCAAGGCTCTCCGGTTCGGTCCACATCGGCGTAACCGACAGCGATTTTGTAAAAAACTGGTGCGGCAACGTTCGCCGCACCGGAATCTGAAAGGAGTTTCTTATTATGTTGAACTTTGTACCGTTCCCATTCCACTTTGTCTCTGCGGACCACGAGGAATTTTTCCACCAGGCCGTCCACGCGACCGGCACCGCCTACCCGCCCACCATTGCCGCCCTTTACCTCCTGTCCGCCTGTGCGGAGACACGGGAGCGCGTCTGGGAGGTCATGGACCCGGACGGCTATGTCAAGGACGATTGCTGGGACTGCTGGCAGGACGAGGACAGCCGCCGCTGCGTGGCCCTGGCGGTCAATCTGACCGGCGGCGGGTCCTATCCCGCCCTCTCCCCGGCGTACCTCTACGATACCCCCATTGCCCCGGTACTCTGGGCGGCAACGGAATTTTGGTTCCGCAACCGGGACATTGCCTGAGCTATTTTAGGGTATACCCCAGTTTTACACAGCAGAAAGGGCGGAAAGCAGCAAAAATAGAGTTGCTTTCCGCCCTTTTTTACATTTTGAAGGCCAAATCTAAAGCCTATTTTTACAATGGAGGATTTCAAAAATGTCTAAAATCGCCTATGTCCGGGTCAGCACCCAGGAGCAGAACGAGGCCCGGCAGCGGGAGGCCCTCGCCGCCCGTGGGATTGATAAATGGTTCATCGAGAAAACCAGCGCAAAGGATACCGACCGCCCGGAGTTTCAAAAGATGATGGACTGGGTACGGGAGGGAGACACCATCTATATCCACGACCTGTCCCGGATTGCCCGCTCCACCCTGGACCTGTTGCACCTGCTGAATGTCCTTGCGGAAAAAGATGTTGCCCTGGTTTCCGATAAGGAAAATATTGACACCGGCACCGCCACGGGCAAGCTGATTGTTACGGTAATCGCTGCAATCAACGAGTTTGAGAGGGCAAATCTCCTGGAGCGTCAGCGGGAGGGCATCGCCATTGCCAAGCGGGAGGGGAGATACAAGGGCAGACAGCCCGTCACCGTCCCGGACCTGCCCCGGCACTATGACCGCTACATACGCAGGGAGACCAGCAAGGCGGCGTTGGCGCGGGAGCTGGGCATATCCCGCCCCACCCTGGACCGGCTCTTTGCCGGGTATGAGCGGCACGAAGAAGCGCGGGATTGACAATTCTGTCCAGGGGTTATACAATGGTGACAAAACAGGAAAGGTGTGGAAAATCCATGAAAAAGAGACTGATCCTTTTGCTGGCACTGGTATTCTGTCTGGGGCTTGTCCCGTTCGCCAGCGCAGACAATTCCCCATTCAGCGATGTTCCCTCTGACCACTGGGCCTATGACGCTGTCATGGAAACGTACAATGACGGGGTTATGACCGGAACGGCCACCGGGGTATTCAGCCCCTCCAGCAAGCTCAGCATGAACCAGTTCTTTACCGTACTCACCCGTGCGTTCTACAACGATGACGTCGTAAACAGCACCTGGGAAGGAGCTTGGCCGAATCAGAACCTCGACGCCGCCGAGAAGCACAACCTGTTCAACGGAATTGTTTCCTGGCGTGGAGACATGGAAGTCACCCGCGAAATCATGGCGCAGATGATGTATAATGTCATGATTGACAAGGGAATTGTTCTGCCAAACGCGGAGGAGCTGGCGGGTACTATATCCAATATCCCCGACAATTCATCTGTAGACGATGCTTTTCAGACGGCGGTGGCGACCTGCTACTACTGGGACCTGCTCTCTGGGACGGACCCCAGCGGCAGTTTTTCCCCCAAGGGCCTGATTAACCGGGCCCAGGCTGCGGTCATCTACGTCCGGCTGAAAAAGGCAGTCAACGTACTGGGTGCGGGTATACCGGAAAATCCAGGAACCGCAACCCCGGACACGACAGCTCCCGGCACAGCAGGTAATCCCGGCGATACACAAAATCCCCAGGCCGCCCCCTCCGCAACCCTCACGAATGGTATGCCTGTGACTGAGGAAAATGTGCTGGCTCTGATTGAGGAGTACAAGAATGGGACGAGAGAGCCCGGGGAGAAGGCAAAGGAGGCAGGGTTTACCTCGTACACGGACTATTCCGAATACGATCCGTACAATCCGCCGTACTTCGGAGCGATTGGGTCTGGAACTGAGTGTGCCAAATTTGCGTTCGCCTTCTGGGACGACATCTTTGGAGATGCGCCTTATCGTGAGGTGACGGATCCTTGGCAAGTAAAACCAGGAGACCTAATCCAATATCCTAGCCATTGGTGTATCGCTGTACAAAGCGCTTACCAGAGAACAGGTTATGACTATCCCTTTACCCAAGCCGTTGGTGGAGGAAAAACGGGATCTATCGGTTGGGGAGATCCTGATGCCTCTCTCAATGATATTTTAGCCATCTACACTAGATACCCCATCCCCTACAAATTCGAGAACTCCGAAGTCCTCCTCACCGCAGAAGGCCCTATCGGCACCCCCCTTTCTTCCCTCGAAGGTCTTGACTCTGTCAGGCTGGAAGCGCGAAAGACCAACTGAATAAGACTTCTTCTCGTCGAGACCCCCCGCCCAGCTGGGCGGGGGGTTCTTTGTCTCTGCGGACATTCACGGCATGAGATAAATGTCCCGTGGGACATTCAACATGCACAATAATTTTCTCTTTAGACATTTATGATATATTGAAATTGACGGATTTTCTGCGGAAAATTCGTCTTTTTTTATGTAAAACCAACTAGATATTATACAGCCAGACAGAATAAAATACACCACCCCATCGGACCGGGACCTTTTCCGCCGGGCGGGGGGCGGGCCTATCCTAATCTAACAGATGTCTGGGGGAATGTGTCAACTTTTTCAAATCACGTTAATGATAGGGCCATTGTAAGCAGCGGAAAGGAATTGAGCAACGGAATGGAGGTATTACAATGGATACAATAGTATTTTTTCGAGTTTATCATCACTGGGAGGACCCAAAGCCATATATAGCGCTGAAAGGAAACCCTGCTCCTGATGGGTGTAAAGCGTGGATTCGCTCGCTGAAAGGAACCAGGAGCCATATCTGCTGGTTCAAAATTCAATGTCATGAGTTCATTGGATACAGCACTGCAACGGAGCGGGACATAGCATATTTGCGGTCCGTTGTCGATGAATGGCTTGCCCGCGCCGGTCTTTTCCTCGATGATTTCACCCTGGGGCGCATTGACTACGACTATAATTTTTATATGTCTCCCAATGAATTTCGTGTATTGATAACGACCATGCAGCAGCTTTCTAAACGAATTATGCGCATGAATAAGTGGCGCTCTGAACAGAAGCCTACCGTCTACTACCTTAGCAAGTCACGCCATGCTCAGTTTTACCGCAAGGACCTGGAACGCATGGCGAAAGACTTACCTGTCCGCGAGGTGGAAATCAATCTGTGCAGGCAGGAGGTTCAGTGTCATGCGGCGCGGATTAAGTATATGAAGCGGGAGTACGGATTAGTCCGGGACTGGGAAAACTGGGTCACTCCGGAAATGGAGGCCGAATATCTGACCACAGCGGAGCCGGTTTTTCTGTCCGGTGATTTCTATTCGATGGACGGAGCCGTTGACATTATCCAGGCCAGCGGATTAACCCCATGCCACAAGAAGCGGTTGACAGATATGCTTGCCGTTATCCAAAGCGGCACTATGGACGCACTGAAAGGCTACGCTTCCCGCAATACCGTCTTGAAATATCTGACTATGTTGAAAGATTTGAACGTCAATCCGCTGACGATTAAGACCGATTTTGAGAGCAATCCATGCGGAATTACATATATCGCGAATCCATTTTTTAAGGGCAACAGAATTTGAAAAAGGAGGGGAAACGAATGAAAAGTAACGAGAAAAAGGCAAAAAGCAAGCGCATTTGCGTTGATGATATAAAAGTAACTGTACATATCCCTGACAAAATCAGCGAAAGCGTCCGTCGGGAGAAAATAAATCTGATTTATGACATTTTAACCCCTAAATCAGCATAAGATCGTTGCCAAAACAGGCCGATAGTGCTATACTAATGTAGTAGGTAGCATTTATCGGCCTGTTATTTTAAGGAGACTGATAATATGGAAAAATATGTGGCGATTTATGTGCGCCGCTCGGTAAGCGACAGGGACAAGGGCAACAACTCCTTGTCCATTGACAGCCAAAAAGCGGACTGCATGAAGCAACTCAAAAAGGGGGAGAAATACCGTCTTTACTGTGATGATGGCAAGAGCGGAAAGGACATTGCGCACAGGCCCGAATTTCAACGGATGATGGATGACGCAAAAGCTGGATTGATTAGCCGCATTGTTGTAAAAAAGTATGACCGTTTCAGCCGAAATCTGCGGGAATATCTCAATGTAACTGACGTACTGGACCGTTATGGAGTGAGCGTAATTTCATTGACAGAGCCGTTTAACACGGAGACAAAAGAAGGGCGGTTAATGCGCAACAATCTGCTGAGTTTCGCAGAATTTGAGCGTGAAACAATCGCCAGCAGAGTTGCGGACGCATACGGAACCAGGGCAGCGGAAACCGGGTTTTATCAGGGTGGAAAGGTCTACTATGGATATGAGCCGGAGCGGCGGACAGTCAACGGCAAGACGGGTTCTGTGCTGGTGCCGTCCGACAGGGCTGATGTGGTCCGAACCGCTTACACTCTCTACAAAAACCCGGATATTTCACTCAGCAATGTACTTTCGTACTTCATCCAAAATGGCATTGAGGTCAATATTGACCCCAAAAAGAACATGGACAGGAGCCATTTATCGCAAATTCTCAAAAGTCCGCTTTATGTTCGTGCGGACAAAGAGGTATATCAGTATTTTGTGTCAAAGGGTTATCGCATTATTGACGATGTGGAGGCTTTTGACGGCGTTCACGGCTGTTTCCGGCATAAACAGGCGGATGGTATCAATTATATCAAAATAGGGTATCACGAGGGGCTTGTGGACGCGGAAACATGGTTGATGGTGCAGGATAAGAAATCCCGCAATTCAAAGTTTCGCAACAACGGAAACGCCCGTAATTCATGGTTGACGGGACTTGCAAAATGCAGTCATTGCCACTATGCCCTGGCTCTCATTTATTCGTGGAACGCCTCCAGGACAAAACGGTGGAGATACTACGATTGCAGCGGGGCGTATAAGGCTAACGGGTGTATTCAAAAGCGGCTCCAGACAAGGCCGGATGATGTTGAATCGCTTGTATTTGCGGCTATGAAAAAGCGTTTAGAAGAACTGACGATTGCCAAAACGGAAAAGCGCGAGCCTGACGCTGCGGCTGAATCCATCAAGGCGGAGATTATCCGTATTGACGGGGAAATCCGAAAGCTGATGGACAAGATTGCCGATGCAGACGCTACACTTTTTCGGTATATCCAGGACCGCGTAAATGAACTTCATGAGAGGAAATCGGCCCTGGAATTGGAATGTCAGTCCAAGGCGCGAAAGCACAAGGAGATTGACACTGCCCCGTTAGCTGACCCGATGAGCCGTTGGGATACTCTCTCCACTGAGGAAAAGCATACCCTGGCCGCTACGATGATTAACGTGGTATATGTGTCAGACAAGGACGGAATCAGCATTGATTTTAGTATTTAACCGTGAAGGGGTTCCTTGAATTTGTGACGAAAAATGATTGAACACCGTGAAATAATCATCTTTTGAGATTGCAAGTTTAGGGAATCCAAAATAATAGCTAAAGTGTGTAAATAGGTGTGCCGGTGGCGAAAGTAATACCGCGCCCGCCGGTGATTTCGTCCATGTAGCGGCATTTGCCGTACATATCGCTGGACT
>OFGF01001533.1_pt1 | contig 14175 bp, 12 predicted proteins | sample 1521711 | NCBI WGS metagenome assembly OFGF01 (sample SAMEA3504092, study PRJEB24116) | mouse gut metagenome | biome: mouse gut; feature: mouse-associated habitat; material: faeces | place: Denmark | collected 2011 | reverse complement strand
GACGGAGGCCGCCAAGGCACTGGCCCTCAACTACCGGTATGTCCTGCTCAGCGTCCGGGGAGGGGAGGAGTTCGCCAGGGACCTGCGCCGGGAGTATGGCATCTCCCTGCTGCTCAAGCCCTCGGCGGACCAGCTGGACCGGGCGGATGCGCTGGTCATGTTCTCCCAGCGGGGGGATCTGGCCAGGAACAACCCCATCCTATACACCCTCTATCCCGGCGGAGAGGCGGGCCGGGGCCGTCTGCCCCTGGCGCTGCCGGAGGGGATCCGGGACCAGGTGGAGGCCAACTGCGACTTTGAGCAGCTGGCGGCGGCGCTGTACGCCACAGGCGGCCTGCCCCTGGAGAGTCTGCTGGGGGGATGAGGCGTGAAAAAAGGAAGCGGATGATCCGAAGCTTTTCTCGGATCATCCGCATTTTTGCGCTCTCAGGGATTTTTTTCACCTGTCATCTCCCACAGGCGGTCCGCCAGATTGGCCAGCTCCTCCAGTCCCAGTACCTCCCCCCGCACGGCCGGGGACAGGCCGCAGCCGGCGATGGCGTCAGCGATCCGGTCCTTGCCCAGCCCGAAGACGGAGGACAGGCTGTTGGCCAGGGTCTTCCGCCGCTGGGCAAAGGCGGCCCGGACCGTCCGGAAGAAGAAGTCCTGGCCGCAGGCTGGCGACACCGCCGGGGTCTGCCGCATCCGGCAACGCACCACGGCGGAGGTGACCTTGGGGGCGGGGAGGAAGCAGTCCGGGGGCACGTCGAAGAGGATTTCCGGCTGGGAGTAGTACTGCATGAAGACGGTGAACGCGCCGTAGTCCCCGGTTCCGGGCCGGGCGGCCAGACGCAGCGCCACCTCCCGCTGGATCATGACCGTCATAGCCTCGAAGCGGCCGGAGGACGCCAGGACGCGGAGGACGGGGGTGGTGATGTTGTAGGGCAGGTTGGCGCAGACCAGGGGGGTCAGACCCTGGAAATGCTGGTCCACCAGGGCGGGGACGTCCAGCTTGAGGATGTCGCCGGGGACCAGAGTGAAGCGGTCCGCGTCGGCCATGGTCTCCGCCAGCACCGGCAGCAGGGCCTTGTCCAGCTCCACGGACACCACCTGACCGGCCAGGGCGCACAGCTCCCGGGTCAGGCATCCGATGCCCGGGCCGATCTCCAGCACGCCGTGGGCCATGTCCGCGCCGCTAGCGGCGGCGATCTCCCGGGGAACCCAATCAGCAATGAGGAAGTTCTGGCCCATGGACTTGGAGAAGTGAAAGCCGTGGCGGGAGAGCAGGGCCCGGATCTCCCGGATATCGCAGAGATTCATCGTGTGTCCTCCTTTGCGCGGGGGCATGTTGGTATGGAATATGGAGAAACGGCGGGTCAGACGCTCCGCCACAGCAGCAGGTTCTCCCGGATGTCCACGTCCACCCGGCCGCTGTCCCGCAGCCAGGCCAGATAGGACCGGACCGTGCTGCCCACCAGGACATACTGTTCAAAGCTCATGGTCATGCCGCAGCTCTGGAAGACGCGGGCCAGGATCTGCTCGAAAGCCAGGGGCTCCCGGCAGATCTGGGCCGCCAGCTCCACGTTGCCGGACCAGCTCCCGGATGTCCCTGGCGGCCTCCGCGTGGGAGGGCACAAACAGGGCGGCCTCCATGGCCTCCACCTGATCCAGCGTGTTCAGATATGCGTCCACATCGTAGAGAAAGGAGACCGCGTACTTGCTCAGCGTGGCCTGGCTGGCGACGCAGTCGGCGAGGAACACCACATCGTCCGGCGTCCGGAAGCCCACCATGTCAAAGGAGTGGCCCGGCAGGGGGATGACCTGGATCTGGGCGGGAAAGCCGGGGTCCGAGAAGGGGGAGACCCGGCTCTCCTGGGCCATGAGGAACTTATGGCGCAGGTCCCGGCAGGGGCATCCGCCATAGAGGAAGGAGGGCTCCAGGATGGGGTGGGCCGTAAAAGCCGCCTCCATGCCTTGGGCGAAGATTTTGCACTCGGTCCGGTCCTGCAAAAAGCGGTTCCCGCCGATGTGGTCCGCGTGGGAATGGGTGTTGAGTACGCCCAGCAGGGGCCAGCCGTTGGCGTCCAGAATCTGGCGGGCCCGCTTCCCGGCGTCCTTGCTGTTGCCGCTGTCCACCAGATAGGCCCCCTGGGGGATGCGGTAGACGCCCAGCTTGGTGGGGCTGTCAATGTAAAAGGTGTTTTCACCGGCCTGGATCAACTCGTACATGGCGTGGTCCTCCTTGGGCGATTCTCAGGGGATATGCCAAGTATACCGCGATGGCGGGGAAATGTCCAGCGGTTGACGGCGGTTTTCCGAGCCGGGGATGATTTTCGGTGGGCATAGGGACAGTCCTTTGAAACATACTTTGAACAAAAGGAGGAATGGTATATGTTTTCTACAGCGTTGCTGCTGCTGCGAAGCAGCCTGTTTTTATCTCTGCATCTGTCGGGAAATGCCAGCTCATTCCCCAAGCCCCTGAGCGCGGAGGAGGAGCAGATTTATCTGGAGCGCTGTGCCCAGGGGGACCTGGAGGCGCGGAACGTGCTGGTGGAGCGGAATATGCGGCTGGTGGCGCATATTATTAAGAAATATTACACCCAAAGTGTGGACCAGGACGACTTGATCTCTATCGGGACGATTGGCCTCATAAAGGGAATCTCCAGCTATAAAACGGAGAAAAATGTCAAATTAGCGACATATGCGGCCAGGTGTATTGAAAATGAGGTCCTCATGTTCTTTCGCAGCCAGAAAAAACTCCAGGGGGAGGTCTCTCTCTCAGAGACGCTGGATACGGACAAGGACGGGAATAATCTGTTCTTGATGGATATCGTAGGAGTAGAGGACACCATGCTGGAGGACCTGGACACTCGGGACAGCCATATCCGGGTCAGGCAGCTGGTGGACCAGTGCCTGACCGAGCGGGAGGCCGACATCATCCGGCAGAGGTATGGTTTGAACGGCAAAACGCCACGCACCCAAAGGGAGCTTGCCGCAGACTATGGGATATCACGCAGCTATGTATCCCGCCGCGCTTAATGTAAACGATGCCCGGAAAGCCTTGCAGTGCAAGAGCTTGTCCGGGCATTGGGTGCTTAGGGTAGCACCACGCTTATTGTAAATGATGGGGAAATTTAGGGAGATAGGCGGTCATTTATCTATCCCTTGGCAATCATAAAAGTTCGACCTCACGAGCTGTTATTGATTTATCAAGCGGAACAGGCAAAAACCTTACTCGCCGCTTAAGTGTTAGCGGTATTCCGCGGTCACTCTGAATAATATAGTCTGGAGTAAAGAAATAGTCATCACGTGTTCCGTCACTGATAAAGCCAGCGGTCCTTTCTGTATTCAAATAAGATATTATCCCATCAACTTTTCCAGGGAGATTTGCTTGTAATATTAATTCGTCTGTAACTCTAGTTACTGTGGCAATCCAGTCACCCTCATCCTTACTTCGTGAACGCGCAATTCTCTCACTATTAAATTGATAATGTGTTGGAATATCTGCATATAGACAATAAGAATAATCGAACCAATACGTTGTTCCTCTACGTCCTGTGCCTAATTCCTTAACTTTTAGAATATTATATTCAGAAGATTTATTAGTGTATTTTAATAGTATCGGGGATTTGTTTGGAAACTTGAAACGATAGGCAGTTCTCTTTTTACATACAGATGTTAACGTATGTAGAAACTCTAAATCATCACCATGATATAGCTGTTCCATCTGAGCTGCTTGGCTTTTGATTGCTAAAATAGCATCTGCAACATTTGCTCGATCGGTGGCGTGGCATCGCTTATAGCACTCATCAAGTGTTGAATCGAGTAATTGGACTAACCTCCGCATATTACCATCAGAAGCATAAATTATTTGTTCAAATAATTGCATATTTTCTTGACTGATGTCAAATATCGTTTCAGCAGATATTGCCTGCGATGCTGCCGACGCAAGATATTTTTCTACAATTGAAACCGTTTTATTCAAAAAGGCTTCATAGCCAGTCGTAGTATAAATATCGTCCTCTAAAGCAACCACATCTCCGTACCTTGTTTCGGTCAGTATATCAGCAAATGTGTGAGGATATATTGCGATTTTAGTACGAATAAAGTCTATAGTTCGCAACTGATTCATCAGAGTTTCAAAATATGAAGTATTACCCCGTTCTTCAAAGAAACTCTTATCAATAGAGCCGACTTCGTCAAAAAGTACTAATATCTTGCAGTTTATTGGCCGCAGAAGAGATTCATATGCAGCAGTGAAATCCTCTATTTGGGGATGATCTTTCCTTTTTAATTCGATAAAATTAGTTCTACTATACGCGCCACACGCTTGAAGAAAACTGTTTCCTATAGTTCCTTGCGTGTTAAGTTCAGTGCTGACCTGTTGGGTATATTCCTCAGCTGTTAACTTGTTGAGCTTTTCAATTATTGGCTTTTGTGAGACTCGGCTAAACCACATTCCAAACACATTATTTTGTATTCCTTCATGAAGTTTTACTAATTCATTTGCAGACTGGATTCGCTCACATGTGGTGAGAATCTCATGAATAAGTCTAATAAGTATACTATCGTATATCTTTTCGGGATTTCGAATATTCTGAAAATCACTGAGTTTTATATATAGTGGCAAAATAATTGAAGTGCTCTCCATCATTTGTGGAACCAAAATAGAAAGATAATACGTATAGTTTGCACGTAAATACATGGTTTTCCCTGTGCCCATTTTACCTTTAATCATCTCATTACAATAGTCAAAAGGTCCAGCGACACCATTTGTAGGATCTACAAAGAGTTCCAGAATATTTTCATCCAAAAACTCATCGGCATTTCTAGTTTGAAAAGGGCGCATCAAAATGAGATCAGCTATTTTCATATAAGTCTCCTCCAAATGTAAACAATGTAAAGGAAACACTGATTAATTCTGTATATAGGTTTTACAAGGAAACAAAAGCACAACATACTGCGTTTCTTCCTAAAAACTGATGATTAAATCAGTGATTCCTTAATTTGAGGCCAATAAAAAGTCCAACACTTTTATAATTTTAATTCCATCCTGCGTCTGTGTTAAATCACAATCCAGCGCAATTATTAACTTCTCATAATTGTCTCGAATCTTCTGTAGAGGAGCCAACTCTCTCTCTCGTGTCTCTGGTGCGTTCATATTCTCCGTAACCTGGATATACTTCTTTTCATCCGCCTTAGTGGCAATGAAATCTACTTCCTGATTGTCAATCTTTCCTATAGCTACATCATACCCTTGGCGTAGCAGCTCAAAATAGACGATGTTCTCTAAAATATGCCCACTGTCCCCGTCTCGATAGCCTAGCAAGTAGTTTCGCAGGCCCATATCTACAATATAATATTTGCCTAGTGTTCGCAGATACTCTTTGCCTTTAATGTCGAACCGTTTGATTTCGTAGAAGATATATGCCTCCAGTAGCGCCACAATATAACTCTGGATGGTATGCACCGCAGGTTTCCTACGGCCTTTTTCTTCTAAAAGGCCCTCGTTGACCAGCGTGTTGCCAATAGAGGTTGCCGACACATTGTTTCCAACATTGTCTGCCAGAAACATAATAATCTTCCGAAGCAGAATGGGATCAGTGATGGTACGGCGCCCTTTCCGCTTTTCCCGCTCTAAAATATCGTTGACAACAGCGGCGGAGTACACTCCATCCAGCGCAGCGGTGACACGGTCGATTTCCAATCCCACATCTGCCAGCATAGGCATCCCACCGAACCGGGCGTACTCATTGAATAAATCCCGCTCATCGTAAATATCGCCGTCCTGATCTGTGATTCGGCGTTTTAGCGTTCCAGTAGGTGATTTCTTTTCTGTCATAGTATATCCGTGGAAATCCAAGAATTCCTTGAACGAAAGGGGGAGCATCTTGATTTCGACATATCGGCCCGAAAGGTAGGTGGACAACTCAGAAGAAAGCAAATAAGCATTAGAACCAGTGATATAGATATCACAATCAAAATCTACGCGGAAGGAGTTGACCGCGTTTTCCCAGCCGGGAATCCGCTGCACTTCGTCAAAGAATAGATACATCCGTTTATCAGGCAGAATGCGGGCTTTCACATGTTCGTAAAAACCTCTGACATCCATGTCTGGAAAACTCATGGACTCAAAGTTCATTTCCAATATCTGCTCCTGGCTAATACCAGTTTCCCGCAAGTGCTGGGCCATCAGCTTCATGAGACTGGACTTGCCGCAGCGCCGAATGCCGGTGATGACTTTAATCATTTCGGTATCCTGAAATGCAATCATGCGGTTCAAATAGAGGTTGCGTTTTTTCAAAGTGAGTTTCTGCATTGTTCCACCACCTTTATTTGTTAGTATATCATAGTTATAACCAAAATTCAAGTTTATTACATCAAAGTAATATAATTTGTTTTTTCGAAAATTTATAACCCCGAAGACATGAAAATATCGAAATTATAATAATGCAGTTGATATATATGCGGACGGGCCTGTTAAAATAGGACTAAATCAGCAACACCCCACAGCAAGGGGCGCACTGGTTTAGTCCTGTTTTTATTCTATGAACATAGAAGGAGGCCAAAATGAGCAAAACAGCCAAAATTACGGCAATCTGTAACCAGAAAGGCGGAGTTGGCAAGACTGTAACAACGGTCAATTTGGGAATCGGGCTGGCACGGGAAGGCAAGAAGGTCCTCCTGGTGGACGTAGACCCCCAAGGTTCGCTTACCGCCAGCCTGGGCTATCAGCACCCGGACCAGCTTGAAGGGACCCTTGCCGATGTGCTGGGATTTATCATTACGGATAAGCCTGTACTTCCCGGAATGGGTATCATCCATCAGGCGGAGGGCGTTGATCTTCTTCCCGCCAACATTGAGTTGTCCGGTCTGGAGGTCACGCTGGTGAACACCATGAGCCGTGAGACAATCCTGCGCGAATACCTGAACAGTGTCCGCGAACAGTACGATGTGATTCTGCTGGACTGCTGCCCATCCCTGGGTATGCTGACCATCAATGTCTTAGCCGCTGCGCTTCATGTCATAGTTCATTTGTGATGTCTCCAATCTCAAATTTTTAGGGTGCGGAATTTGAAATCGGAGTTCAGCGAACGGTCGATATATACTTCCATTATCAGTTTTCCATCTCTGACCTCCAGTGGACCTGATACGAAAGGCTTTTTCGCTTGGGCAGCTTCTTGACAAAAGCCAGGGTAGTCCGCGCGTTCCGGTCCGTTACCAGATAATCCCCGCAGATTCCGGCTTCCTCCACCACGGTGCGAAGCTGCTGGCCAAACATATCGTCCCCCACTTTGCCTGCAAAAGCGCAGCTCCGCCCCAACTTTCTCAGCATCGCCAGCACGTTGCAAGGCGCGCCGCCGGGGTTGGCCTCGAAGAGGGGATTGTCCTGACGGCTGAAGCCGTTTTCCGTAAAATCGATCAGCAGTTCCCCCAGAGCAACCACGTCAAAGGTCTTCTCCACCATGGCTCACGCCTCCTCATCAAACACCAGATCGTATTTCTCTACATCCATCAACACCGAACCGCCGGCCTCAAAGCTGATGGCGTCCGCCTCCTGGCGGGTGTAGATCACCGCGCTGGCCGCCTGCTCGCCATCGTTGACAAAGACCTCCAAGCTGAAGCGGTCCAGCACCAGACGGAGCTTGATCTCTCCGTCCCTGGGTCGAACAAAAAAGCTGCGGGTATGGACAATGTCGTGGGGCAGGCCGCCGCGGGTCCGGTCGATCTTGACGGTCCCCTGGTCGGGGCGGTAGCGGATGATGGTCTCATGCTCCCCGTCCTTGGCCACCCGGATGCGGAACCAGCGGTAGGAATCCTTCCCAATGGGCCGGACGGTAACAGTCATGTCCAGCATCCTTCCTTGAACGCCGGGCAGGTTGACCTCACCGCTGACAGGAATGTTGTGGTGCATGACGCACGGACCGCGATAGCTCTCCAGCTCCCGCACGGGTATCTGATACAGCCGCCCGTCCTTCACGGACAGCTCCCTGGGCACAGACATCTGGCCGAACCAGCGGCAGTGATAAGGCTTCGCCCCCACGGTGGCCCAATTCTGCATCCAGGCCACCATCACCCGCCGCCCATCGGGGGTCAGCAGCGTCTGGGGCGCATAGAAGTCCAGGCCATAGTCGATCGCCTGGGCATTTTGCCGGATGAAGCCCGCCCCCTGCGGGTCGTAGTCTCCGATGAGACACAGCGTCCCGTTTCCGGCGTGAAATTCCAGTCCCACGGGCTGCATCTCCTGGGGGCTGGTGAGCAGGACCTGCTTCCCGTCCAGCGGGAAGAAATCCGGACACTCCCACATCTTCCCGAAACGGTCATGATTGGAGACAAGTATGCTTTTAAACTTCCACTGAAATCCGTCGGCGCTCTCATACAACAGGATCTGCCCGCTTCCGTCCGCCGGACGGTTCCCTACGACACAGGCATAGGTCCCGTCGGCTTTCATCCACATCTTAGGATCACGGAAATCAAAACGGCTGCTGCCCTCTGGTATATCCCGCTGATCCAGCACAGGATTCTGTTCATATTTCTCATAGTCGATCCCGTCGCCCACAGCCATGCACTGTGTCTGCACTTCCCGGTAGATATCGCGTTCCTGATGCTCCTTTAACACGCCGGTATACATCAGCAGCTGCCTCCCGTCCGGCAGTACCGCCGCACTTCCGGAGAAAATTCCGTCCCTGTCATACGCCTCGTCCGGCGCAAGGGCGCAAGGAAGATATTCCCAATGGAGTAAGTCGCTGCTTACCGCATGTCCCCAATGCATAGGGCCCCACTTCGATTCATAAGGATAATACTGATAAAACAAATGATACCTGCCTTTATAATACGAAAAGCCATTGGGGTCATTCATCCAGCCTGTACGTGGAGTCAGGTGGAAATCGGGACGCTCCTCTTTACCGATCAATTTCTCGGAAGCCTCTTCATATTTTCTTGCTTCACGTAATGTCTGACTTGTCATAAATATTTCTTCCTTTCATTCTAATATATACCAGCGTACAGCAGTCAGGATATTAACATACCCAAGGGCATTACTCTATTTATTCTCCGCTATACTTGCATTATACGAATCCAGATATCCCTGGAACAATTCCAGATATTCGCTCAACCCATACGCCTCAAGCTTATCCAGATATTTTTCCCAATCCTTATCCGTAAAGCCATTCATGATCCAATCCGCCTTCTTCGCCTTGATCTCCTTATGGATATCTGCCTGCAAGTTCGAGAACTTCTCCGTATCCTCTCGGCTCATGAAAATATTCGGATATACATACTCCTTATTCATATCAGGCGTATAGTACTCCTTGATCCAGTCCAGACGGTACTGCGCGTCGTCCGGACAGGTCACATACACGTCATAATATTCATCCAGGATGGCAAGCGGACCTCCTACTGCTTCCGCCTCTCTTACCTCTACCGGGGACGCGTCGCCTAACGGCGCATGCTTTAACATATCCTCACCGTCGGCATTCTTGCCCATCTCGAAGATATCAAAATCATCGTCCTCACCATATGTTCCCCAGTTGTTCTGCGGAGACTGCAGCGGCGCATACATCTGATCCAGCCATGCGCATACCAGCGCCGGATTCTCTGCCACAGAGGTTACCACGCAGCGTCCCCGGTTGAATCCGCTGGTGAATGAGCCGTTCTCAGGCGTCAGGTTCCGCGTATCTGCCGTCAGGACCGGAAGCGGAACCCAGTCCTTCAAGTTGTCGATGTTCCCTACATCCCAGCTAAAACATACGCCGTAACGCCCGGACTTACCCTTCGATACATATGTAGACCATTCCTGTGTAAACGCTTCCGGATCGATCAGATCTTCCTCGTACAGCTTATGCAGCCACTCGATTCCTTCTTTATAGCCTTCCTGCGTGGCGCAGCAGATCACTTCCTGATCATCCGTCACCACAATATGTCTTCCATTATTCTTATCCTTATCAACGTCCCCGTATCCTTCACCGAAACCATTGATCAGGATCCCCATATCCTCGTTACCACTATTCACCATACAGGACATGGGAATAATGCTCCCTTCAATCCCGAACTTCTTTTGAAGCTTTGACGCATTATCCCGAAATGCAATCAGTACCTCTTCGAATTCATCCACCGTCTCCGGAATCTCAAGATTCAGAAAATCCAGCCATTTCTTATTGATAAAGCTCATGTTCCCGACGCTCTGTATTGCCGTCTTGCCGGAACCAAGCTGTTCGATCCACGGCAAAGCCCAGATATGCCCGTTTACATCCGTACACATCGTCCGGTATTCCGGATATTTGTCAAAAGCCGCTTTCAGATTCGGCATATAGGCGTCAATATATTCCTCCACCGGGATAATCGCTCCATAATCCGCATATTTCAACAGATTGCTGTCTGTAAAATCCGCCGAAAAGATAAAGTCCGTCAGCTTATTAGGATCCGACATGTTCAAGGAGATCTTATCCGGCCACTGATCGGACTGTATCGCCGTCCAGTCAATCTCCACGTTGGTCTGCTCCTGCAGACGCTTAAAAATCGTCCGGTTATTCGGCTCTGATTCCGTATTTGCCGGATAACTGATCATACCCGTCAGAGTCGTCTTTTCCTTAAGCGGAAATTCCAACTCCGCCTCATCCACCGGCCGGAACGTACCGTCATTAATCTTTACCTTGCCTCCGCATCCTGCAAGGGAAACCGCCATGCACATTGTAAGCGCTAAGGCCGCGGTTCGCTTTCCATACCTGCGTCCGGACTTATATCCGAATCCATTTCCCAATCTGTCACTCAATCTATTTCTCATCGTCTGCCTCCTTCTTATTATAACCGTCTGCAACCATTCAAGCAAGCAATTCCGCTTATCCTTTTACGGCGCCTGCCATGATTCCGCTGTCAAAATATTTCTGGAAGAACGGATACATGACCAGAAGCGGTAAACTGGAAATAATAATGGTTGCGTATTTCAGAAGCTCTGCAAGCTGCGCCCGCGCCGCCGTGCTCTGCATATCTGCAATCATACCGGATTCCGGCTGGTTCTGGATCAAGATGGAACGCAGGACAAGCTGCAGAGGCTGTTTTGCAGAATCATTTAAGTAGATCATTGCGTCAAAGTAGCTGTTCCACATGGCGACAAACTGCCACAGTACAAGCACGGCGATGACAGGAGTACAGACAGGAAGCAGGATCTTGAAGAAAAAGGTCAGCTCGCTTGCCCCGTCTACATCCGCCGCCTCGCGAAGTTCCTGCGGGATTCCCCTGTAATAGGTTCTTGCGATGGTCATATTCCACACACTGAAAGCCCCCGGAAGAATGACTGCCCACATACTGTCCACAAGCCCCAGATTACTGACTATCAAATATGTAGGAATCAAGCCGCCCCCAAAGAACATGGTAATTATGAAAATGACATTGAAGAACCCTTTTCCTCTGAAATCCGCCCTTGACAACGGATAAGCCGCCAGAAGCGTCACAACTACTGACACGACCGTAAACACTACAGAATATATGACCGCATTTTTAAATCCGATCCAGATCTGGCTGTTTGTCATGACACGTTCATACGCCGTCGCCGTCCACTTACTGAAATCAAAAGTAATCCCCTTATTCTGCAACGTAATAGGGTCCATGAAGGATGCAACAATAATATAAACCATCGGCACAATAATCGCAATCACAAATAAGCCCAATAATATGTAGCCGATCGTCAAAAGCGCCTTATCCTGTCCCGAATATCTTGTGATTTTTTTCTTATTCATCTTATGTGCACCTCCTATATTCCCTGTCCGTCATTCATCTTCGCCACGATCTTATTCACGACGATCAGAAGGATGACATTGATGACCGTATTAAACAGGCCTACCGCAGTCGAAAAGCTGTAATCCCCGTCGATCAGACCTTTTCTGTATACATAGGTAGCGATGATCTCTGACGCCGGAAGGTTCAGGTCCGTCTGCAGGGCATATGCCTTCTCAAAACCGATGCTCATAATATTTCCTGCCTGCAGGATGAACTGGATCACAACCATATCTTTGATCGCCGGCCATTCCACCGCCCTGATCTGCTGTAAGATATTCGCGCCGTCCATGACCGCCGCCTCACGGAGTTCCTGGCTTGCGTTAGAAAGGGATGCCGTATACATGATGGACGCCCATCCGGCGCCCTGCCAGATACCGCTGATGATATAGATCGAACGGAATGCCTCCGGCATAGTCATGAAATTAATATCCGTTCCCATCAACAGATTCACAGGACCAGTCACAGAGAGGAAGATCCTCACAATACCGCAGAGTACGATGACAGATACGAAGTTGGGAAGATAAAGCACCAGCTGTATCTTCTTCTTGATTCCTGCGCTCTGAATCCTGTTCAGCAAAAGCGCCAGTATAATCGGAACCGGGAACCCCCAAAGTAAGCTGTATACGCTCAGCTTCAGCGTATTGACCAGATATCTCATGAAATCCGGGGATGATAAGAACCTTGTAAAATGCTTAAGCCCTACCCACTCGCTTCCGGAAACTCCCTTAAATGGATTGTAATCCTGGAACGCGATCAGGATACCGCTCATAGGCGCATACTTGAAAATCAGTGTCAATAACAATGCCGGCATCATGAAGATCACGTAAAGCTGCCAATGCTGCCTGATATACACCAGGGAATTGTGAAGTCCCGTGCCTTTGCCTCCCTGCTTTACATTTGAAACAGTTTTTGAATTCATTGTCATAACATCCTCCTTTCTGTCAAATCCCTCCATCTTCTACACTTGTTTTCTCTCATGTCTTTTCTGATTCTCCTTTCTTTACTTATTTGTGCATTTGTAAAATTTATATTTTACATTCACATGAGATTTGTATAATATATTTATATCACTCATTTTACATTTAGTCAATATTTTTTTGCTATTTGCATACTTTTATTTTTGCATTTTCACTTTTTTGTACACTCTCACCAATTTTGTATTGCATTTTGTCATAAAAAATATTTTTCAGAATTTTACATTTTTACATTTGACACATTTCAATTTGTGCATTATAATATATGCAGAAGGAAGTCAGAAGGAGGAGTTTATGAGTACCAGAGTTACAATCCAGGACATTGCCGACGAGCTTGGCATTTCCCGCAACACTGTCTCAAAAGCGATCAACAACACCGGCGTCCTCGCCGACGCCACCAGGGATAAAGTATTGAAAAAAGCTATGGAGATGGGCTACAAGCAGTTTTCTTATGTGACAGCCGCCAAACCAGGAAGCTCCGTCCTCTCCATTCCCGCACCAAAAGAGAAGACGGAGATCGCAGTATTTCTCACCAATTTCGTGGGAGGGAACCATTTTGCAATCGTCATGCTGGATAAATTCCAGAAAGAGCTTGCCGTATTAGGCTACAGCCTTACCATGCACCGGCTGCTTACCGAAGAACTGGATAATATGAAGCTTCCCGCCTCCTTTTCTCAGGAGCGGACTGCCGGCATTATCTGTATCGAGATGTTTCATTACGAATACGATCAGATGCTCTGCGGCCTGGGACTTCCTATCTTATTTGTAGACGCGCCGGTGACCTGCTTAAAAAATCCCTTGGAAGCAGACCTGCTGTGTATGGATAATCAATCCGGGATCTATTTATTTATAGGAGAGATGGCACGGCGCGGAAAAACGAAGATTGGATTCATCGGGGATTATATGCATTGCCAATCCTTCTTTGAACGGTATATGGCATACCGGAATGCCGTCACAAAGATCAAGCAGAATATCATTGATGAATCCGTCTATAACAGGGAACTGAACCAGTATACATTGGCGCGGGTGCTGTACATAGATGACCTGCTGAAAGGGCGTCTGACGGATGCGGATATCAACATCATGTACGAGATTGTGAATTACCGGTATATGAACAATCTGCCTGTCATCATCAGCACCGAGAAAACACCAAATGAGCTGATTGAATTCGACGAAGCGATCGGAAGTCGGCTGCTTGAAATGTGCCGGGGAAATATTATACATCTGCATGGAAAAGAACTGAATTACCGGCTGAATTAGGAGGTGGGGATTGTGTGGCGAAAGTAAAACATGTCGGGACGGTCAACGAGAGGGGCAAAGAATTTTTGAAGCTGTTCAATCAGTTGACGTATTCCCGGAGTGCATGGCAGGTATGGGAAGATTTAGTGACCGTAATGGCCTGCAGTATATGCAATGCGATTGACCGTAGGAAGGAACCGTTTGAAAG
>OFGF01001528.1_pt1 | contig 14218 bp, 8 predicted proteins | sample 1521711 | NCBI WGS metagenome assembly OFGF01 (sample SAMEA3504092, study PRJEB24116) | mouse gut metagenome | biome: mouse gut; feature: mouse-associated habitat; material: faeces | place: Denmark | collected 2011 | reverse complement strand
AAACATGGCTGTCCGGTTTTTCCAGCGTTTGAGTTGTGGAAAGAATTGACGCATCTGCTCCTTCATCTGTTCGACCGTGAGATTCTGACCTGAGTTCTTGTTTATCTCATCGGTGAACTGAGCGCAGAAGTCAATCATCTGCTCCATCGTCATGTCCTGCGTGAACTTGCCGTCTTTGTAGCAGTAAATGCAGTAATCCTCGTTTGGTGTACCATTAGCATTCGTTCCGAATACATCTTTTGAGATCGGCATTCCACAACTTTGACAGAATTTCATTTCCATTGTCGTTTTTCCTTTTTGCCCCACGATGGAGCCGGTTTATAAATGCAGAAGCGCGGACTTCTATGTCAATCTAACTTGACGGCCCTGAGAAAGCCTATGATGCAGATATAACGATAGCAGCCCACGCCGTATGCGTGAGAACCACTATGCTATCTCTTGCATCAAATTTGAAAGGCTCTCAGGTTTTCAAGTTACAAGATGAGCATAACGCTTCTTTTTCCAAAATGTCGTGGGATGACTTGTGTCAACCCAACCACAAAGGTACGAAATTTTTATGTGATTTTAACGATTAAGCGTGGTGACGTAACTATTCAGCGAAAACAAAGGATACGAAGATTTAGCTCATCAGTTTCTTAGACGAGTGCCAATATAGAATCAAGAGGAGATTGTCCGTTTTTCCAGGCCGTGTCAGCAATGGAATGTAGAGCGTGGAATGCATCGGCACCGGTATCGGAGCGGAAGCATCCGGATATTTTCTGCTTGACCTTGTCATATATCACTCGACTTTCATCCAGACGATGCTCCGAAGATGACGGACGAACTTATGACCGAGATGGCGCAGGAATATATGAGGCAGATGGGGCTGACCAATACCCCATACATCGTGGTACGACATTTTGACAAGGCGCATCCACACTGTCATATAGTTTTCAGCAGGGTTGACTATGACGGCAAGATTCTGACTCAGACCACCAACTTCAAGAAGAATGAGCGCGTCTGCAAGGCTCTCAATCTGAAACACCGTCTCACGCAGGGCAAGAGCAAACTTAATACAGATGTATCAAAACTGCGGGGAAAAGATAAAATCCGTTACCCGCTTGTCCACAATATAGCCGGAGTGTACATCCGTCCGGAGATTCAGGACTGGAACTCGTTTCTCATTGCTCTTAAGCGGCAGGGTATAACAGTCAAGGAAAAGACCGGCCAATCAGGGAAAACGAACCTGTATTACTGCACTGGCAGACATGAATTCTGGTACAAGAAACTCGATCCCTTTTTCAGCCGCGAGAATCTTGAATTGAAATTCAAGGCTCGTCGAGAGAAACAGCAAGCGGCAAAGACTCACCCCGTAACCGCACCACAGCCTAAACCGCAACGGCAGTCACAGCCTAAATCAAAGCAGCCGGAGCCTATTGTTATCCCGCCATTGCCGGATATAGTATGCGGCGTAAAGATTGACCGACTTAAACAACAAGCATATCAGGAAGGTAAGTTCATCAGCATCGGAATCTGTACCCCCGGAGGCGTTGTACCAATTAATCATTGGATTTGGTACGATTTCGACAAACGAGAACCTGTAATGAGTCGTACATATCCCTCTGACCACAAGATTCCGGAAGCCTTCCTGCGACAACTGGCAGCAAAGCAATCCGCCGTATCGTCATCACAGGGTGCCGGAATCCGATTCTCATCGCATTCTCTCGGTGGAAACATTCCTGAAGAACAAGGTTTCGCTCACGACAGAGGAATGCCGGACGACTTCAAGCACTTCCTTGAATTGCACCCCGGCATGAGCATTGAGGAAGCCCTGCACCGTTTTCGTGACGAACAGAAAGCCAAGCTACGCCAAAAAGGTCCTAAACTGCACTAATCCCAAACGCCACCGAGAGAAGCAAGAGCCTCCCTCGGTGGCGTTTTTTGTCAAGTCCCCGACATCACCTGCCGAGGTTTCTATATTGTATGAGATGCTGTTTCTTATTTCATAATAGCCGAAGATGCGCCTGACTGTTCTCCGACTTCATTGCCATGCTGAACTTTTTTACCATAATTGAAAGTATAAGTAACTGACAAGTTCAAACGGCGATTACGGGCATAAAAACGAAGCGAGCAACGGTGTGAATGTCGGTCGGTGGCTTAATTGGTTGACTGCAAGCGTGATGAGGGGTTGAGTGGTCGGGCGCGCCGGAAAAACGAAACGTGCAAAAAGTTGAAATTGCTTTAATCCGGGTTGAATTTTGGGGCGCGAGCGTTTAATATATCTTTAATCGAGGTTTAACCGGGCTTTAACCGGCTTTAATTTTGAGCGGCTGCATGGCTGGATTTAACCGGCTGTGTGGCCGTCGCTGCGTCGTGCCCTGACGAGTGGCCGCCGGAGGCTCAAAAGCGGCTAAATTCAAGCGTTTGGCGCGTTTGTGGCTCATTCTGCCGCCACGGCAGCGGGGTAGGGGAGAGAGCAACGCAGCGCGCCCATGTGGGCGAATGACCGACGGAGTGGCACAGGTGTTTAATGGCGTTTAACGACCCCTTAAATGGTTGCTGCTGTGCCCTGCTCCGGGAGGGGTAAAACCGGGGTGGGGGAGTGGTCGAGATTGTGCTCGTTTCGTTCCCTTAAATTGGGTTGGATACACAGTTGGACATACACTTGGGTACACCTACGCACCCCCCTACCGACCCCCATAGTGTCAAAATTGGGAACGAAAAGGGCGATTTTTGAGGGTTTAACACCCCTTTAATACCAAAATTTCACCGTTAAAATATGCCGTTTTGGAGTGGTTAACTTGCTGATTTAAGGTGTCTAATGTATCAAGCGGCTCAAAAAAGGCGTGAAAAACACGAAAAACGGCCTTTTTGGGGGCTTGGGTGGGGTCAGTTGAGTATGCACGAGGTGATCCCATAACGTGCACACCATGACGCTAAGGAACAACAGGCGCAGGCTTCGGGGCGTGGTGGGTAGTAGAGACGTTTTTTCCGGCTTCAAGGCGTTCAATGGTGTGGCGTGCTTGTTCCAGTTGTTCGCGGAGTCGCCCGATTTCCTCAGCTTGTCGGAGTAGCTTGTCGTCCCGTTGTTGAAGCAAGGGGTCAAATTGCTTAAAAAATTCAACGAGTGAGGTATCCCCGGAAATTCTGACATTATCGGCCATGGACTGGTTAGGGGCGCACATCTCCCCTACTCCGGTCAGAAGCCACATAGCGTTAACGTCGTAAGTTCTTACGATTTTTTCTAAGACGTCGGCTTTTGGGGTCGTTCCATTGCGGTAAGACCGTATAGTCCCCTCGCTAACACCAAGATTTTTAGCCGCTAATGAGTTGTTGTCGGCGGCGAAATGCTTAACTATTTGGGCAATTCTCTGGTGAATTGTATTGCTATGATTGTCTAAATTTTCATTCATGCTCGTAAAAAGTTGCGAAAATATTTTTATATGTCGTAGGAAATTACGAACTTTGCAGCGTGTTACTTGTAACGCCGCGGTAAAGTTACGAAAAAATCGTGATTTTCCACGAATGTAGAACCCTATAAAGTAAAAGGACATGGAGCATTTTATAACAGCTACCAAGGAAACCCGCGAATTTATAACAAAGGCTTTTCGCGGTATTTCCCGACAGACCCTTTGGCGTGCGCTTCGGTTTGATGACATAACGATGATAGTAGTTTCCACCTTGTAGTTTGGTTTCGGAGTAAAGTGGCGCGTTAATTGTTTGCGTCGCACCAAGCCAATCACTGCGGAAAAGATTTATTGCAGTAAGTCTTATATTCCAGCCCGATTTGCTCCACCCTGCAAGCAGTTGGTAGAAATCACGGTCTTTATAATAGGCAGCACGGTTGCCCTGTATTGTTCGGCTCGGAGTTTGATAAGAAGCCTGAAAATAGAAGTTATTCAGGTAGTAGGTCGCCGATGCATTTAAGGCAAAAGGATATTTAGATAAGTCATAATACCCTGTAAGGCGGTAAAGGGTTATGGAGGGTTGCGCAGCAAGTTGTAGTCTGTTATTTAATAACTTGTAGTTAAATGAAAGGCCGAAAGAAGTACGATGATATTTACCATCGGTTACATAACTTTTCAGAAGAGCCTGTCCGTCTTGATAAGGTGAATATACAGGCACATATGAGTTGTATTCGCCGAAATATTGTGCATAAAATGCTGCTGAAAAGTTGTTGCGTGGCATCCAATTATACTGAAAGTTGAAATTAACCTGACGCGACAGTTTCAAGTCCGGGTTGCCAGTCTTATACAAAAGCTCGTTAACTTGCAAAACATTTGGCGTTTTTTCACTTGCTCCGGGATAATTAGCCCCCAAGTGGAAAAACGCGCGTAAGGAATGGTGATTAGAGGGTGAAAATGCAGCCGATACATTCACGACGGGATAAATCTCGCTTACGGAAGATGAATTGATTTTGTTGCGTTCCCATTGTAGAGCGACATCTGCATTTACGTTCCAAGGTCGGTTGGAAAAGTTATAACCGATGGTTGCCCCGGCGTAGGTATCGGAGAAATCGTTATCATATACAGTAGAACTTGAATATATAACATCGTTACGGGTTGAACCAGCCGAAGCTCTTAAAAACACATTTTGTTTCTGCGATAAAATTTTGTACAATGTAGCAGAGCCTCGAACTTGCCAAGCATTCTCTTTTGAAATATTCTCAATCGCATCATCGGAAAGCGAAGAATGATAGGTATAGTCGTAGTTAGTATGAGAGTAATTTGCGGAAGGATTTATGTTTAATTGAAAATCACGAGGAAGAATAAAGTAGTAGCTTCCTTGCCAAGATACCCAGCGCGTAGTATAAGGTTCATTTCTTGTATAAGTGTAGTCAGGGGAAACACCCGGAGAAAACGACAGAGTTCCATTGGTTTCTGCAAGAGGCGATTGGTCGAAAGCGAAGCCGACAGTATTGGAAATTTGGGTTTTGTCAGAGTCATAAACAGCCCTGAAAGTTACCGGGAATTGGTTGTACTTGAAATGTGCATTGTCAAAGATTTCACTTCGAGTTATATCCTGTGCCACACCGTCTTTATCCTGTATTGTGTATTTACCAATATAAGAGGTGCCGCCGTGCTTGTTATCGTGGTTTGAAGTACCGGCATATAAATCATAGCACATACGTTTGTATGCGAATTTAGAATACACAGATGCGCGGTTAGATAATCCGACAAGGAAGTTTTCATTGATAGTCAGCTTTGTATAACCTCCGTATTCATATCGTTGCATTATAAAGTTAACAACGTGCTCGCTCCCGTTAAAACGCGGGTCTGTCGGGAAATCTAAATATTCTACACGACGTACATCTGCGGAAAGTAAACCTTCAATCTCCTGTGAAGAAGCGGGCAGATAGTTAATGTAAATTGCTACATTCTGACCTGATATAGTAGTAACGGCATTATCTACAAGGTTAATCGTGATTTGAGGAATAGCCAGTTGTTGCAAAAGGTCAACAGCATTTTGCGCTGATGATTTTTGTTTCTTGTTGGGAATATAAGTTGATGATGTAGCAGATGTTTGTTGCATCTGCGCTTCGACAACGACCTCGTTAAGTTCCTGTGTCTTGATACTGTCAGTTGCTTCTGATTGAGCCATTGCCGCTATCGCAAAAATGGCGCAGAATATTGATGTTAGGATTCGATGATTCATAATGTCGTTTATTATATGACGCCAAAGATAGCGGATTGTTACAATACTATGCTCAGCAAATGTTGATTTAGGGTTATATGTCGTGGCTCGCGACAACAATAAAAAAGAAAACGTGAGCCAACTATGCCACGTCGTGATTTGTAGGTCGTAGGAAACCATTAGTGCAGATGTAACAATAGTAGCCCACGCATATGCGTGAGAACCACTATGCTATCTCTTGCACTGATTCTTGAATTTCCTACGTTCACAAATCACAAGATAAGCATAACGCTTCTTATTTTTCCAAAATGTCGTGGACAGGCAGTGCCAATCCAACTGCAAAGTTAACTATAATATTCCGTAACTGAATGATATTTGGGGGATAATCTTTGTTTCAATTTCACGGTTCATTAAATTTGCGTCTTAGTATGTTCAGCAGACGATGAACACCGCTGTCTGCGGTTCAGTTTCACATCTGCCAACGCGACCACCTGAACTGGATTTTAACTAAATTTTAGATTTGAGCGTGGTGACCCGGCGAAATTTTGGCTGAGGTCACCACATTTTTGAGGCTCGAATATGGTTAAAGTCTGTTAAATTTCGAGATCTCGAGGCTGTGGTGTGGGATTGAATGTGCTTGAATGGATTTGGATGAATTTGAAAGACGTGTTGATTATCAGCGTATTAAGTCACAACAAGAAAAGATATGTGCTTATGCCGACACATATAACAATCAATATTTCAGTGCGTTAGTGTGGGCGTGGTGACTTTTGTGGTGACTCGGATGGGTATAGTTGAATAAAAGACCGCTAACTCATTGAGAATTAGCGGTCTTTTGTGGTGTCACCAGCAATATAAAAGTTAAATTATTATCAATCAGCTTAAATTGTAATTAATGCTAATATACTGATAATAAAGCGAATTAAATCATTTTTAATTTAGTCGGATAGTAAGAGATTCAAGAAAGATAGTGACTATTATAGTGACTATTCAAGAAAAGTCACTAACTTTGCAGTGTCAGATTCATAAGGGAATCAGACCTTGATTTATATGGCAAAATCTCTTTCCCGGTTCTTCATCCGCAAGCAGGACGAAAAGAACGAAATAGCCACCCTTTTCTTTAGGGTGCAGAACAAGAAACATAAGGTTGACACCCTCTTCTCGTCTCAAATCCGCGTGAATGTGGCTGAATGGAAAGGTGCGTTATCGTGCCCTGAAAAATGGATGCGACACCAACGTGCGAATTTCAATCTGCATGATTCCCTCAACAGGATTGAGCTTGTTGTAACGTCCGAGGTCGAAGGTATGTCTTTCGACAAATCTCATGTCGAAGCGGAAATCCTTGCCATCGCCAATCCCAAGAAGGCAGAGGCAATAATGAAAGCCAAACGCGAGGAGGAAGAGCGTCAGCAAGAGGAACAGAGAATCAAAGCGGACCAGGAGCGACTGATAAAGGAAGGTATCGACGCCGAGCGTGCCAAAATATGGAATTTCCTCAACCACTTCTGTGAAGAGATAAAGAGCGGTGCCAGGCTGAACGGACATAACAGATATGCACCGGGGACAGTCAAGGCATGGTTCAGTTTCCGGAAACTCTATGACATGTTCGACAAGAAGCACCGTTTCACATGGTATCAAGTTGACCGTGCTTTCGTCACCAAGTTCCTTGCTTTTATGGAGAAGAACGATTACATGGTATCGGCGCAGAACAAGTATCTTGTTGATCTCCGCGCCATTGTCAATTACGCCTACCTTGACGGCATCCACGACAACGACCGCGCCATGCAATATTTCTCCAAGAAGAAAATCGAGGATGGAGACAAGGCGATAGAAATTTACCTTTCCGAAGCCGAGTTGCAGGCATTATACGAAATGCCATTGTCAGGTAAACAGGACGAGGTACGAGATATTTTTCTTGTCGGCTGCTACACCTGTCAGCGAGTGAGCGATTACAACGACATTGACAAGGATTGTTTCACCACTACTGCCAAAGGAACACCGGTAATACGCCTCATTCAGAAGAAAACCCGCAACGAGGTAAAGATTCCTATAATGAATCCCAACCTAAAGGCTATATGCGAAAAATACAACTACAATCTCCCTTATGTTGTTGACGTGATACTCAACCGCTACATAAAGGAGATTCTGAAGGAGTTGTCCGATAAAGTGCCCGACTTAGCCAAGATGGTAGTAACCAAACTTACTCAAAAGCAGAAGAAACTGGTGGAGGACGGCAAGCTCGTTGTCGAGCACAACGAAAAGGGAGAGGTGATAATGCCTCGCTACAAGTGCGTGACAACCCACACAGCCCGCCGTAGCGGAATCACCAACATGTACCTAACCCACAAATACTCCATCGTACAGATGATGCACGCCAGCGGCCACAAGACACAAAAGACCTTTATGGACTATATCAAACTCTCCTCGGACGAAATCGCCGATGAGATAGACGCCATCGCCAATCCGACAAAAGTGGATATTTTCTGACACTTAAATCCTCACAGATAGCTTACTATCCAAAATAAATTTGTAATTTTGCTATATGAACGACCTTACAGTATCAAATATCGAGCGGCAAAACGTGTTGAACAACCGCTATGCTCTCCAGACCATCCAAGAAAACTTGGCTGTCGATGGCCTGCGGTATCACGATGAACTGCTATTTACCACGAAGATGGTTGCAGATTTCTATGGTGTTGATGAACGAACGATTAAACGTTATATACAAGATCATGGTGACGAACTTCGTGCTAATGGATATTTTTTAAGTCAAGGTAAAGAGTTGAAAGATATTAAGATACAAATTGGTGATGACATAAATGTCCCTACCAAAACGACCATTATATCGTTCTTTACATTCCGGGCATTCCTGAACATCGGAATGCTTCTCACGGAGAGCGAAAGGGCCAAACAACTCCGCACTCGCATACTTGATATTGTAATTGCAACAATCAACGGTCGTGCCGGAGGTGGCACCAAGTATATCAACTGGCGTGACCGTGATTATCTTCCAACAGCGATAAAGAGCGAGAATTATCGCAAGAACTTCACTCAAGCTGTCGGCAAGTATGTGGATGGGCTTTCCACCTATAAGTACGAGCAGATAACCGACTTGATATATAAAGCAGTGTTCCGGGAAAATGCAAAGGAATATCGCGTTGTCCTTCGTCTGCAAAACGAGGAGAACGTGCGTCACACGCTCTATGCCGAAGTTCTACTATGCATATCCTCATTTGAGAATGGCGTGGCTCATCAGATAGAGAAGCGATATTCTGAGAACGGGAACAAATTGTTGACCATCGAAGAGGTAAAGGCAATCATTGATGATTTGGCTGCTGCTCCTATGATGGAGCCATTCATCAATGATGCAAGATCGAAGATGGCATCTCGTGATGTTGCGTTCCGCGATGCTTGGCACGTAAATCTGGCAGAGTACCTTCGTGCGGTTACTCCCGACGAGTTCGACAAGTTTATAGGCGATGCGTCGATAGACTTCGACAATATTCTTGAAGCCAACCGCGAAGTCCTAAAACGTCTAAAGCAAGCCGAGGATGAATGAGGGACTGAAATACATCGACTACGATGAGGCGTTGGTGGTTTACAGCAAGACTGTGGCAGCCAGCGGTGGTGGGCTGCAAGGCGTAAAAGACGAGGGTGGCATTCGTAAGGTTCTTGACTTCGTGCAAAACGACCTATATTATCCGACTTTCGTAGAAAAGCTGACATATCTTGTATTCGGTTTATGCACTGGTCATTATTTTGAGGATTCCAACAAGCGTGTGGCTTTGACCATCGGTGTGTGGTTTCTCGTACATAATGGCTACTATTGGCACGCCTACAACTTCATGCAGTGTATGGAGGCAATCATCTACCATGTCGCCGCCGGACGCATCGACAAAGACCTGCTCCAACGCATCATCACCTGTTACATGGCGAACGAGGATTACCCCGAATCCCTCAAGCTCGACATCATCCATGCAATCGGAAAACAACATATTGATTCTAATCAATAGTCTTAATTTAGCTGTCTTTAGCCATGCTTGATCAATCATTTAGTGCGCATAATTTTTGCACAATTTATAATATAGAGAATAGAAAAGGGCATATCGAATTAGATGATATGCCGACCGATTTTCGTGAATGCGTGGCTAATATTAAGCAGAATAAGACAAAGATTCAAGAAATAAAAGATATCGCCGAAGAGAAACGCACAGACGATGAGGTTATGGAGTTGGAAAAAGCTCAAGCAGAATTAGAAAGACTTCATGAAGCAAAAGAGTCAATTTTAGATCAATATTTACACAATTTGTCTTCAACAATTAGGCAAAGACATTTCAAAATCACATTATCTAAATATATTAAAGACGGCAAGGAGATCTTTTGCTTAGACTCGTCGTCTCATGCAATGTTCTTTGCGGCAAAACAATTGCAATATAATATACATAAAACATTTAAAGTTAAGCAATCTAATCGCAATAGTATTCTCAATTGTATTAAATCTCTATTAGAAACAAGACGGCCAATATCTATAATCAGAACTGACATCACAAGTTTTTACGAGTCCATAGATCAAAAAATACTTCTCAATCGAATTGAAGACAATACTTTACTGAGTCCAAAATCGAGAGCATTTATTAAGGCTATTCTGAATCAATACAATAACCTAAAAGATGCTTCCACATCTGCTGCAGATAAGGGAATCCCCAGAGGTGTAGGAATCAGTGCTTACCTTTCTGAACTATACTTAAGGGATTTAGATACAATAATCAAATCAAGACCAGAAGTAATGTTTTATGCTAGGTATGTTGATGATATCTTCATTATCTTATCATGTGTTCCAGTCGGTCAAACGATTGAGACATATTACCAAGGATTAACTGCATCGTTTGCTGAGATGGAGCTATCATTGAAACAACCAAATGATGGAAGTGGCAAATGTCAACTTATAACGTTTAATAATGATATATCCATTGACATACAATACTTAGGATATAAGATTGTGCTATGCCGAAAGAAAGATAAATTATTCGTAACATTTTATATGTCAACGAATAAGGTTAACAAAATTAAAAGGAGAATAGATGCGGCGTTTTTGCATTTTGAGAATCTTTCAAAAATTAATATTCATGATGCACGAAAAGATTTAATTGATTCACTAAATTTTATTACAGGGAATTTTTCACTTTGTAAATCAAAAGCTAATGTTAAAATTGGACTTTTCTATAACAATTCGTTATTGGATTCAAAATCTGATTTAGATGAATTAACGAACTATCTACATGGAAAGATAATAAACCCATATTTCTTATTATTTCATGGTAATTATGGTTTTCGAAAGACTTATATTTCAAATCTACGTAAAAGAATAGAATCTTTTGATTTCTCTAAGCGATGGACCGATAAGAACATGTATAAGTTTACTCTTTCAAGATTGAAACAAATAGATAGTTGGTTATGAAAAAGAAAAAGATTAGATTGAAATATAAAAAGGAGAGAGTACTGCTGTCAGATATTCTCCCCTATGAAATGCCATTTATATTTACTAACAGATATTTCTATCGATTTATTGTAAAGAATGAAATACAATTAGACGGAGATGCGATAGTCTGGAAAGATGGTATTGAGGAAGGAGCTGAACTTATAATTTCTGCCATAGTACATTGTAAGAAAATCCATTTTGATGGAAATCGTGTTAAGACTAGTAAAGGAACATATAATACGATACCATTTACATACGGCGTTTCTCACAAACCAACTAAATGTAGGTATCTATCAATTATACATCCGGTCAATCAGATTAAAATAGTCGATTTCTATGAACGCTATAAGCATGTATTGCTATACCTCTGTAGTAAAAGTAGATTTAGTCTGCGGTATCCAGAAAAAGTTGCATGTTTCTTTTATTACAAGGATCGGTTACACAATACTCTCTTGGGAAAACGCTCTGACAAAATGGAGATGTTTTTTAGTGAGTATGAAAATCTAAGAACTTACTTTAGTTATAAAAATTACACCAACATCTACAAGTTTTATGAGGACTATCGTTATCAGCGTGCCGAAAAGAAATTTCAGCATCTAGTCAAATTCGATTTACAATCGTGTTTTGATAGCATATATACTCATAGCATTTCTTGGGCAATGTCTGGTGGTTCCCATATGTATAAAGAACTTTTTGCCGGAGTTCCAGATAATGCCTTTGGTGAATATTGGGATAATATAATGCAGGAAATGAATTATAATGAGACTCATGGGATTGTCATAGGTCCTGAATTCTCACGAATATTTGCAGAAGTTATTCTTCAGGGAATCGACAAATGTGTAGAAAACAAATTGCTTGAATGTGGCTACAGCTTAAATAGAGATTATGAATGCTATCGATATGTTGATGATTATTTCTTCTTCTATAACTCAGAAGAAGTAAAAAGCAAAGCCTTTGAATTGTTTGAAGAGTATCTAAAAGAATATAAATTAATCATAAGTTCTGATAAGACAGTTTATTATGAACGACCTTTCATAACTCCAATAAGTAAGGCAAAGATTGCCATCGACGAGCTGTTGAAAGACTATATCCAATTATATAAGAATGAGAAAAATATTACTGAATTTATCGAAAGTGATGAGATAGATCTAGACAAAAATGATGAAGAATCCGACACAATAAAAATCAAGGAGGAGACCATTGTAAATGCAATCAATTGTGAGCTATATTTTAAGTTTAGTGCCACAGAGTTCTGCAAACGATTTAAACGTATCTTATCAACAAATGAGGTTGCCCCTAAAGATGTGATGAACTATTCCATATCCCGTTTGTCAGTATTAATAGAACGAATTTTAAAGAGATGGGATAGGACATACAAACCTCTTTGCTATGCGATGTCAAGTACCGAGTATAGCCAATATAAGATTATTGCGATAAAACAAATTCGCAAGATGGAGAAGGCATTAGCCAAATTTTTGTTTGAGATTATCGATTCATTATTTTTTCTGTATTCAACAAATAAGCGGGTAAATACTACATTAAAAGCCATGCAATTATTGAATACAATAATAATATATTTGGATCATGACTATTCAATAAAAAAAGGCAGACTTGTAATAAAAATTCCAAGATTTTCTGAATATATCCGAGAAATTGTTTTTAAGAAAATCAGAGATGAGGTTAGTCTTGTCCTTAAATCTGCACCAATAAATGAAAAAGTCCAATTAGAGACTCTTTATTTTTTAATTTTACTTAAACAGCTTAACCCGAAGTATCATATAAATGCGCAAGAACTTGAGTCGCATCTTGTGGTTAAAACTGTCAAAGGGAATACACTACCACAACTGAACGCCATAGCAGTAATTACTCTATTATATTATATGGGACTAAAGAAAGAGTTCGTTCAACTTCAACAACAAATTGTAAATCAAGTCATCAATCGTTATCAATCAATGTCTCCTGAACGGATCAAAATATCTGCAGAGCAAGTAATTCTTGCATTAGATTTAGCTGCTTGTCCATTTATACAAAGGAGTAAACAAGTCAAAATCTTACAAAAAATTGGACTTTCACGACCCGAAGGAGAAAAAGTTGTCGCCTATCTACAAAAACACAAGTATATTTATACTAAATGGACCGGTATAAACGTTACCAAAGAGTTGAATGCCAAAATTAGTCAGGAAGTATATTCCTAATTAATTCTACCATAAAAGTGCAAGGTACAGAATCTAATAAAACTCACACACCTAACCTTGTACATAGCTTATGAAGTTTAAATAATAGGGTTTCAGATTCTGGGCCCTATTTTTTAATTATACAATTTAAAAGCAATCCGTTACTCAATGGATTATCTTTTATTGGCTTGGTATATTGGATATCTACCCCCTGAAATAAGCAATGTTATTTCCTAAATTGGGGGTCAAGGTGTATATCGCCAATGACAGGAACAATGTGAATAAGGAACCTTTGGTTTCGAGAATCATCTCTATCGCTTAAACGAGAAGCTCGTGGCACACCGCCCTCACCGCTACCTGCAATAACAAGTTCGCACTTTTCCATATTAGTAAAATCTATACCTGCGTTGTCTCGCCAAAACTCATGGAGTTTAAGCGCACGTTGGTAGCTGAGGACATCATTGTTGAAGTAATCGTCAATATGATAGCCGTCGGCCGAAGCTTGACCTTCGATAACTACAAGATACTTAATGTCAGTGCGAAGAGAATCGTTTTGTTGCAAATTAAGTATTGTGCGCTTGATTTCTTCACCTGCATCTCTAATTTGTTGACGAATAGCGTTAGCCTCTGTCAGATTATATTCGGGAGATTTAGGGTCGTCTTGAAGCAGGTTGTCGAGAGAAAACTTACCTTTCTGATAGTTAACCTGAATTTTGAAGATATGTTTGAGGTAATCTGGATTGAACTCGAAATATTCGGGGTCAATATTATCTACAGCCTTGTAGATAGACATGATTTCCTCATACTTATCTTTGAACTCCTCCAGTTCGCGCTGCTTAATCTTGAAGCGGCTATAAGATACCGCAAAAAGTACAAGCATGATAGCGAACAATGTGGTGGAAAAACCGGAGCAGACTGGGACAGTGCGCCGGAGCAGACTGGGACACTTTTG
>OFGF01001526.1_pt1 | contig 14228 bp, 12 predicted proteins | sample 1521711 | NCBI WGS metagenome assembly OFGF01 (sample SAMEA3504092, study PRJEB24116) | mouse gut metagenome | biome: mouse gut; feature: mouse-associated habitat; material: faeces | place: Denmark | collected 2011 | reverse complement strand
TAGCCGATTAGCGCGGTGTAGTAGAGCTTTTCCGCTTTCACCCAGAAATCCTCGCCGGATTTTTCCCCGTCGCCTTTGGTGTTGGCGATAATGGTATTGACTAACTTCAAAATGTCCTTTTCGCTCCGCAGATAGGCAAAGGGATTGTATTTCATGGATTTTTTGAAGTTAATCGTATTTAGCACTTTGATACGGTATTTGTACCGCTGTAACATTTTCCCGGTTTCCAAAATCAGTGTTCCTTTCGGGTCAGTGACGATATACGACGTTGGAAAATCCTTTGACGTACATTGCATGAGCGACGGTTTCACAAAGAACCGGGTCTTGCCGCTGCCGGAACCGCCGATTACAAGGATATTTTTGTTTCTTGCGTATTTCGGCTGCTTCGGGCGGCTGTTCATGGTGAGCCGTTCCGTCTGCGTTAGGGGGATATTGTTCTCAAATACCGGGTCGGTGTACGGCTTTATATCGTCGGCGGTTCCCCAACGCGCGGAACCGTACTCAATGCCTTTGCGGTATTTCTTCGCGTTCTTGCCTTTTAGGTAAACGGCAAGCCGGATAATCACCGCCCCGGCAACGCCGATCAGCAGGTCGGCGGGGTGGAAGCTGGGCGCGGCACTGGCAAAGGCGGCGGTGAAGCCCTCCCCAAGATGTAAAATCTTTTGGCTTGCGTCCATGCCGGGGGAAAGCCGGACAGCCGCGCCTACCTTGTCAAACAGGTACACAAAGAGCAGATACGGGAGATTGAGAATAAGCAGCTTTTTGATTTCCGGCTTCATAGCGATACCTCCCTGTCCTTGTGTTTGGTCTGCTGGCGGCTGGCGTTCAGCTCCTTTGCCTTTTCCCGGAAAGCGGCTAATGCCTTTCGGATTGAGGGCTTCTTATCCTGCGTCAGCTTCTTTGCGGAAAACTCCTTGAAAGCGGCGGTCAGCGCGTCCGCGTCCCTGCCCTTGAAGAATACAAGGTAGCGGGGCGGGGTTTCCGTCGCGTCCTTTTTCAGCGCAAAGTCGATACCATATTTTTTCGCTGTACTCTCAAAGGCTTTGATGTTGTCCTTTGTGATCTCAATGTTGGAAACGCCTGTATTCTGCTTCATAAGCTGCTTTAGGGTCTGCTTCCCGTGGGGGATTGCCTGTCTGTCAAGCTCTTTCTTTGCCTGTGAGAGCAGCTTTTTGATTGCCTTTTGCAGCACTTCGGCGGTCAGCTTCCCGGTCTTGATATACAGGGCAACGGTTTTTTCGTTGATTTCGTCCTGCATGGGGTCTGTCCCTCCTTTCGGGGTAGTCTATGGGGCGGCGGTCAGATACGCACCCGCAGCCCGTTTAAGTCGTCGGCTCTGATACCCACCAAGTACCATTCCTGCGCCATATTCATTTCAATGCGGGTCGGCTTCCACTTGCCGCGTGTGAACACGTCGAAACAGTCCCCGCAATGCAGCCCGCCGTAATAGCTGGCAAGGTCAAAGCGAATGTCGTAGCGGTCTGTGCGCTCGTCAAATACCAATGCTCCCGTCATTTTCTGTGCCATAATAAAATCCTCCTTTTGTGGTTGTGGGTGGTTACAGGCTTTCGCCCGGTTTGAATGAATAGGGGTCGTGCGGCTCCTGTGGCGCAAGTGCGCCGCTTGCCATATCGTGAGCCACAAGGGACGTGTAATAGTTGCCGATTGTGGACGGGGCATTGAAAAGCACCGCCCGTAAATACTGCTTGATGTTGCGGATTTTGGTTGTGTTCTCTTTCATGCAGTCCAGCACAAAGCGGATATGTTCAGCGTCCAGCTTCATAAACTTTGCTTTTACCAGCTCGGCGGGGTAGTCGTCCCCGGCAATGCGGATCGTCTTTCTCCGGGTACAGACGGTTTCCAGCATGAGGTCTACAATTTCATTCAGCCTGTCCCCGTCAAACTTCATATCCTGTATGAGAATGTCATAGTCGATATTTTCCTTGATGATCTCCCGGTAAATCTCAAAAGCGGTCTGTGCTTCCGCTTCCTTTCGTTTCCGTTCCGGCGGCGTAGCCGCTTCCTGCTCCAAAGGAGAGGGGTTAGGGGAAAGGATAGGAATGGAATGGGTACTTTGTAAATCCGTATTTCTTTTTTCTTTTGTTGGTAAGTCAGTTCTTTGTATATCTTTATTTAATTGCATTGGATTTTCCGTCGTCGGTTTACCCGGTGTCGGATTTTCCAATATCGGATTGCCCGGTGTTGGATTTTCCAATGTCGGGTTATCCAATCCCGGCGGGGTGTCGTCCGGCGGCTGGGGCTGTTCATAAATGGTGTATTCAATGGCGGTCATTTTGCCTTTCTCGTCCCGTCCCTGCCGCCGCTTGATATATCCGGCTTTTTCCAGCTCCCATACGGCGGTACGGATAGCGTCGATACTTTCCCGGTTGATCTGTGACAGCCCCGCAAGGGTGTAGTCCCAATCTTCGGGAAGTGACAGCATTTGCGACAAAAGCCCCTTTGCCTTTAAGGTCAGCTCCTTGTTGCGTAAATGGTGGTTGCTCATAACGGTATAGCCCTTGTTGCGCTCCACTCGGAAAACTGCCATAGCTTCATCACTCCTTTGGTTGTGGATTTGTTACGCGATAGAACGCCATTTTGCCGGGGTTAGGTATAAATCCCTGTCCCCGGCAAAAGTGCGCCCGCAAAGCCGCATATAGCAAGGCTCTTTTTGCCCCTACTGCGTAACATGAGGGCATAAAAAAAGCGGCGTTCCTGTTCTCCCGTGTTGGGATAGAGAAACGCCGCGTATGCGTCGTATTCAGTTTTCATTTATTCTTTCTCAATGCTGTGTGCTGGTGGCTGGGCTGGCAGGGTTCCGGGCGGCATATCAAGGCTCTTTCCCTCAAAAGTAGTAAATTGGTAGTAAATTCAGCTTGAAATCCTGCTTGTATGCCCGTAAATCAAGGCTTTTTTGAGATAATCAACCATTTTCTAAAAAAAATTACATCAAACTTTTTTACTGCAATCGGCAAACCAAAAGGCGGGATTTTTTTGTCATTAACACAGCAAATCCTCTTCCTTATGCCCCTTATTGCCATCCTGCCGGTTTATACGGGGATTGATGGCATCATGTATGCCGGGCCAATTGCAGATTTCGCATCGGCAGCGCTGGCGTTTTGGATGATAAAACGGGAACTTAGACGCCCGGAATACAAAATCTAATCCAAATAATGATACTGTTTTCCCTTTGCCACTACAAATGCCGCTGAAACCGCCATTGCAAGCACCTCTGCCAGCGTAACCGCCCACCAGATGCCCTCTAACCCTATTAAGAGCGGCAGAAGGAGCACTGCAGCCGTCTGAAATACCAATGTCCGCATAAACGAGATTGCCGCCGATACCCCGCCGTTATTGAGCGCAGTAAAAAAAGACGAAGCAAACACGTTTACACCATACAATATAAATGCAAATGCATAAATGGACAGCGCCTGCTTTGTAAGTACAAACAAGCCCTCGTCATACCCCACAAAGATTTTCGCAAGCGGGGAAGCAAGCACACATGCCATAGCTAACATTGCAATTCCGCCGCCAAGCATGATTATAATGCTTTTTTTAAGCATATTTTTTAATTCTGAATGGTTGCCCGCACCGTAATGATAACTAATAATCGGGGCAGTCCCAATAGCATAGCCCAAAAATATGGCGGCAAAAATCATATGCGTATACATGACAACCCCATAAGCAGCAACGCCGTTTTCCCCAGCATATTTTAAAAGCTGGAAATTATACAAAATGCCTACAAGGGATGCCGATATGCTTGTCATAAGCTCGGACGAACCATTAAAGCATGCCTTTGCCAGTATCTGTATTTCAAGCCCTGTTTTCTTAAGCTGCAGCAGGCTGTGGTTTGGGCGCATAAAATAAAACAGGGGCAGTACGCCGCCGATACATTGCCCGATAACAGACGCCCATGCCGCACCTTTTACACCCCAGCCAAGCACCCCGACAAACAGCGCATCCAAAACAATATTGGCAAGCCCCGCCGCTACAGTTACCCAAAAGCCAAGCTGCGGCTTTTGAGCCGTAACAAAAAAGCTCTGAAATAAATATTGAAGCATATACGCCGTAGTAAAAGTGTTCATAATCCTGCCGTATGCAACACAGTCCCCTATCATAGCGTCTGTAGCGCCTAACAAATAAGCAATCGGGCGCATAAAAATAAAACCTGACACAGCCAGGACAACTCCGATAATAAGCGTTAAATATACCATCATGGTAAAATAGCGGTTGGCCTTTTCAGGCGATCCTTCGCCTAACGTCTTGCCGACCAGCGCACTCCCGCCTGTACCAATCATAAAACCAAAGCAGCCTGTAATCATAAGGAACGGCATAATCAGGTTGACAGCCGCGAATGCAGTTTTCCCCACAAAATTAGACACAAAAAAACCGTCTGCAATTACATATAAAGAGGTAAACAGCATTGTTGCAACCGTTGGAAGGCAAAAACAAAAAAGTTTTTTATAGGTAAAATGTTCCGATAACTGTATCTTCATTTTGTACTCCTTTCTGTTTCGTTCATTCCTTATTTTACGGATTATGCTGCCCCGTATCCTTACTGCCCTTCTTCCTGTGGCAGCTTCCTTGCCTGCCTTTTCAGCAAATCCGTAAGTTTCTGAAACAGGGATAAAAACATCTCCTGTTCCTCATCTGTTAAACCACCGAGCGCTTCCCTCTCTATCTGGACGACCTTATCGATAGTCTGCCCGCAAAGGCGCGCCCCTTTTTGGGTAAGCGTAATGCATTTACTGCGCCGGTCACTTGTATGCCCTAATAAAAGATAACCGTCTGCTTCCAACTTTTTTAACGCAGAATTGACAGTCTGTTTGGGCGCATGTAACTGGGCACATAATTCGCTTTGGATGGGCGCCGTATATTCTGTGCGCAGCATATACAAAATCCAAAAAGCACACTCAGAAAGCCCCATCCTCCTGGCAAATTCCCGGTAAATGTCTTCATTTTCCTTAACGATTCCGTTGTACTTAGACAAACGGAAATTTATGTTATCTTCTTTCATATCACACGTTGGGCACCTCCTTAAAATACAACAGTCCGAATACGGATTATTGTAGTATAATCTGTATTCGGACTATTGTCAACCGTTATTATTTTTTACCGCTATGCAATATCAGTCACTTTCGTTTAACCCACGAGCCTGCATCCTCTGAATATCCGAAAATGCCGACAGCATTGGTTCTTCCTTTTTCCCTTTTACTTTTCGGTTTACATAATTTTTTGTTATTTTTGCTACAACGGGCGATAACGTAAGGACGCCAATCAAGTTGGGGATTGCCATTAACCCGTTAAATGTATCTGACAAATCCCACGCCAAATCCAAGCTCATAGTCGCCCCGCCAAAGATAAATACAATAAAAACCACACGGTAAATATTCGTCGCTTTCGCGCCAAACAGATATTCAAACGCCTTAGAACCGTAATGGCTCCAGCCAAGCACTGTAGAAAAAGCAAACAGCAAAATAGCCACTGCTATAAACGCCGGGCCAGCCGGCCCAAATACCTTGGAAAAAGCCTCTCCGACCAGCGCCGAATCCTCCGATTGGCTGATAACAGCCCCCGTATTCAAATCCACAAGCCCTGAGGACAATATGGTAAACGCCGTCAGTGTGCAGACTACAATTGTATCTGCAAATACCTCAAAAATCCCCCACATGCCCTGCCGGACTGGCTCTTTGACATTAGAACTGGAATGAACCATAACAGAAGAACCAAGGCCTGCTTCATTTGAAAAAACACCCCGTTTCATCCCCCAGGTAACAGCGAGCTTCACACCGGAGCCCACAATGCCCCCGCCTACGGCTTTCATTGCAAATGCCCCCTTAAAAATAGAACCAAACACTGCGCCAAACTGATCTATATTAATAATACAAACGGTAAGCGCGCCTGCTATGTAAAGGACTGCCATAAACGGAACCAGCTTTTCGGTAACGCTTGCGATCCTCTTTATGCCCCCTAAAATAACCAGGCCAGCCAATACCATTAATACAACTCCGGTTACTGCATTTGGGACGTGGAAAGCAGCTTTCATATTACCAGCAATGGAGTTAATCTGGCTCATATTCCCGATCCCAAATGATGCAAACAGGCAGAACAAAGAAAACAATACCGCAAGCACTGCGCCCACTTGCTTCATGCCTGGCCTGCTGCCCAAGCCATCCCGCAAATAATACATGGCGCCGCCGCTCCATTCCCCTTTGTCATTTTTCCGGCGGTAATAAATACCCAGCACATTTTCCGAGTAGTTTGTCATCATGCCAAAAAATGCCACGATCCACATCCAAAATATTGCCCCAGGCCCACCGGATATCAATGCAGTCGCCACACCGACGATATTTCCTGTGCCAATGGTAGCGGCAAGCGCCGTACAAAGGGACTGGAACTGCGAAATAGACTGATCGCCTTCACCTGTATGCTTTGTAATATGCCTGTCTGTAAAAATGCTGCCCAACGTGTGTTTCATCCAATAACCAATGTGTGTAACCTGGAAGACCTTTGTCAGCATTGTCATCAAAATGCCAGTTCCCACCAACAGTACCAACATGGGAATCCCCCATACGAAGCCGTTGATTTTATCGTTGATACTTGAAATCAAATCAACCATACTTTTTCCTCTCCTTTTTGTGTTATCTTGACAAAATATATCTATTCTTTGCCTTAGAAAAAATTACCATATTGTTAAGAAATTGTCAAGAAAACACACCTTGGGCTGGCCTGCCAAACGGCACATTTGTGAGGAGCGGGTGCCAAAGACTTCAATTTGCAGCTGGATGGAGCTCTACTATATCCTGTAATGGTATATGCTCCCCGTCCCATAAAACCATAATACGGCGATATGGATCGATTATTTTTACCCTTCCTGTAACTGTACGGTATTCCCCTCCCTGCTTTTTGTCATCCGCTACAAAAAATGTAACCATTACGTTAGGCGATTTTGCCGCACGGTTTTGAAGAGACTTAAGCTTTACATCCAACTCGTATTTTTCATCTTCACTTAAATCCATTCTTGCACTTGTCTGCCGTGCCGTCTCTTTTATGGCATCCCCATAACCAGACAGGGCAGCAAACGGCGCAAACTGTGCTGCCCTGTCTATGACAGGCATAGGAGGGTGTACCTTTGAAACATGGTGCGGCAAATGGATAATATCATCATACTGATGAAAGTCAGGCTTTTTTTGCATATAACATATCTCCCATCCTTAATTCTTTCTTACTTTTTATGCCCGCCAATCAGCCCGTTCCTCTCTATTGCCGTAGCGCCTTCCTGCAGGTTCAGCCCTTTTAAAACAGCATTTTTGCCGAACCTTTTTTGAATCTGCAGCACTGCTTTCTGCATCCTTTTTTCGCGTTCCAGCTCCGCTTTTTCTGCATCCCGCTTCTGATTAAACCCATCTATATCCGTAAAAAGGCTAAGCTGCTCATACGTTTCATCCTCTGGGATTTCCGATTCCAAAACCACGTGGTTTGCTGTCAGCGAAATCCTGCGCACAAGCAGCTTTTGATCCGTAATACGCAAAAAAAGCCCTGATACTGCATCCCACATCTTTTTTGCAGAAGACGTATAGCCGCCCAAGTTTGCCGTACCATGGGCATGCCTGGGGATTAGGCGTCCATACCGGTCTTTTTTGACGTCTCCCTGGTATGATTTTTTTACCTCTGGATCCTTGAGGTTTGCCGTATCATAGCCAATAGTTAAAACCATCTGATTCGTTACAACCCCCTTATCGACCAAATCCAATGCTAAAGATTCTGTCATTTCCTGTAAGACAAGCTTTGCCTTATCATACCTGTAGGGAGACTGCAGCACCTGCCCAGAGCATATGCTGTTTACCTCTGGCTTATATGCCTTAATATCCGCCATGGTACACGGCTCATAACCCCACGCATGATCTATCAAAAGCTCAGCATTGATTCCAAACAATTGATATAAAAGCCCCTCGTTGTAATAATCGTTCGGCCCGCCCAAAGAACACCTTGCCACATCCCCCATTGTATAGATTCCATGCTCCTCAAGCTTTTTCGCATACCCCTTCCCTATCCGCCAAAAATCCGTTAACGGGCGGTATTGCCACAATAGGCGGCGGTAGCTCATTTCATTTAGCTTTGCAATCCTAACGCCGTTTTTATCAGGCGGGATGTGCTTTGCCCAGATATCCATAGCAATTTTACAAAGGTACAAATTCGGCCCAATACCTGCCGTTGCAGTAATTCCAGTTTGGTTAAGCACATCTAAAATCATCTTCATAGCCAATTCACGGGGAGTAAGACGGTATGTCGCCAGATAAGCCGTCGCATCTATAAACACCTCGTCTATCGAATAGACATGGATATCTTCCGGTGCAATATATTTCAAATAAATATTGTAAATCTTCGCACTGCATTCTATATAACGCCCCATGCGCGGCGGGGCAACCAGGTAATCCAGCGATAAGCCCGGAGAACACTTTAATTCTGTTTCCAAGCAGGAAGAACCAGTAAATACATGCCCCGGCGCAAACTGCTTCCTCACAGAATTAATCTCCTTTACCTTCTGCACCACCTCAAAAAGCCTTGCCCTTCCAGGTATCCCATACGCTTTTAAGGACGGTGAGACGGCAAGGCAAATCGTCTTTTCTGTCCGGCTTGCGTCAGCAACCACCAGATTTGCCGTCATCGGATTAAGCCCGCGCTCCATACACTCTACCGATGCATAAAATGATTTTAGATCTATGGCAATATAAGTCCTGTTTTCCATTATTTTACCCCAAAAATGAAAATATTATAATTACGCCCCCCAATATTACAAGTATAACCCCTGTGACACGGTTTAATGTCTCCGGAGCAGCTCTATTTGCAAATACTGCCGTTTTCAATTCGTACCCCAGCACGGACGTAAGGATAAGCAGCAGCATGCCTCCGCCCGCACCTACAAAACCACAGATAAACCCAATCAAAATGCCGCACGGTACAGCCTAAAGCAGCATCTTTTTAGCTTAAGGCCAGACCAAACTGCTCCGTATAAGAAACCGTTTTTAAAATCTGCTCCATCTGTACCTGCTGTGCCATAAGTTCCAGCCAGTTTTTTTCCTACATAAAATACCTCCTCATTTTTTAGACACTCCGCCATACGCCCCTAACTAACGGCCCCTTTGCCACCAAACTATCCCCCTTACCGAATCGCTTTCACCGGGCAAGCCTTTTTACACTCCCCACACCGGATACACTCCAAATGGTTCGCATGCTCCACCGGATCCACCTGCATCTTACAAACCTTCTTGCACATCCCACACCCAGTGCATTTCTCCCGATCTACACAATACCGGAACACCGATATCGGATTAAAAACCGAATACACTGCCCCCAGCGGGCATATGTACTTACAAAACGGCCGGTAAATCAAAACCGATAAAACCACCGTAACCAAAAGCAGAACGTTTTTCCATGCATACAGCCATCCAACCGCCCCACGCATAGACTGGTTTAAAAGCACTAGCGGCAGCCCGCCCTCAAGCGTCCCCGCAGGGCAAATAAATTTGCAAAAAAACGGGGAGCCCTGCCCCAAAATATCTACAACAAACATCGGCAGCAGAATTACAAATACAACAAATATCACATACTTTACTTTCCGTAGAATTTTATCCCCAGGAAATGTACCTATCTTTTTAGGGAACGGAATTTTGTGAAGCAAATCCTGTATCAGCCCAAACGGGCATAGCCAGCCGCAGACAAACCGCCCAGCCAGCGCCCCCACAAACATCAAAAATCCAGCCACATAAAATGCAAATTTAAAATTCCAGTTTCCGATTACCGCCTGCATAGCCCCAATAGGGCAGGCGCCAAGCGCCCCCGGGCAGGAATAACAGTTTAGGCCAGGTACGCAGAGGTTTTTTAACCTGCCTTTATAAATCTTCCCCTGTACAAACCCCACCAGATAACTGTTTGTAAGTAACGCCCACAGCGCCTGTATGCGATGGCGTTTCCATTCATTTGTAATTTTTTTCTTATCCAATTCCAATACACTCCATACATATATTGATTGCTTTTGTCAAAACGACAGCCATCTCCCCCCGGCATATCCCATATCCCATCATAAGGATCCCGGCTACAGCAGCCAGAGCCCCGGCACGGGGATATTGGAGCAGGCGCTTCACTGCGCTACCCCTTCCAGTTCTTTTTCCACCACGGCCTTCCATTCATCCAGGGAACGGCTGCCAGAATATGTTTCCCCGACAATATTCCCGTTCTTATCCACGAAAAAGGTTTCTGGAACAGCGTCAATGCCGGAAAGCCTGCCGTTTAAAAGCCCTGCGTCCGGTATCAAAAACGGGTATGTCGCACCTGTTTTCTCCGCCAAAACCTTTGCCTTTTCAAGTGTTTCCCCATTCGCACCGCCTGCAGCGTCAGCCGCATCCAAAACAATGCCTACGACATTTACGCCTTTTTCCCCCATTTCATTTTTTAGCTTTTCCAGATCTGGAATTTCATTGACACATGGCGTACACCAGGTTGCAAACACGTTTACCATTGTTAAGCTATAATCTGAAAACATTTCCTGTGTATAGGGATTCCCTTCTATATCTTCCATGTAAAACTCCCCAAGGCTGCCCGTCATTGCCTGATTGCCCCCAAACAGCTCCTGAAGGGAAACTATATCTGTCACTTCATATGAAATATTGTTTATATCCTCCTGCAGGGGGCTTTCCACGTCTGGGTTGACACTGAGGTAATAGATAAAGCTTCCATCTGCGCTCTTGCCGATTTCCTTATGTTCACTACAGCCTGTCAGCTCGTCCAGTTTTTGTGTATCCTCTGCCCTGTAAGCGCCGATTGCCCCAACCGGGGTTAAGCTGTCAGACCATTCATAAAAACTGTCTGAGCTGCTCTCCACTTCCATATCCCTCTGCTGTTCATTCATAGTTTTCCAGCACATCATGGCATAATGGATCGAGGATTGATCTTCTGAAATCTCCTCTGTATTTAACATGGCCACCTCTTTATTGTCCATTCGTTCCAAAAGGCTCTCCGGCAGGGAAAACCTAAGCCCCATATAAGGGCAGTCATAGGAATCCTGCCTCGGAATTGTAGCATCAGAGGGCTTGTATTTTTGCTGCGGGGCATCCTGGCTTGCCTGGGTATCTTCTACCACAGCTTTGTCTTTGGAAGCATCTTCCGGCTTCCCACAGCCTCCCCAAAAAGACATGAAACACATCCCGCATAAGAGAAGCGCTAATATATTTTTTCGTTTTTTCATTTTATAATATCTCCTTTCACTTTTATACATCAACAGCTTTTGCCATTATACCTTGCCCCATTTACGGTTACAAGTCTTGAATAAATTTAGTTTTTATGCTATAATAAATACACCAAAGCAAAAAGAGACCTGGTTTCTATCCTCCCCAGGTCTCTTTTTTATTCTATTGCCTCTATACCTTATACCGGATAAGCTCCGTTTTTCGTATCTGCAACCGATGCGTCTACACCCTTCTGCTGCGCCTCACGGTACTTAAAGAACTCCGTAGCCACCTGCGGGAACAGCGCATAGGATAAGATATCCTCGTCTTGCTGCTTCCACTGTTTCATCTCAGCCTCGATCTTATGAAGCTCCGGCTCTAATAAATCTGCGTACCTGCATTTGATTGCGTTCTTCTTCTCTGCCCCAAGAACCTTATCTACAACCTCTGGATTAAACGGCTTTACTGTCTGGCCGTATTTTCCAAGCAGCACGTCCTTTGTCTCTTTTGTAGCAACCTTATAACGCTCGCCCATCAATACGTTAAACACAGCCTGTGTCCCCACAATCTGCGACGACGGCGTTACAAGCGGCGGCTCGCCGAGATCCTTGCGGACACGCGGGATTTCCTTTAACACTTCTTCGTACTTGTCTTCCGCATTCTGTTCTTTCAACTGCGATACCATGTTAGAAAGCATACCGCCCGGCACCTGGTACAGCAATGTCTTGATATTAACGCCAAGCACTTTGGGGTTCATAAGCCCGCTATCTAAGGCTTCCTCGCGCATTGGGCGGAAATAGTCTGCAATTTCAGCCAAAAGGTTCTGATCCAGCCCAGTATCGTATTCCGTACCCTTAAACGCCTCTACCATAACCTCTGTCGCCGGCTGGCTTGTACCGAGCGCAAACGGAGAAACAGCTGTGTCAATGATATCGCAGCCTGCCTCCACTGCCTTCATATAGGTCATGGAAGCCACACCGGACGTATAATGTGTATGCAGCTCGATCGGAAGGGAAGTCGCTTTTTTGAGCGCCTGTACAAGCTCGGTCGCTTGTGATGGTACCAAAAGGCCTGCCATATCTTTAATACAAATTGAGTTAGCGCCCATATCTTCAATTTTCTTTGCAATATCCGTCCAGTATTTTAAGGTATAGGCATCCCCTAAGGTATAAGATAAAGCAACCTGTGCGTGGCCTTTTTCCTTATTGCAGGCAGTCACTGCCGTCTGTAAATTCCGAAGATCGTTTAAACAGTCAAAAATACGGATAATATCAATTCCATTTGCAATGGATTTCTGTACGAAATATTCCACTACATCATCCGCATACGGGCGGTATCCCAAAATATTCTGCCCACGGAATAACATCTGCAGCTTCGTTTTCTTAAAACCTGCGCGAAGCTTGCGCAGGCGGTCCCATGGATCCTCTTTTAAGAAACGCAGGGATGCGTCAAAGGTCGCGCCGCCCCAGCACTCTACGGCATGGAAGCCCACCTGATCCATTTTGTCTATAATCGGCAGCATCTGCTCTGTTGTCATCCTGGTGGCAATCAGGGACTGATGCGCGTCACGTAATATGGTTTCCGTAATCTTTAACGGTTTCTTGGTCGTTTTTGCCATAATTTCTATCCTCCTAATTTATTCACTCTATATACCAAAGATTGCCATAAATATACCGGCCGCTACTGCAGTGCCGATAACGCCGGCTACGTTTGGCCCCATTGCATGCATCAGCAGGAAATTGGTCGGATCTTCTTCCGCCCCGACCTTCTGCGATACACGGGCTGCCATAGGAACTGCGGAAACCCCGGCGGAACCAATCAGAGGATTGATTTTTCCTTTGGTCAAAACGCATAAAATCTTGCCGAACAATACCCCGGCCGCCGTACCAAATACGAATGCAACCAGTCCAAGGATAACGATTTTAATTGTACTTATGTTTAAGAATGCTTCCGCGCTGGTCGTTGCGCCTACGGATGTACCAAGCAAAATAACTACAATATACATCATTGCGTTGGAAGCCGTTTCCTGAAGCTGGCGGACTACACCGGATTCACGGAATAAGTTGCCTAGCATCAGCATACCTACAAGCGGGGCCGTTGTCGGCAGAATCATACATACGACAATCGTAACAACGATAGGGAACAAAATCTTTTCCAGCTTGGAAACCGGACGCAGGTTCTCCATAACAATTGCACGTTCCTTCTTAGTCGTCAGCGCCTTCATAACAGGCGGCTGGATAATCGGAACTAAGGCCATGTAAGAATATGCCGCAACGGCAATCGGACCCATTAAGCCTGTCTGCCCCAGCTTTCCGGCCAGGAAAATAGAAGTCGGGCCGTCCGCGCCGCCGATAATGGAAACAGCAGCAGCAGCTTTGTCGTTAAAGCCCATTAAAATAGCAAGCAGGTAAGCGCCGAAAATACCAAACTGTGCCGCCGCACCCAGAAGAAAACTCTTCGGGTTGGCAATCAGCGGCCCGAAGTCTGTCATTGCGCCTACTCCAAGGAATATCAGGGAAGGCAGAATCGACCACTCATCCAGCATATAGAAATAGTAGAGCAGACCGCCCGTCCCGTTTGCCGCATCCTCTGCATGCAGCATGATATCCGGAAAAATATTCACCAGAAGCATACCGAACGCAATCGGCACAAGGAGAAGCGGTTCAAACCCATGCCTGATCGCTAAATACAGGAAAAAACATGCAACCACAATCATCGCCAGATTGCCCAGTGTAAGACTGAAAAATGCCGTCTGCTGCACGAGGTTTCCTAATGTCGTTGTTATATATTCCATCTTTTAACCTCCAGTCGTGTCAGATAATCAAAAAGATTATCCTAATTTAATGTGGCAAGAACAGCGCCTGATTCAATCGCATCTCCAACTGCCACATTGATGCTGGCCACAGTTCCATCCTCTGGCGCCACAACTGGAATCTCCATCTTCATCGCTTCAATGATCACTACGGCATCGCCCCTCTTGACGCTCTGCCCGACACTTGCCTC
>OFGF01001520.1_pt1 | contig 14279 bp, 15 predicted proteins | sample 1521711 | NCBI WGS metagenome assembly OFGF01 (sample SAMEA3504092, study PRJEB24116) | mouse gut metagenome | biome: mouse gut; feature: mouse-associated habitat; material: faeces | place: Denmark | collected 2011 | reverse complement strand
TGGAGGCCATGCGGCCCCACTTCCCCTCCACCTTTTTGTGTGAATTGGTGGGGAGGGCTGTATAAATATTGGAAACACCGTCCATACTGGAGATAACAAATCCAGCTATGGACGGTGTTTATCATGAAATTACGTACCAAAATCCTCCTCTCCGCCGTTGTGGGCCTGTTCGCCATGCTGCTCTACAGCGCCCCGATGTGGTGGGGCGTGCTGTTCTCCCCCATCACCCAGGCCCTGACCACTGGCGAGATGCGGGAAGCGCCCGGCGTCTGCTGGGAGGCTGACGGCACAGTCTTCCGCTTCAAATCCCTGGACCTGCTCTTCTCCCTCCTCCATATTTCATAGGTTCCCCAGCGGAAAAGGCCGCCCGTCCGGAGACCCGGATGGGCGGCCGCCTTTTGGCGCGTAAGGATTAGATATTGACCAGCTCGTACTCCCGAACGCCCAGGCCCAGCTCCGCGGCGGCCTCGATGGTGTGGACGCCGTTGCGGGACTGGATCCGCTCGATGAGATCGGCCTTGCCCGGGTCGTCGGAGGCATACACCAGATCCAGGCAGGCCTGGTCCAGGGCCACCGGGTCCAGGGAGGCCAGGATGCCGATGTCCCCGATTTTGGGGTCCGCGGCCACGGCGCAGCAGTCGCAGTCCACCGACATATTCTTCATGATGTTCAGATAGGCGGCCTTCCCCTTGAAATGGTCATGGACGGACCAGGCCGCATCCGCCATGGCCTCCAGGAAGGAGTCGTGCTCCGCGTCCCAGAACTTGTCCATGTCCCCGGCCCCGTGGATATACTGCTTGCCCCGGGAGGAGGCGATGCCGATGGAGATGTTCTTCAGCGCGCCGCCGAAGCCCCCCATGGGGTGGCCCTTGAAGTGGGACAGCACCAGCAGGGAGTCGTAGTTCTTCAGGTTCACGCCCACATAGTTCTTCTGGATCACCTTGCCGGCCGGGATGGCCAGCTCCATGTCCCCGTCCCCGTCCAGGATGTCCACCGGGGCGGCGTCCGACCAGCCGTGCTGCTTCATGGTCTCCCAGTGGGCGGCGGTGGTGTTCCGGCCCCCGTCATAGGCGGTGTTGCACTCCACGATGGTGCCGTCCACCGCCTGGATCATGGGCTTCATCAGGTCGGGGCGGATGAAGTTCTGGTTCCCCGGCTCGCCGGAGTGGAGCTTCACCGCCACCTTGCCCTCCAGCTTCACGCCCAGGGCGGCGTACAGCCGGAGCAGGGCCTCCGGGGTGAGCTGGCGGGTGAAATATACCTTGGCATTCATAACGGACTACCTCCTGCTTTCATTTGAGTTCCCCCACATTTTATAGAAAGAAGGCCGGGTAGTCAAGTGTTTTTATTTTCACGGGAATTTTGGGAAAAATTTGACATTTTCCCCGTCCCAGGCAGAGATTTTTATGAAATTTTCCCAAAACGCTATGCAAAAGCCGGGCCAATATGGTATGATAGGGGCACCGAATCTGTGAAGGAGGAATCCCCATGCCCGCCAGACCCCAGCTGAAGCCCGAGGAACGGGCCTTGTCCTACGCCAAATACTACGACCTGCCCATCACCCCCATCCCGCCGGAGAAGCTGGCTGTTTTGCAGGCCGGACCCATCGACCCCAAGCTGGCCCTGCCCATCGAGCGGCGCAACGACCTGTTCAACCCCGGCTATCTGGACTGCGAGGTGGGCTGGTGCGTCATGGAAAACGGCACGGGCTATCTGGCCAACCTGACCCCCATGCCCGGCGTGACCCCGGAGATGTTCAACTGGTGGTTCGCGTGGCACGGCCTGGAGGATATGCGTTACCGGATCTGGGATCCGGAGGACCATTTCTACGCCCGCCAGCAGAACCCGGATCGGATCAAGGACCCCGGCGTCCCCATGCGGGAGAAGAACTGGGGCACCGTCCACTTCGTGCTGGAGGACATCGGCCCCGGCCCCGACAAGCTGGTGCTGAACTTCCAGTACCCCCACGTGCTGGGCTATGACGAGGACAAGGTGGGCACTCCCGCCTGCGCCGCCATGCAGTGCGCCAACGGCCACGGGCCTGTCCCCGGCCAGGGGGTGGCCGCCATCATGACCCACATGGTCCGGGAGATCGAGGGGGGCGTGGAGCTGCGCAGCCGCTTCTGGATCGGCTACGGGCTGGTGAACGGCCAGGTGGTGAAGCTGCTGCCCGACGGGGTTCAGGTGCCCAAGGAGGCCCCCATGGGCCTGTTCGCCCACAATTTGAAGGAGTTCGGCCATCTGGCCGCCATCCTGCCCTCCCTCTACGCCGAGGAGAAGGACAACTGGTAAAGCCGTACATGGGACAGCCCCGCCGTGACCCGGCGGGGCTGTTTTGCGTGTCTGCCGTCCTCAAAGCTCCTCCAGGGCGTCCCGGAGGGCGTGCCACTGCTCCAGCAGCGCGGCGTACCGGGCCGTGCCGCTGCCCGTGAGGCGGTAGTATTTCCGGGCGGGGCCCGCCGAGGTGTCCCCCTGGTACTGCTCCAAGCACCCCTCCCGGCACAGGCCCCGGAGCTGGGCATAGATCGCGCTCTCCTGTATGTCGGGGAACACGGCGTGGAGCTTTTTCAGCAGGTCGTAGCCGTATTGGTCGCCCTTGGTGAGCAGGCGCAGGAGGGCCAGCTCCACCAGATCCTTTTTCAGCATAGGGACACCCCCGTGCCGATGACGCCCACAGCGGAGCAGACCGCCCAGATCCGGAAGCGCGACAGCAACCCCGGACCCGCCATGACCGGCGACATATCGGTCAGAAAGGTCAGCGTCTGCCAGGACAGCAGCACGGCGGTGAGGGCCAGAATGTAAACCGCGGCCCACCGCCGGTCCCCCGTCCGGGCCTTGACCAAAGCGTACACCGCCAGCAGAGCCAGGGCAAAACCGCCCCAATCCAGGGCGTCGCCAAACAGCATGAGAGAGAGGGGCCTCGTCCAGCCCAGGCGGAACCACAGCACAGTCACAGGCGCTTCCCCCAGCAGGGCGGAAAAACCGGCGGGGTCATGCAGCCAGAGCCAGTCCACCGCCAGCACGCCCACGATCCACGCCGCCAGAACCGCCAGCAGGACAGGAACCGCCTTGGGGAGCTTCCCCAGCTTCCGGCCCTTCCAGCGGAACCAGACCAGCGCCGCCGCCATACCCAGCGGGGGAAAGACATTGCCCAGGGTAAAGAGGGCGCTGTCATTCCAGATAACAGAGCTGTTGAGGAGCCGCCAGAGCGGATATCCGATGAGCGTAGGGCTGACACCCAGCGCGAGGACACAGACCGCCATCACCGCGAACACCGCCAGCCAGGTGTAGTACGGCTTTTTCTGGATCAGGGGCCGGATCACGTGCCGGGGCTTGCCCAGATCCCGGAGCAGCTCGTCCTCCGGGCGGGGCGGGTCGCCCACGATCTCCCGGTAGTCGGCCATCACGTCGTCCGCTTCGGGACGGGGCAGCATCCAGCGGGCCCAGCGTTCCAGCCGGGTGAGGTAGGGTTTTTTCATGGCATGACGCTCCCTTCACTACTATATTTTCATCTACTGTTAAAAATATAGTAGCACAGGAGGGGACGGTTGTCAAGGCTTAACCACAAAAAACTGCTGAGGGCGCTATGCCCCCAGCAGCTTTTCCTTGTTGAATTGCAGGGTGTAGAGCTGGTAGTACCGCCCCTTTTTCGCCAGCAGCTCCTGGTGGTTCCCCCGCTCCACGATCTCGCCGTGGGACAGCACGATGATCTGGTCGGCGTGCTGGATGGTGGACAGGCGGTGGGCCACGATGAGCATGGTGCCGATGGAGCGCAGCTTCTCCAGGGATGCCTGTATGAGCAGCTCCGTCTCGGTGTCGATGTTGGCGGTGGCCTCGTCCAGGATCATGACGGCGGGCTTGTGGAGGATGGTGCGCACAAAGCTCAAAAGCTGCCGCTGTCCGGCGGAGAAGTTCCCGCCCCGCTCCCGGACCTCCTCGTCCAGCCCCTTGTCCAGCCGTCCGATGAAGGCGTCGGCGTTGACGTACTGGCAGGCGGACCAGATCTCCTCGTCGGTGAAGCCCTCCTCCCGGAGGACGATATTGCTGCGGATGGTGCCGGAGAACAGGAACACGTCCTGGAGCATCTGGCCGAACTGCCGCCGCAGGGAGGAGAGCTTGATGGTGCGGATGTCCTGGCCGTCGATCAAAATGCGGCCCTTCTGAATGTCGTAGTTCCGGCAGATAAGGGACAGGATGGTGGTTTTGCCCGACCCGGTTGCCCCCACGAAGGCGGCGGTCTGCCGGGCGTCCACGTGGAAGGAGACGCCCTTGAGCACCCATTCCCCCGGCTCGTAGGCGAACCACACGTCCTCAAACTCGATCTCCCCCCGGATGTGGTCCAGCTCCACCGCGTCGGGGGCGTCCGCCACCTCCGGCTCCAGGTCAAAGACGGAGAAGATCTTCTCCGCCGAGGCGAAGGCGGACTGGAGCATATTGAACTGCTCCGCCAGGGTCTGGATGGGGTTGAAGAACTTGGAGATATACATATAAAAGGAGACGATGGTGCCGCTGGTCATCACCTGGCCCAGGAACACGGTGTCCTGGATGTAGCCCTTGCCCCCCAGGTAGAACAGGCAGAGGATGGAGGACACATACAGCATATACACCATGGGGCGGAAGATGCCGAACACAAAGATCTGGTTCTGCTTGGCCTTTTTCAGGGCGTCGCTCTTGGACAGGAAGTCCCCCAGCTTCCGCTCCTCCTGGTTGAAGATCTGGGTGATCTTGATGCCGGACAGGTTTTCCGACAGGAAGGTGTTCAGATCGGTGGTGCGGTCCTTCACCACCCGGTGGACCTTCCGGGTGAACTTGCGGAAGATGACGGTGAACAGCACCAGGAAGGGGACGAAGCACAGGATCATCAGCGTCAGCGCGTAGTTCAGCAGTAGCATGGCCCCCAGCACCCCCAGCACGATGAAGGCGTTCCGGGCCATGTTCACCAGCACGTTGGTGAAGACCATGGAGATGGCGTTGGTGTCGTTGGCGACCCGGGTCACCAGCTTGCCCACGGGGATCTTGTTGAGCTGGTCGTGGGACAGGGACTCGATGTGGGTAAACAGGTCCTGCCGCAGGGCGGAGAGGATCTTCTGCCCCGTCTTTTGCAGGAGGATGGACTGGAGATAGGTGCAGGCCATGGACACGAGGAGCATACAGGCGTACAGCGCGACCCAGCGCAGCAGGACGGAGGGCTCGAAGCGGTCCTTGATCAGCTCCTCCACCCGGCCCATGATCAGGGGGGAGGCCAGCTCGTAGGCGATGGAGGCCAGCATCACCGCCAGCACCAGGGCGAACTCCTTCTTGTAGGGCAGGGCGTACTTCAGCAGCCGCCGGACGATCTCCCCGTCGGGGATGTTCCGGTCAAAGTCCGGGGCGGTTTTGGTGCGCAGCTCCCGCAGCCAGGCCAGCAGGAAGATGAGGGAGAACACCCCCGCCACCGCCCCCACAAAGAGGATGGGAAAGTATTCACGCATTATGGCGGGCCCCCTCCTCCTCTAATTTTTGCAGCTCCACCATCCGGCGGTAGGCGGGGCAGGCTTCGCACAGCTCCTGGTGGGTGCCCGCGGCGGTGACCGCCCCGTCCTCCAGGAAGATGATCTGGTCCATCCCCTCCACGGTGGAGATGCGGTGGGCGATGAGGATGGTGGTGCGGCCCTGCCGGGTGTGGGCCAGGTTGTCCAGGATGGCCCGCTCGGTCTGGGTGTCCACGGCGGAGACGGAGTCGTCCAGGATCAGGATGGGGGCGTTTTTCATCAGGGCCCGGGCGATGGAGATGCGCTGCTTCTGCCCGCCGGACACGGTGACGCCCCGCTCCCCCAGTACGGTGTCGTACCCCAGGGGGAAGTCCTTCACGTCATTGTCCACGTCCGCCAGGGAGGCCGCGATGGACACCCGCTCCCGGTCGGGGACGGACTCGGTGAAGTCGATGTTCCGGGCGATGGTGTCGCTGAACAGGAAATTGTCCTGGGGCACGTAGGCGGCGGCCCGGCGCACGTCCCGGATGGGGACGGTGTTCACGTCATGGCCGTCGATGAACAGCGACCCGTCGGGCACGTTGCAGGTGCGCAGGATCAGGTCCACCACCGTGGTCTTGCCCGACCCGGTGCGGCCCACGATGCCCACCCGCTGGCCCGCCCGGATGGTAAAGGACACGTCCCGCAGGGCGTCGAACTCCCCGTCGGGGTAGCGGAAGGTGAGGTGCCGGAACTCCACGTCCCCCCGCACCTCTCCCAGGGGCCGCACATCCGGGCGGTCGGCCACGTCCCGGGGGGCGTCCAGCAGGGCGGAGATCCGCTTCAGGGAGGCCCGGCCCCGGCTGGTCATGTCGATCAGCTCGGAGATGGCCATGATGGGCCACACGATGGAGGTGAAGTAGCCGATGAACTCCATCAGCTCCCCGGCGTTGAAGTCCCCCCGCCACACCAGCCAGCCGCCGTAGCCCAGGATGATGCAGATCACCGACTCCACAAACAGGGTCACCAGAATCCGCAGCAGCACCGACGCCCGGGTGAAGTCCACGTTGGCCCGCTCGTTCTCCCGGTTGAGCCGCTGGAAGGCCAGCAGCTCCTTGGCCTCCTTCACGAAGGCCTTGATGACGGCAATGCCGGAAAAGCTCTCCTGGGAGAAGTCGGACAGCTGGGAAAAGGCCTCCTGCCGGATGTCCCACTTCTTCATCATGTATTTGCCCACCACCGCGCTGGACGCCAGCAGCAGGGCCATGGGGATCATGGACAGCCCGGTCATCACCGGGTCCATGCCCCACATCTTGATCACCGACAGGCCCCCCAGCAGCAGCGCGTCGAAGAACATGAGGAAGCCGGAGCCGTAGCAGTCCTGCACCGTCTCCAGGTCGTTGGTGAACAGGCTCATGAGGCCGCCCACCTTGTTCTCCTGGTAGAACTGCCGGGACAGGTCCTTGGCGTGGTCGAACATCTCGTTCCGCAGGCCGGTCTCCACCTTGATGGCCGCGCCGAAGATGCAGATCCGCCACAAAAAGCGGCCCACCACCATGGCGATGATGATCCACACCATGGGCAGGCAGATCCGGTCCAGCAGGAAGTCCAGGTCGAAGGGGAGCCGCTGTCCGTCCACCTCCACCCAGCCCAGGTTTACGCCGTTGATCACCTGCTGGTACAGGTTGGGGATGATGAGCTGGATATAGTCCACCAGCACCAGGGCGGCCAGCCCCAGCAGCAGCCATCCGGCGTATTTGACGTAATATTTATTGATGTGTGTTCCGAATATCACGGCGCGGGTTCCTCCTCCCAGGGGGCGCGGCCCCCGGACAGGCTGTTGGGCTTGGTGCTGTAGGCCCCGCTGGCGGTGACCAGCAGCGTTTCCGGCTGTCCCGCGGGGTAGACCTCCGCCTCGATGTGCCCCGCGGTGGCCCCGCAGCGGACCGTGCGGGTGCGCACCACGATGGAGGCGTCCAGGGGCACCGGGCGGGCGTAGTTTATTGTCATGGAGATGGTGGGGGTGATCAGGCCGCACTGGATGCCGCAGGTGATGCCCATGCAGCTGTCCACCAGGGCGGCGGTGACGCCGCCGTGGACCACCCCCCAGACGTTTGCCATCCAGGGCTTGGTGGCGTAGCCCAGGGTCAGGGAGCCGGACGGCCCGTCGCAGTCCAGCAGGGTGAGATCGGCGGAGGGGTCGGGCATACCCGCCGGGATCTCCCTGGCCCGCAGCTGGAGAAAGGCCAGGGTCCGGCGGCGCAGCTCCTGGGTGGTCAGTTGATGTGCCATAGCGGTTTCCTCAATTCTTCTTCCGGCCCCGGAGCGTCCGCACCGTTTCCTCGTCAGGCGTGACGTACAGGGTCTGGTAGGTGTGGTAGATCACGTATCCGGGCTTGGCCCCGGCGGGCTTCTTCACCGCCTTCACCGGGGTGTAGTCCACCGGGACCTGCCCGCTGTCCCGGCCCTGGGAGAACCAGGCCGCCAGCATGGCCGCCTCGGTGAGGGACCGCTCGTCCGGCGGCAGGCCCCCGGTTTTCAGAATCACGTGGGAGCCGTGGAGCTTCTGGGCGTGGAGCCACAGGTCCCGCTTGTCCGCTTCCCGGTGGGTGAGGCGGTCGTTCTGGCTGTTGTTCTTGCCCACCAGGATGGTCAGCCCCCCGGAGGACCGGAACTCCAGGGGCTTGGCGTGGACGATCTTCTGCTTCCCCTTGGCGGTCATTTTCCGCCTGTGCTGCTTCAGGTAGCCGTTGTCCATCAGCTCCTGGCGGATCTCCTGGAGGTCCCGGTCCCCCTCGGACAGGGTGATCATCTGGAGCACGCTGTCCAGGTAGTCCAGCTCCCCCCGGTTTTTCTCGATCTGGAGGGTGAGCATCTCCTCCGCCTTCTGGGCCTTCTTGTAATCCTTGTAATACCGGGCCGCGTTCTGCTGGGGAGTGAGGAGGGGATCCAGGGGTATGTCCACCTCCGGGCAGGCCGGGTCATAGTAGTCCTGGGCCCGGAGGACGGACTGGCCCCTGGACATGGCGTAGAAGTTGGTGGTGATGATGTCCCCGTACCGCCGCAGCTTCTCCCGGTCGGCGGTGCGGGCCAGATCCGCCTCCTGGTTGGCGATCTTTTTCGCCGTGCGGTTCCGGGCCTGGGTGACGGAGCGGATGAAGTCCTGCCCCCGCTGCTTCACCCGCTCCTGGGCCTCCTTCTGCTCGTAGAAGTCGTCCAGCAGGGCGGAGAAGGTGGGATAGCGTTTCAGCTCTACGGCGGGGCCGTATTGCAGGATGGGCTGGAAGGTGAAGTCGAAGGGCCTGCCCTCCCGCAGGAGCACGGTGGGGGTAAAGTCCCCCGCCTTGACGCGCTCCATGAGCTGGGCCAGGCGGTCCGCCAGCCCCTCCCGGGTGCCCTCTCCCTGGAACACCAGCTCCCGGGCGGTGAGGGGGGACAGGCCGTTGAAGGTGTCCAGCAGCCACTTGTCCTGGCCGTCCCCCTCGGGGGCGTTGGCCAGGACGAAGGAGCGCAGCTCCTCCGGGGCCATGGCGGCGGGGTCCAGCCGCCCGGTAGGCTCCGGGGGGGCGTAGAACAGCCCGGGCATCACGGGCCGCTTGGCGGACAGGTCAACCTCCGCCCGGCGCATACAGTCGGTGATCCGGCCCGCGCCGTCCAGCATGATCAGGTTGGACTTGCGGCCGATGCACTCCAGCACCAGCCGCCGCTCCACCCGGTCGCCCAGCTCGTCCAGGGTCTCGAACCGGAAGTCCAGCAGCCGCTCCATGGAGGGCTGGGACAGCTCCAGCAGGCGGGCCCCGGCAAAGTGCTTGCGCAGCAGCATACAGAACATGGGGGGTGTCTCCGGGTTCTCCCGGGGCACCCGGGTGAGCTGGGCGCGGGGGTGGGCGGGGCTGGCGGAGAGGAGCAGGCGCACGTTGTCCCGGCCCGCCCGCATATGGAGGACGGCCTCGTCCCGGGCGGGCTGGTAGAGCTTATCCACCTTGCCCCCGGTGAGGGCCTGCCGCAGCTCCCCGGCTAAGGCGGTCATAAAAATAGCATCAAATGGCATTGCTTGCTTCCTCCATCATGGCTTCAAACAGCTCGTTGAGCCGGTCGGTTCTCCCCTGCAAATACAGCCAGCCGAACAGGGACTCCAGGGCGGTGGCGGCGTGGTACTCCCCCACGCTGGCCCCCTTGGGGACGGCGGCGGTGCGGCTGTTCCGGCCCCGGCGGTAGACGGCCTGCTCCTCCTCCGTCAGCAGGGGGAGGATGGCGTGTACTAATTTGGCCTGGGCGGGGGCGGCCACATATTTCACGGCGGCCTTGTGCAGCCCCGCGTTGGTGGCCTTGCCGTGAAGGCACAGCCAGGAGCGCACCATCAGCTCGTACACGCCGTCCCCCAGGTGGGCGAGGCCCAGCGCGCTGAGGCGTTCTATGGTGTCCTGTCCGGCGGACAGGCGGAAGTAATCCATGGGTATTTCTCCATTCTTGGTTGGGTGTCCAGGAGATTATATCACAAAAGGGGGAAAACGCAAGGGGGAGGGCATCGAACCGGGAGTCCTGATCTCAAACGCCGTCCGGACGGTTTTCCGCCCGCCGCCTTGGGCTGTGGGCACAGGGCCTTAGAGCCTGTTTAAAATCTATCAAAACGCCATCCCGGCACATCTTTTTCCGCTGGCCGGCGTTGATTTGACTTGAAATACACAAAGTATTCCTGCGCCAAATCGCCTTGTCCAGCGAAAAAATCTGCGCCTGTCTGGCATTCCGCCAGATTTTAAACAGGCTCTTAAAGCTCCCGGAGGTAGTACCGGTCGTCCCCCTCCATGGCCTGGGTGGGCCGGAAGCCCTGCCGGAGCCAGAACCGGGCGGCGTCCCCGTTGTCCCGGTGGCAGCCCAGGGCGATGGGCCGGGGGCCGAATTCCTGGTAGATCCGCTCTACCGCTTGGTCCAGCACCTGCCCGCCGATCCCCCGGCCCCGGCAGCGGCTGTCGATGAGCAGGCCCATGAGCCGGTAGAAGGGGCGGCCCCGCATCTCCTCCGGGTCGGTGCTCCAGGGGATGGCCTCCCCCAGCAGGATCACCCCCACGGGCGCGCCCTCCAGCCGGGCCAGAAAGGTGCGCCCGGCGCAGCGGTGCTCCAGGCCGTACCGGGTCAGCTCCATCAGCTCGTCCACCGTGTCCACGAAGTCCTCGGGCACGCCGGCGCGGCGGATGGCCCGGGCCTCGGCCAGGTTGTCCTCCGTCAGCGGCTCCAGTGTGATCAGGCTGTGTTCCATCTCGATCCCTCCCGTGAAAAGGCCGCCGGGAGCGTCCCGGCGGGCCCTTCTGCTTACCGCCGATTATAGCGTGGGGGTTCCCCGGTGTCAAGGCCGCGTCCCGGTGGTTGACACCGGGCGGCCCAGTATATTATAGTGGGTGGAAGGTACGTGTCAAAGCCTTTTGACAGGCCGGCACAGAGAATCCTGACAAAGAGAGCTGCCAGAATCAGGATGGTCAGGCTGTACTCCGGCAGCTTTTTGGGCGTGCCGCCCAATTTCCGGAGACAGAAAATAAAGACCAGTATACCCAGCAGGGCAGATAAATGAACAAAAAACATAATGATTCACCCGACTTTCACATTTTTTACACAAATTAATTATAGCAAAAAGCTTGGAAGATGAAAAGATGTTTGCTATAATAAAAAATGATTGCGGAATCGGCTGGTGACAAAGAAGATCAGCATCCGGATAAAGGGTGCGGAAACTGGACAAGAGTATGGATGCGTTTGTAAGTTTTCAGAATGTGAAAAAAATATATAAGACAGGAGAGGTGGAGATTCCGGCCCTGGAGAATGTGAATTTTGAGCTGCAAAAGGGGGAGTTCTGCGTGATTGTGGGGGCTTCCGGCGCGGGCAAGACCACCATACTGAATATTCTGGGAGGCATGGACACACTCACGGAAGGAAAGGTATTTCTGGATGGGGAGGAGGTTTCCTCCTATGACAAAAAGCAGCTGACGGCATACAGGCGTTATGATGTGGGATTTGTGTTTCAGTTTTACAATCTGGTCCAGAATCTGACGGCGCTGGAAAACGTGGAACTGGCGGCCCAGATCTGCAGGGATCCCCTGGACGCCGGCACGGTGCTGGAACAGGTGGGCCTGAAGGCGCGCGCCAATAATTTTCCGGCACAGCTTTCCGGAGGGGAACAGCAGCGTGTGGCCATAGCCAGGGCGCTGGCCAAAAATCCCAAACTTCTTCTGTGCGACGAGCCCACGGGGGCCCTTGATTATCATACGGGAAAATCCGTGCTGAAACTTTTGCAGGATACCTGCAGGAATATGGGGAAGACAGTGATCGTCATCACCCACAACCAGGCGCTGACTGCCATGGCAGACCGCGTTATCACGGTAAAGAGCGGTACGGTGGCCGATATGGTCATAAATAAAAATATCGTGGATGTGGCGGATATTGAGTGGTAGGGAAAATAAGATGGCAATTTCGGCTCACAGGAGATTCGTATGGGAAAAAGGGGCATGCGCGGGATCAGAAAAAGCACATTCAGGGAAATCAGATCCAGCTTAGGGCGTTTTATGGCAATTTTTGCCATCATTGCGCTGGGGGTGGGCTTTTTTGCCGGCCTGAAAGTGACGAAGGAAGCCATGCTGGCCACGGTGAAAGGGTATCTGGACCGCCATGCCTTCTATGACCTGCGCCTGATTTCCACACTTGGGTTCGGGCCGGAGAATACGGATGCTTTTGCCGGGGCAAAGGATGTGGAGGCGGCGGAAGGATCCGTTTCCTTTGATATGATTTACAGTCTGGAGGACGGCAGCCAGGGCGTGGCAAAGATCCACAGCCTGCCTGAGGAACTGAACACCCCGAAGCTGACTGCCGGCAGGATGCCCCAGGAAAGCAATGAATGTGTGGCGGACAATAATTTGTTCGGAAAGTCGGACATTGGAACCGTGATTTCCCTGGCGGAGGATAATGCGGAAGAGGACCTGGAACATTTTACCCATAAGGAATACACCATTGTGGGGCTGGTGCAGTCACCCCTTTATATCCAGTATGAGAGAGGAAACACTTCCCTGGGCACCGGGCGGCTGGCGGGATTTCTCTACCTTCCCCCGGAAGGCTTCACGGTGGAGTATTTCACGGAAGTTTATGTAAGGTTTTCACAGGATTTCGATTTATACAGTACGGAATACAATTCGTTCATGGACGGGAAGGAAAGGTCGTTTGAGCGGACGGCAAAGGAAGAGGCAGACAAAAGATATCAGGAGATCCGCCGGGAGGCGGAGCAGAAAATTGCTGATGGATACAGGGAGCTGGAAGAGAAGGAAGAGGAAGGCCTCCGGGAGCTGGAGGCGGCAGGGAAAGAGCTGGATGAGGCCGCACGGCAGCTGGAAGAAGGAGAGAGGGCGCTGGCAGATGCCAGGCTGGAATTCGCGGAGGGAGAGCAGGAGCTCTTTAATAAGGAAGGGGAACTGATTCAGGCCAGAATCACCCTGTCGGAGAAAGAGCAGGAGCTGTATCAGGGGGAAGTGACCATCACGGAGAAGGAAGCCGAACTTGTGGAAGCCAGAAGCCTGATCGACAGCAATGAGGTAGAGCTGAGAAGCGCCGAACGGCAGCTGGCAGATGGAAAAGCCGAACTGAGAAGCAAGAGCGAGTCAGTGGAAACCATGAGGAACCTGGTTACAGAGGGAAGGAACCAGCTGGAGCTGCAGGAAAAAGAACTGGAAAGGCAGAAAGAAGAGCTGCGAACCCAGGCAGAGAGCGGCGCCATCTCCGGGGAGGCCTATGATCTGGCAGTGTCCATGATAGAAAAGGGAGAACAGACCCTGGGGGAATACAGGGCCAGACTGGAGGAGCTGGAGGGCCAGCTGGCGGCAGGGGAGGAGGAGCTGGCCGCCGGCCCCCGCTTCTTCCCCGGCCTGGAGGCTATGCGGTGGCACCCGGATTTTGTGGACGTCATCGCCCCGGGCGGCGGCAAGGACCAGGGAATGGATGCCATTCTGGCCCACTTCGGGATACCTCTGGAAGCCACCATGGCCTTTGGCGACGGGGAAAACGACCTGCCCATGCTCCGCCACGCCCATATCGGGGTGGCCATGGGAAACGCCGGCAGCTATGTCAAGAGCCATGCGGATTATGTCACCGGCACGGTGGATGAGGACGGCATCCTCGCCGCCCTGGAGCACTTCGGGCTGCTGTAAAATATGAAAATATGGAGGTATCATAAATGTTTTGGAAACTGCGGATACGCCCTGGAGAGGATGAACGAAACGTATACGCCGAAGCGAAGGAATATGGGATTATCTGTAAGCCCCAGGACCTGCGGGGGATTGTGGAACGCCTGGACAAATACCTCAAAAAAACAAAGGTGCGGGGAGCGGGCCTGGCAAAATACATCGGGCGCAGCCACCTCCTCTGGGGCGGCGGCGAAAAGTGGTACGAATGGGGCGTGGGCCTGTCCTGCTCGAAAGAAGGGCGTTTGAGCAATGAGCAGGGGCGGCTGTGGTATTTTGAGCTCCTGCCGAACCGGCATTATTACCTGGGACAGGACACGGCCGAAGAGGTCTATGAATTTCCTGAACGGAAAGATATCCCGTATTACTTCGTTCTGGAGAAATATTATTGGTACTATAAAGAGGATGGCAAGATCGTGTATACCGGCACTGATGACGGGCGAAAGCAGCGGGAGGCGTTTTTTCAAGGTCTGCTTGACTGCATTGGATTCCCGGTAGAGGCCCTGTATACTTACCCAGAAGATTCCACCGCTCTTTTCTGCAAATAGAAAGATTCCCCCGGCAGAGGGAGCCGTTATTTCTTAGAGCCTGTTTAATATCTCAAGGTATGCCGAAT
>OFGF01001518.1_pt1 | contig 14301 bp, 9 predicted proteins | sample 1521711 | NCBI WGS metagenome assembly OFGF01 (sample SAMEA3504092, study PRJEB24116) | mouse gut metagenome | biome: mouse gut; feature: mouse-associated habitat; material: faeces | place: Denmark | collected 2011 | reverse complement strand
GGCCCCCAACGGCAGCGGAAAGACCACTTTTATCAAGCTCCTCTGCCGCCTGTATGATCCCACGGAAGGCGTCATTTTATTAAACGGCTTTGACATCCGTAAATACAATTATCAGGAGTACCTTTCCCTTTTCTCCATGGTATTCCAGGACTTTGCCCTACCCACCCTGCCCCTGGGTGAAAATGTGGCGGCATCCGCCGGTTATGACCGTGAACTTGCAAAATCCTGCCTGGTAAAGGCCGGTTTCGGTGCCAGGCTGGAAGAACTGCCCGACGGCCTGGACACATATATTACAAAAAACCTGGAGCCGGAAGGTGTGGATATGTCCGGGGGAGAGCGTCAGAAAATCGCCCTGGCCAGGGCCCTTTACAAGGACTCCCCCTTCATTGTGCTGGATGAGCCCACCGCCGCCCTGGACCCCATGGCGGAGGCGGAAATTTACAGCAAATTCAATGAAATTATAGAGGATAAGACGGCCATCTATATCAGCCACCGGCTGTCTTCCTGCAAATTCTGCGATGAAATTCTGGTTTTTGACAAAGGAAACATCATCCAGCAGGGCAGTCACGAGAACCTGGTGGCCGATTCGGAAGGAAAATATTATGAACTCTGGCATGCCCAGGCACAGTACTATGACCCGGAACAGACCGCTTAAACAAACGCACCGTCGGAAAACGCTACAGAATCAGCTGGTTTTCCCTGCGGCCGCTGCAGGCTTTTTTCATCTTCATGCCAACGGCGGCCAGAAGGACAGGGCTGATGCCGCGCGCCTTCCCGGGGCAGACGGCAATGCAGCGCATACAGGAAATACACTTTGCGGCATCCGTTTCGGAGGGCGTGTCAGACGGAATGGCGCCCACTGGGCATTTTTCCGCGCAAAGCCCGCAGCGAACGCAGTTCTTCCCCGCCCGGGGCTTCAGCGGCACGCCGCCGAATTCCCGGTAGGGGCGGTTTCCCGGAAGGGTGAGACGGCTCTCGCCGGACCATGTATCCAGTCTGGCACGGACAGATCCGGCAAAGTCTGCCAGCTCTTTTTCATCCTCCGCGTCCGGGCGCCCGGCGGCAAATTGGCGCATAATGGAATGCTCTGCCACTGCCGCCACCGCCGCCGCACAGGAAAAGCCTGCTGCCTCCAGAATATCCTGAAGCTCCGCGAACGTGTCTTCATAGGCCCTGTTCCCGTAAACCACAATCAGCACTGCCTTTGCCCCGTTTCCTTTCATCCTTCCCAGCCGGGAGGCGGCTGCCGCCGGAACTCTCCCGCCATAAGATGGAACGGACACAATGCAGACGTCTTCCCCGCAGAAAGAATAAGCCGAAAAGTCTTTGCTGCGGTCAGCCAGATCGATATGGCTGCTCTCCCCGCAGAAAGCCTTTGTAAACAAATCAGAAACCTTTTCGGTTCCCCCGGTGGGGCTGAATACGATATCATAGACTGACATTTTCTGTTCTCCTTTCATCTTCCCGCCGATATGTCCCGGGAAAGCTTTTCCACAATATTTTCCGGTCTCTTAGGCACGCCCTATCAGCACTTCCTTCCCCCGGAAAGCAAAACCGTACTTCCGGATCATTTCACCCTGCATCAGGCTCTCAAAATCCTGCTTTACCTGCCGGCTCCCCTCCCGGATCAGCTTCCCTGCAAGGCTGTTTGCACTGGTATTTGCCCAATAAGCGCCAAACCTCCCTGTCTTCAGATAATTCAGGATAGACCACGGATTATAGATGTCCCTCTTTTCTCCGAATGTGAATCCGTCATACCACTTCTTCACCTCATCCTGCTTGTCCGACATTCCATACTCTGCCAATGCGTCGAACACTTCTTTTTCAGTAAAGCCAAAACTATCTGCGTATTGCTCAGATGTAGATGTCACTACCGTCAGATTGTTCAGGTCTGAAAATATGGATTCTTTACTGACCCGCGTAATCCCTGTCATAATAGCACGGTCAAGGTAAGGGTTCGTCTTGAAGGTAGCATTGAACAAGTTCCGGATAAACTCCGCTATCTCGCTCCAATATCCATGCACATAGGCCTCCTGCATGGGCGTGTCATACTCGTCCAACAGGATAATGACCTTTTTGCCATAATAGCGCGACACTCTCTTTTTCATTCAGACAGCCGCTCTCTGGCAAAAAATCATTTTTATTATACAGTTCGGTAATGATCTGACAGATTTGTCTTCTGGTGTCCGAAAACGTTTCTGCTTTCACCTTTGCAAAAGAAAGGCTGATGACAGGATAAGTCCCCTGGAGGTTCCTATACTTATATGCTCCGTCAGGAGATTTTTCCCGCCAGATGGAAAGGCCCTCAAACAGTCTCCCTCTCCCCGCATAATCTACGGAGAAGAACTTCTCCACCATGCTTATGTTCAGTGTCTTGCCAAAGCGCCGGGGGCGGGCAATCAGGGTCACGCAGTCCTCGTTTTCCCACCATTCTCTGATAAAGCTGGTTTTGTCTATATAAAAAATGTCTTTTGTGATAACTGTCTCGAAGTCCTGATGCCCGATACCGACTGTCCGTGGAATGCTTTTCTTCCGTGGAATGCTTTTCTTCCTTGGAATGCTTTTCTTCCTTGCCATAGGCTCCCCCCAACATAATGAATTCTTTTCCATAAATATCTTAACATATTTACTTAGCATCGTCTATTGAATTGTGCAGGGTGATGCCTGCCATAAGATAGGATCCCATTACCTTTGGCATCTCCCCTATCTTAGGACGCTGATTTGACTTCCCAAAAAATATAGCATGTTGCGTCAGAAACAATTTTCCTTATACACCCGTGTGCACAAAGACGGAGAAGCCGCAGTAACTGCAGCTTCTCCGCATGGAAAATGAAATCTGGAATATTATATTACGGTTTTCATTTCATCCTTGTTCTTTCTCTGCGCTCTTCACGCTTTTTGATGGAAAAAAACGTCAGTGCCGCGTTCATCACCCCGTACAAAAGCATCAACAAGGTCCATTTGTCCACAAACACCATGGGATTTCGCATATTTTCAGTCAGCATAAAGGTGATCACTGCCAGTAATGCCGGAAGAATACTCAGGAGTCTGATCAGTCCCTTCCTCTTAAGCTCCTCTTCCCCTTCTTCCTCCCTTTCTTCCTTGTCACGTTTTCCCACAAAGTAGAATGTCAGCATAAGCAGGCTCGACAATACGGTCAGAATGGTAAGAATCAGATTCAAAATCGCCCATTTCCCGCCTGAACCGTCTCCCATGACTGCCAATGGTACTTCTTCATCCTCAATGTCTTCAAAATCTTCCGAATCAGCACCCGTTCCCGCTGTATCTTCCGGTCCTGCTAAAGGAATTCCCGCATCCGGTATCTCTGTCTCCTGGGGTTCCTCAGGTTCTGCATTGGCTGCATTTTCCGCGGGAGCAGAAGCTTCCTCAGGAGCAGGCGGAGTATTGCCGCCGGTAGTTCCCGCTGGCGCATTGTTTCCAGGGTTTCCAGGATTTCCAGGTGCCGCAGGAACATTCGGGGCTGCAGTGCTTTCAGGCTCTGCAGGCGTGTCAGGTTCTGCGGGAACATCGGGTTCCGGTGAATTCGTCGGACTGCCCGGCCTTATGGAATTACCCTGATTCATAGGAGGCATTGTGGGTTCCGGCGTAGGTTCACTTGTGGGTGCCGTTGTAGGTTCCGCTGTGGGCTCACTTGTGGGTGCCGTTGTGGGCTCACTTGTAGGGGCCATTGTAGGCTCCGCTGTGGGTTCACTTGTCGGCTCCGTCGTGGGCTCCGTTGTAGGCTCACTTGTCGGTTCCGTTGTAGGCTCACTTGTGGGCTCCGCTGTGGGCTCGCTTGTCGGTTCCGTTGTCGGCTCACTTGTGGGCTCACTTGTCGGTTCCGTCGTCGGCTCGCTTGTAGGCTCCATCGTAGGCTCACTTGTCGGTTCCGTCGTGGGCTCGCTTGTAGGCTCCGTCGTGGGCTCACTTGTCGGTTCCGTCGTCGGCTTCTGGCTTTCTTTTTTGGTCCAGATGCCATTGATGGTTACATTCCTGTTTGGCATAACAAATTTGCCATCCAAAATGTCTACGCCGTCAATCTTCCATCCTGAAAAGACATAAGTCTCTGCCTCGTCACCGGTTCCCACGATAATTTCCCTGCCTTCATGGTAAACCGTATCCACAGTGACCTTGGCATTCTTCGCGTGTTTCGGTTCAGTCGGCAGTATTTCGGACGCGCCTGCCGGCAAGTTCCAGTCATATGTCACAGTATAGGTTTTTACTCCGATAATAACTTCACTGCCTTCGCCGCCTTCCACAAAACCATTATCTCCCTGGCTGCTACTGTCTTCCACATAGTCTGACATCACGCTCACACGTGCCGGGCCCTGGGGCGTTTCCATCTTATATCCTCTGGCATAAGCCGCATTACGCAGCCTGGGTTCCTCACCATCGATTTCCCCTATTACCGCAGTATAATACAGAGTTACACTCTCTCCCGGCTCAAGCGCGCCTGTCAATGTCCATTTGTAGACATGACACATCAGGCCATTTCGGAAAGTTGTCCCGGCAGGTCCTGCATAAACGCATTTCGCGTCTTCCATACCATCATTATCTCCCTCCGGATCAGTATCTTTCACCAGTTCCAGGCCGGGATCCATGGTATCCGTGATATAGGTATTGTGGAGAGCCGCATTGCCGGTATTCGTCACAACTACCTGATATCGTACTTCCGAACCTGCATCAAATTCCGCAGTATCCGGATCCGCAAGGCTTTTTTTCACAGAAATGCCAAAGCTGTTTACTTCAACCGTGCTTTCATTGCTGGGCACCTTTTCACCGCCTGCTTCCGCATAAGCCGTATTCTTAATTTCACCGCCTTTCAGGGCAGTTGCAGTCAGCGTCAGCTCTTTGGTTTCCTTTGGTTCCAGCTTGTCAATCGTCCATGTGACAGTGTGTGTACCCGATACATAAGAACCGCCATTGTCAGCGCTTTCAAATTTCAGGCCGGCATCCAGTATGTCACTGACAAGGACATTCCTGACTGCCACGGTATTATTGTTCTCCACACGGATCATATATGTCACGGTTTTTCCCGCTTCCACAACAGCCGGATTCACACTCTTGGTAACTTTTAGATTTTCTATGGAAAACTCATTTTTCCACTGCGCCACATAAATGATCTCATTCTGGTCGTTGGCGTCCGCTCCGCTCACTTTTCCCTGCACACCCATACTGCCATTATGCGCAGTACCGGTCGTCAGTTTCCAGCCCGTAAACGAATACCCTTCCCGGACTGTACTTCCCGTAAACACCGGTGTAGCCGTATTTGCCGTCCGCCCAGTATGCCGGTCATCCTGGAAAACTTTCCCTTCCTCACCGTCCTTATAAATCACGGTATAGGTTTTAGGCGTAACCATGGTTGACACGCTCTTGCTTCTCAGTTCACCGCCATCTCCGCTTTTCAGCACTGCCACATTGTTGATCCAGCCTCTCGCAGCTTCATCCACGGCAGTCACAATGGTAAGTACAGCTGTGGCACCGGCACTGACGGTCGGTGTCCAGGTAACCGTGTAATCACTGTAAGACACCTCAGAATCCGGAGATGCACTCCTGAACGTAAGTCCGTTGGGAATGATGTCCGTTACGGTAACTTTCTTGTCCACACTGCTGCTGTTTTTGACAGTGATAGTGTAGGTTAAGTCGTCCCCTCCTACAGCTTCGGTTTTGTCAACCTTTTTGCTGATTTCCAGATCATCGATACTGTTCGGGTCATCAGAAGTAAGTTCTCCCACTGCCACCCTGATCACATCCACATACCAGGTCAGCTGGTCACTATAAACATCATAGACAGGATGGGTATCATTATAATAATGATACTGGTGTTCGATTTCTGCAGTTCCATTCTTCTTGGCTATAAAGTTAAGGTTCTCGGACTGCATTCTTTGAACCGTTACAACACCTGTTTCTGACTCATTATTCTTTCGAAACACCACATCACTGGAACTAAGTACTCCCTTCCCTTTTTGCGGAGCTATGGTCTTACGCACATTACCGTTCAAATCCATCTGTATCTTCTGGGCATCAACAATATGCACTGTAATAATATCCATGAAAGTATGCGTCGCTGTAGGACGCGTATCCCAATAAGAAGCGTAGTATTCTCCCGTATATGTAACGTAAATCTGGGTGGTATCTCCTGCCTGCGCATCTGCTGCACTTTGAATTGTCACATTGTCATATGCCGGAATCGATTTTCCAGTCGTATAACTCGTCTCATATCCAATTTCATTATTAATAACGGATGCAACACTCTCATCCCCCTGCCGGTAATCTTCCCCTGACAGCGAATACGCTTTTTGATGCCTTGCATCATAAGCCTTGCTCAGTGATATAGTTGTACTATAGCCAGCCGGAATGTACAGATCATGATTTGTTGTTACATCAACTGCAGGCCCAGGCGCGCTTTCCTCTGCAGTGATACAAAAATCAATATCATTGTATTCCCATCTATAGTTATTGGTTTTCGAGTCAATCTTATCACAGAAACCAAATGCAACCCTATAATGAACCGTTGCCTTTCCTACAGCACCTTCTTTGATTGGAACATTCATCAGCATTCCGGTACTATAGCCTGTCACCCATTGAACATCTCCTGCGGTGAATTCAATTTCTTTTGCGGTGTCAATGATTTCATCCGGATCATCCACACTCTTGACAGTGTATAAATATACACTCGGTACAGTGTATATTCCTGCCATAGAGCCGCTGGTTCTTATTGTATGATCCGTAGCCTTTCCATTGGCTGCTCTTCCTTCCTGCCACACTCCGTCGACATTGTTGCCCCATGCCGGGACAAATACTTCATCCGGGTTTCCGGGATGATACTCGTTGTTATAATCCCACTGTGCAATGCATATACGTGAGTTTACATCATAATCATATCGTTCCGGATATAAAGTAGTCCAGATACCATTGCCATGAGTAAAGTTCTGCCCAACAGCATACGTCCCTGTCTCCATCCCAAGCACAGCGTCCACCGCTTCCATCGCCGCTGACATGGCAGCTTCCGCATCCCGCACATCCTCTCGTTCCATGTGGACAGTTCCCAGCAGTGCCTCATACGCTTCGGATACGGCACCATAAATATATTCTGCCGCCTCCTGGGCATTGTCTGCGGTAATGTCTGCCGGGATCAGTTTTACTGCATCCAGAAACGCCTGAACCTCGGCCGGGGTCTCTGCGGCATCCGGGAAATCCTCTTCCATGGGCAGATCCATTTTCGTACCGCTGGTAAACCCTTCCGGGGCACCTGAACCCGGCTCTGGTGCCATCGTCCCCGCCTCATCCAGAAATGACTGGAATTCCTCGGGTATTCCGCTCATACCAGAAGAACTTTCTTCCCCCACAGGAATCTGATCCGGCTTTCCTGCAATCCCCAGGGCATGACTTGTGATGGAGTCCGCGCCCATGAGCAATACAAGTAATAAGGCAAGGCCGTTTCTGCGCAAATACTTAAAAATACGCCTTTTTTGTTGCATAATCCTTCCTTTCTTTGCCAAAAATAACATTCGGATGCAAAGGATCCGGCGGCCGGGCTGGCATAGCACTGTAAGCACCTTAGCCCCCTTAGAGCGTGTTTGATCATTCATTCCCGTCATCTGTACGCCCCATTTTGCGGTATATTTGGCCCTCATTCGGTCAACGTAGCCCACTACGCCTCCCTCATTCGGGTCAAATCTCCCACAAATTGTGACGCACATCTGGCAGAAAGCAATTTTCAAACACGCTCTGGCGCAAAAAGACAGGAGATGATGGCGGCTTAAACAGCTTGTGTTTTCCGTTCTGAAACTGCACATTTCCTCTTTAGGTAAACAAATGCGCTTCTGGCATTCTGCAAAGCTGCAGATAATCTGTTCTGTGGCATTTTAATCACCTTTCCTATTTTGGATATATTATAACAGAATTATGTGTAGAATACATACTGTGGATGCTAAAATTTGCCGGTTCCTTTCTTGACGGAAATGCGTTTTGGGATACGCTAACAATAAGTAAATAATAAGTTTATAAAACGAAAGGAAGGCGGGTTCCGTGCTATATAAATATCTGTCAGAAAATTATGAACAGGGTGAACCAATCTTTGCCGGGGATATTTCCATCCCCGGATTATCAGAAGAAAACCTCCGGTATCACTGAAAGCGGCTTACCGATGACGGTATCCTGTGCAGGTTTGAAGCAGGGATATATTACTTTCCCAAAACAGATATTCTTGGGGAGAAGATGGCTTTGACAGCGGATACAGTTGCACTCCATAAATATGTCAGGCGCAGGAGGAAAAGGGCAGGATATACCCTTGCAAACCGTATGTGGCTGTCCTGCAGTTATTGGACTGTCTGAAGGATTTGGAGAAATGCGCAGAGGAGGAGCCGGAGAACTGTGGGCGGACTCTTACGGGATACGTTCGGGAACATTCCCTTACAAAAGCAGCAGTTGACAGGTTCCTTGTAAATTATCTTTTAAAGATATATAAGGCGATTTATGAAACAGGGGTGGATTTTGGGAGAAAAACATTTTCTAATATTGATTATAGTATCTGCCGAAACGGACAAGGGGGTATAAGTCTGACGCCTGCAGAAATAGGCAGATGGTTTTTCTGAGGATATTGTTATTATGTTTATTGAAAAATAGCTTGACTGTAAACCTTGTTGATACCTTATATTTCAAAGAAAATAATAATTTTGTAATCGGAGGATACGACATGACGATAAAAGAGGTTGAGGAACAGACCGGTTTGACACGTTCCAATATACGTTTTTATGAAAAAGAAAAACTTATAGAACCGTCACGAAATGATAAAAACGGATATAGAGATTATTCTGAAAAAGATGTTGATAACATTAAAAAAATTGCTTATTTGCGGACACTGGAAATTTCCATTGAAGATATCCGTAATATCATATCTGGTAAAGTGCCATTGGCAGAAATTATAAAAAAACAAACTACGACAATCCAGACACAAATAGAGGGTTTAAATCAGGCAAAAGTCATGTGTGAAAGAATGCTTGAATCTGGAAATATCAGTTTTGACGAATTACAGATTGAGAAATATGTAGCAGATCTGGAAACTTATTGGAATGATAATAAACCTGTTTTCAACCTGGATTCAGTTAGCTTCTTGTATATTTGGGGCAGCCTAATTACATGGGTAATTATTACATTATTGTGTTTTATGGTCGGAATATTATCATATGCGAAATTGCCATCTGAGATTCCTGTTCAATGGGACAAAGGAATCGTAACTTCGGTTGTAGATAAGAAATTCATTTTTGCATATCCATTAGCCTGTATCTGTATCCGTATTTTGTTAAGACCAGTTATCTATGTGAGATTTTTAATGAACTATGTCCACGGAGAACTGATTACAGAATACTTGTCAAACTATTTATGTTTTATTGCGCTGTCAGTAGAGGTATTTTCTATAATGTTTATATATGGATTGATAAAAAGTGTAGTTGCTGTATTACTTGTAGATACAGTTGCGCTTATTGGGATATTGATTGTCGGAATCACTAAAGTAAGTTTGGGACATAGTCCGGCATTCAAATAATTATATTAAAAAATTTTGTCGCTTCCTGAATCATAAAGGAAAAAAAGAAATTTTAACCGCAATAATACAACTGACATCAAAACTTCCCTCCTTTTTTGTGCTATCCTGATTTTTACAGGGACACAAAAGGCAAAGCATCGGATTTTCTTTTCAATGGAAGAAGAGCGTTCCAATGGAAGGAAAGCATTCTCAGGAAAGGCAGGCTGCCATGTACGAGTGGAATGAGACGACCCAGAGAATAATCGACTGGATTGAAGCGCATATCTGTGACGCTCCCACTTTAATGCAGATATCGGAGCATATCGGATATTCCCCTTTCTACTGTTCGGCACAGTTCCATAGAGTCACGGGGAGAACGATCAAAAGCTATATTGCAGCCAGACAGCTGGCGCTGGCAGCCCTGGCCCTTCGGGACTCGGACGAGCGCATTCTGGACATTGCGGTCAGATACGGCTATTCTTCGCAGGAAGCCCTGACGAGGGCTTTCTCGGCGGCGTTCGGGTGTACACCGGCGTCCTATCGGAGAAAACCGATTCCCATTCCCCTGCCGATCCGTCAGGTTGTCTATCTCCCTGAACACTATCAGGCGATGAAAGGAGAACAAAGCATGAGCAGTATGATTTTAACAGAAGCAAATGTGAAGGTCGAATTTATTCCGGCCCACAAATACATGGGGATCTGGGATGAATCCGCAGCAAATTACGGAGAATTCTGGCAGAGGCATGACTGCGATTCTGTCTGTGGAATCGTAGACAGCATGAACCATGTCAGTGACATTATTGTCACTGGCCACACGGCAGGCTGGAAACGGGTAAACGGTGAGCTCAGATATTTTTACGGCGTCGGAATGCCTGCAGATTACGCAGGTCCTGTTCCGGAGGGGTTCGAGATACGGGATATTCCCGCCAGTTATTATCTGGTATTCTTCCATCCTGCATTCGACTATCTGAAGGACAACGGTGAAGTCATGGGAAAAGTGGAGAAGCTTGCCTGGAATTACGATATTGAAAAGGAGTTCCAGAGCGGGAGGTACATGTGGAATGAGGAGGCATGCCCCTGTTACCAGCGGCATTATCCGGAGGTGCTGGGGTATCAGGTACTTCGTCCCATAAGACGGAAGTCCTGATTCTGAGAAGCCGGTTCCGTTTTGTACGGGGCAGGAAAAAACAGACAGAATACCTTGTGAAGCAAGGCATCAGCAGTAACCTTAATATCAAGGACTCAGCGTAACGCAGACAGAATGAATTTTACGGCCGTCTTTGCCTGGAGAGACGGCCGTCTTCATATGCTCGCCTTTCAGGCATACCTCATTTCTTCGGCTGCCGCCAATGACTGAGCCCTGGCAGCTGGGCTTCGAAATAGGCTCGTGCCTGCTCCGGAGGCCAGTTATCATTTGACATATGCCCAACAAGGAAATCCGTTAATTCTTCAAGACTTGTGTAAACAAATTTTCCATCGACATAGCACCACTTACAGTACTCTTCGTTGAATGAGCCGTCAGTCTCTTTACTGACTGCAGAATCATCCATGGGCATGCCGCAGCACTGACAGATCAGCTTTCGGGGAGAACCTAAAAGGGTATTGATTGAAACGTCGAACAGCTTCGACAGCAGTTTCAGAGTTTCCGTGTTTGGAACGGTTTCGCCGTTTTCCCAACGGGATACTGCCTGACGGGTAACATACATTTTTTCTGCAAGTTCATCTTGAGATAATCCGTTTTTTGTCCGAAGCTCAAGTATGACATCCCTTGTTTCCATATTGTGAACCTCCTGTTAATAAATATGGCCAGGTAAAAAAAGCTTATAGAGATTATGTCATAAATATTATGAAAGTACAAGCAACCCGCTGTTGCTATAAAGTCATTTCATTCCCATAGGAATTCAGATCTTCATCCTCAGAAAGCAGTAAATTGAATCGTGTAAATTTAACGTTCCGCAGCATTTGACAGGAGCGGATAAATCTGTTCCCCGAAGAGAGAAAAAGGAAATAAACAGAGATGAATGAAATAGCATTAAATGAAATACTAAATGATATACTATTTTTATAAAAAACAGATTTCCCACAGAAATAAACTGTAGTATAATGGAGCCAGAAGTTACGTAAACTCCCCGCAAATACAGAACAGCACTGTTTTTCGTATAAAATGGAACGAAATACAGAATACAACAGAAAACAGAATGAAAAAACAGAAAGGATTTATCATTTATGGGCATTCTTGCAGGCTTTATGCTCCCCCACCCGCCGCTGATCATACCGGAAATCGGCAAGGGGGAAGAACAGAAAATTCACAATACCACCCAGGCCTGCCAGCAGGCAGCCAGGGAGATTGCCGCTCTCCGTCCGGACACCATCGTGCTGCTGTCGCCCCATCAGACCATGTATGCGGACTACTTTCACATTTCTCCCGGCAGAAACGCCAGGGGTGATTTCGGGCAGTTCGGCGCAAAGCAGGTATGCCTGGAAGTTTCCTATGATACGGAATTCGTCACATACCTGGGCGGTCTGGCCGGGTCACGCAATCTTCATGCCGGTACACTGGGGGAACGGGAGAAAAAACTGGACCATGGCACCATGGTTCCCTTGTATTTTGTGAATCAATATTATACGGAATATAGTCTGGTGCGTATCGGTTTGTCCGGATTTCCCCTTACCGCTCATTACCGCCTGGGTCAATGCATCCGTGAGGTTTCGGAAATCCTTGGCAGAAAAACCGTTATCATCGCCAGCGGGGACCTGTCCCATCGCCTGAAAGAAGACGGGCCTTACGGATACCGGAAGGAGGGACCGGAATACGATGCCAGAATCATGGACGTTATGGGACGGGGCGCTTTCGGGGAACTTTTGGAATTTCCGGAAGACTTCTGCGAAACCGCCGCGGAATGCGGCCACCGCTCCTTCACCATACTGGCAGGAGCCTTTGACGGAATCAGGCCGGAAGTGCAGCGGCTCTCCTATGAAGGGCCCTTCGGCGTGGGATACGGCGTATGCACCTATCATGCCCGGAAAACGGACGAGTTGCCTTCCAGGGAGGAAAACCGAAATTTCCTGGAGCAGTTTGAGGCCCGGGAGAAAGAGCGGCTCCGCATACAGCAGGAAAAAGAGGACGATTATGTGAAACTTGCCCGGCACACCATTGAGACCTATCTGTGCACCGGAAAGCGGCCTTCCGTGCCGGAGGGGCTGCCGGAAGAACTGTACAGCCGCAGGGCAGGCGCCTTTGTGTCCCTGAAGGAGGACGGAAAGCTCCGGGGCTGCATCGGCACCATCCGGGCCGTGCGGAATTCTCTTGCGGAAGAAATCATCTGCAACGCCGTCAGCGCCTGCTCCGAAGACCCCAGATTCCCTCCCGTGGAACAATGGGAGGCGCAGCGGCTCACCATCAGCGTGGACGTTCTGGGAGATACGGAGCGGATATCCTCCCCAAGGGAACTGGATGTGGAACGATACGGCGTTATCGTGACAAAAGGCAGCCGCCGGGGACTGTTGCTGCCCAACCTGGAAGGTGTGGACACCGTAGAACAGCAAATCGCCATCGCAAAACAGAAAGCAGGCATCAAAGAGCACGAAACCGTGGAGCTGGAGCGGTTTGAGGTAGTGCGGCATTATTAGAAAACCGGGAAACCCACAAGGAAAAAAGAGCTGCAAACGAGAGAAAATCATCAAAAGACAATATCAAAAGAAGAATTCCGCATAGGAAAAAACGACCCCTGAAACGGAAGGAAAGGGACGAAATCTATGAAAACCACTTGTCAGGTATGCATGCACCGCTGTACGCTGTCCCCCGGGCAGACCGGACTCTGCGGAGCCAGAAAAAATGAAAACGGAAAGATTGTATGCTCCAATTATGGCCGGATTACTTCCCTTGCTTTAGACCCCATTGAGAAAAAGCCCCTGAAACACTTCTGCCCGGGAAGCCTGATTTTGTCCGTGGGAAGCTACGGCTGCAACCTGCGCTGCCCTTTCTGCCAGAACCACGAAATTTCCATGGCCAGGGAGGGAGACAAAGAGGACACCCACAGCATGTATGTGCCGCCCGAACGCCTGGCGGATTTGGCGCTGGAGTGGAAGGAACGGGAGCACGCCGGAAACATCGGCATTGCCTACACCTACAACGAACCTCTTGTGGGTTGGGAATATGTCCGCGACACGGCCAGGCTTGTGAAAGAAAACGGTATGGCCAATGTCCTGGTGACCAACGGCACCGCCGCTCCGGAAATTCTGGGGGAACTGCTGCCTCTGATGGATGCCATGAACATTGACCTGAAGGGTTTTCGGGGGGACTATTACCGAATGCTGGGGGGTGATTTAAACACGGTGAAAACTTTCATTGCAAGGGCTGTGACAAGCTGTCATGTGGAACTTACCACCCTTATTGTACCCGGAGAAAACGACAGTCCGGAAGAAATGGAGGAGGAAGCCCGGTGGATTGCGGATCTCAGTCCGGAAATCCCGCTTCATATCACACGATTTTTCCCACAATATCATTTGCTTGACCGTAAACCGACAGAGATCAAAAAGCTGCGCCAACTGGCAGAGGCTGCAGGACGGTATCTGACAAAGGTTCATCTTGGGAATGTGTGATTAACACACAGACTTTGGGATAGTCCCTGGACTGATATTTCCGAAAATGGTCTGCGAGAAAGATTTATAATCAAAAACCTGCCGGATTTTCTTTGAGGTCTGATAACAATACTGGTCGTTCATCACGTTTGTTATCGGAACGATGATGCTGTTCACGCTGTCCGGGTTTAGGT
>OFGF01001516.1_pt1 | contig 14318 bp, 9 predicted proteins | sample 1521711 | NCBI WGS metagenome assembly OFGF01 (sample SAMEA3504092, study PRJEB24116) | mouse gut metagenome | biome: mouse gut; feature: mouse-associated habitat; material: faeces | place: Denmark | collected 2011 | reverse complement strand
GGCAACTACAACCCCGGCAACAACATCACCCGCGCCGAGGCGGCGGCCATTATGTACCGCGTGGTCACCGGCGACGTGAAGGATGACAACGCCGGCCTGCACGTGGGCGTGGACAACTTCACCGACGTGAAGGGCACCGAATGGTTCGCCGGATACGTGGGCTACTGCGTGGATCACGGCATCATCAAGGGCCGCACCGACGGCCGCTTCGACCCCAGCTCCAACGTGACTGGGTATGAGATGCTGGCCATGCTGCTGCGGGCCATCGGCTACGGCCAGAAGGGCGAGTTCACCGGCAAGGGCTGGGAGATCCCCGTGGGCTCCCGGGCCACCACCCTGGGCATCCTGGACAATGTGAAGACCACCTCTTACGGCGGCAACCTGCGCACCGCCGCCCGCCGCGATGTGGTGGCCGACCTGGTGTTCCAGGCCATGATTGGCCCCGCCACCGTCACCATGTCCAGCCTGGGCGACTACAACGAGTACACCAGCCTGGTGAGCAATATCAAGAACCCCACCCTGGGCAAGAAGGTGTTCGGCCTGACCAAGATGACCGGCATCATCGTGGGCAACCAGATGACCGGCGAGAAGAACACCCTGCTGGGCGTCAACGTGAACTGGAACAGCTCCTCTGACGGCGGCTGGTACGGCGTGGGCTCTAACGGCTCCTTTGTCTACAATACCGATCCCGGCGTAGCGGCGGGTGGCGCTCCCGCTGTGGCGGCTAAGAGTGCCACTATCCAGTTCGCCACTGAGACCGGGCTGGAGTTGTTTGGCCACAAGGTGGACGTGTGGTATGACTGGAATACCGACGAGGACACCCAGGCCATCGGTGCGGCCAGCGTTACCTACGCGAGTACCCTGCCCGCGAAGTTCAACGGGATCTATGCGGTGCGCGATCTGGCCACCAAGGTTGAGGTCGTGAAGGCCGCTCCCCAGACCGCCAAGAAGCCTGACGTGAGCGACACCACCACGGACGGCGAGCTGGGCAAGGTGGCCAAGGCCGCTGGCTTTACTGTCAATGGCAGCACCAAGGTGCAGTTCAGCGATGCGTTTGAGAAGTTCGGCAGCGCCGCCGTGGGCGATGGCATTGCCGCCAACACTCCCGGCGCGGCCTTTGACAACGCCACCAAAGAGATCTATATGCTGATCTCCAACAGCGCGAACGAGAGCCTGGACGTGGTTATCAACCTGGGCGTGAGCCTGGACCAGGTGGACGCGAAGAACGATTACGCCGCCAACAAGACCGTGACCCATGATATCGATACCACCACCATTTACCGTTCCGTGCCCACCGCCAAGGATCAGAGCCTGCTGATTTACGGCGAGGAGGATATCACCGTTGGTGCGCGGGTGGTGCTGAACAAGATCTACGGCACCGGCACCGAGGGCATCACTACTGCTGGCACCCAGTTCTACTACGGCATCAACAAGATCACCGAGAAGAAGCAGGGCACCGTTACCGCCATCAGCGGCACTGGCGAGGTCACCCTGTCCAACGGCGAGACCATCGAGCAGTCCGTGCTTTGGGACACCGCCAATGCCCACTGCGGCTCCGCCAATCTGAAGATCGGCGCGACCCTGACCTTCTTCCTGGACACTTACGGCAAGTACGTCCGGGTGGTGAAGGATCTGGATACCAGGCTGATCGGCGCGTACGGCTATTGGGTCCAGGAGGGCATCGACGGCTTCAAGTACTACCTCCAGGGCGTGGATGTCGAGGGCAAGGTGCAGGTGGTTGAGGTTACGGAGAAGACCTATAAGGCCGTGGTTTCCGACGTGGATGCAACCAAACGTGAGATCCACTTCATGGGTGTGGCGGCTCCGGACGGTAGCGGCTCCCATGTGGGTATTGTCAATCCCGCTGACACCAAGCTGGGCTACGAGCTGTATAATGTGAACGGCAACAAGGTTCTGAGCAAGCTGCCTTGGCTTGACCTGATTCAGAATTCTGATGACGGCACCGGCGTTGTAAACAAGGTGTGGAACAAGAACACCAAAGCGATTTACATGAAGAACGACGGGAACGTGAAGCCTGATAACACCGCCGCGAACAACGCCCCGAACTACTTCACCAACGACACCAAGTTCCACGTGATCACCGGCTGGGGCTCCACCCTGAAGGTGGAGACCGTCACCGGGCTGAACGCCCTGCTGAACGGCGCGGCCAGCGTAGAGGTTGAGGGCTGGTACCTCACCGACACTGACGACACCGAGCACGTGGGCAGCAAGAACAACGTGGTGACCGACGTGTACCTGGTGAGCGTGAAGCGCATCCAGCCCACCACCTTCCTGTACAGCGAGAAGGCTTATACCCCCGCTGCCACCGACCCGATGACCGACGATGGGGAGGCCGTGCAGTACCAGATCCGTGTGGCCGGCGAGAAGGACACCAGCGGGATCCTGGCGAGCAAGATTGGCGCGAACGCGACCGTGAGCAGTGGTGCCCCGGCTGCCGCTGCTGAGCTGGAGGCCCACAAGTTCTATACCTACACGCTGGACGCCAGCGGCTACTATGTGCTGACGGCTGATACCACGTACAGCTGGCCGCAAAAGACGCTGACCAACGCGGCCACCGCCTTCGGCGACATCACAGACGGCACGGATACCATCCACGCCGCCGACGCCAAGGTGATCGATATCACTGGCGTGGATCATGGCATCACCGACTACATGAGCCTGCGCCGCGCCGTTGAGGAGAACGCGGGCATCGAGGTCGATGTGCTGCTGAGCAGCGCGGTAAGCGGCAACTCCGGCACCGCTATCGTGATTTACGTCACCGCAGTTGCGTGAGCTAATCACACACGCGTAACCTGAGCATCAAAAGAGGCCCCCCGGAACTCCGGGGGGCCTTTTGCTGCTCATACCAGCGCGAGAAAATGATAGGTGGTACCATTGATGTTGAAGTCCGAGTGTCTGTCTCGGACGACCTGGAAACCGCCTTCCACGATCTCCGCGATGTTCATATTACAGTAACTATCAAATATGGGGGTTCCAGGAACAATCATGTACGGGCTTCTTCCGCCGTTCGGGAAAAAGACGGCCTTGGGGGTAGTGCCGAGCTGGACATTCTGGGTTTCTTTGTCGTTTTTTCCGCTACCGACATAGGAGCCGAGGATCAGCCTTACCTTGTCCGCCTCCAGCACGGTGACCCGGGCGTCCAGCGCGGCTTTTTCCGTGTCCACCCGGGTCAGCTCCCGTTCCAGGGCGTCCGCGTTCTCGTTCAGCGGCGCGATGGCGAGGGGATCATCGATCCCGGGCTTGTTGAGCTTGTACGTTTCGGTTTGTTGCATTTCTTCTACCACTCCCTTCGGGGCTGGTTAGAAGGGGGGCGGAGGTGTACGGTTTGGGGCAACAATGGCGGGAAAAGCCGCGGATTTTGGTAAAAAGGCAACGTTGTACGCCCGCCGTCCGAAAACGCCCCGGGAAATTTTTTCGCCCCATAGTTGCCCCGGATTGGGCAACAACCGCCCCCGTTTATCCAGCGGCGAAGGAGATGATAAAAGCTATGCAACAGACACAAAATTTGAAGCTCAACCTGATCGAGACCAGCGATCCCCTCTCCCCCGCGCCCCTGAACGAAAACACCAGCACCCTGGACGCCGCCCTCGCCGACGTATCCCAACGGGTCGTCTCGCTGGAGAACTGCCGCCTGGTCATGGGGCGGTACGAAAGTGGGCAGAAGATCATCGACCTGGGGGAGCGTCCCCTGGCGGTGATAGTGATGGGCCGGGGCTCCAACTACTCCTACACCGGCCTCGTGACCGGGGACAGTACCGTCATCAGCCAAAATTCTGTTGATTTGGTCATTGTGGACAATGGCTTCCAGGTGGGCGGCCATCTATACAGCAGCAACGCGTACTATTGCTACATCGCGTTCCTGGGCGGCTGGGACACCAAAGATTTCCCCAAACCCAAAACCTGAGCGCGAAAAATCCCCCCGGCCAAAGGCCGGGGGGATTTTTTATGCCGTCTCGTCAGTCAGCGAAGGATTAGGCCTTAACCGCGTTCCAATCGTCGATGACGTACAGGGCACAGACATAGCCGTACTCGTTCAGCTCGAACACCATGCCGTGGGTGGGCAGGGTGCCGTCCGCAGTCGCGCCCTTATCCACGCCGTTGGAGTAACGGATGGCCTCGTTCAAGCTGATGTCATAGGTGGTGCCCAGGTCGCGGTTGACCAGAACCACCTTGCAGCCGTCGGCGATGGTGAGGAAGCCGTTGGCGTTGCCAACGAGTTGGAGCACGCTGTTGCTGTGCTTGCGCACGGTGGCAGCGGATTCCAGAGCGGGGGTAGCGTCGGGCTTAATCCACACGCCATCCGTGCGGCCGGCGGAGTTCTCAGCGAGCAGAGCCTGCTGGGCGGCGGTGCCGCCGGCCATACCCTTAGTATCCAGAATGCTGGTGACATAGCCCTTGCTGTTGCGGCCGGTGACCACGATCAGCTGGTTCTCATGATCCTTGACGCCCGTCAGGGTGGCCTCGATGTCAAGGTTCACCGCGTCGTTGCCGTTAGCCACCTTCAGAGTGGTCAGCTCGCCGTTCTTCAGCACGTTGTACTCGGAGTACTCATCATAGGTCGCGCCGCGGCTCAGCAGCAGGTAGGACTCGTCCACGTTGATCTTGGCCTGATCCTTGATGATGTAGTCCTTGCACTCGTCGGTCTTGCCGATCAGGAAGTACTCGGGGTTCTTGTCCAGACGCTGGTACACAATGTTGCCCGTGGCGGCCTCAATGGTGGGGATGTTCTTGAAGCCGTTGTAGACCTTGTAGCTCATGTCGGTGTTGCCGCCCTCGTTCTCGTCGCCCGCGTTGTAGCGGTAGTCGTACTCGGTGACGAACACCACGGACTTGTCGTCCAGCATCTTGGTGGTACGGGTGTTGCCGAACAGGGTGTCGGTTTTGCCGGTCTCCACCAGATTGCCGTTAACATCGGAGGCCTTCAGAGTGCCCACGGAGGTAGACAGCGTGCCGGTATGCGTCACAGCACCAGCCGCCTTGATGGTAGCGTACTTGTCATCGCCGACGGCATCCTTGTAGTGATCATAGTCATCAATCTTCCAGTAGCTCTCGCCGCCCACGGTGACGTTGGCGAACTTCACCAGGGAGCCCACGCCGATCTGGGAGCCGTACATATCATCGGTGTCCGCCCAAACGCCCTCGGCCTCGGAAGCGGAGGAGAAGAACATATACTGCACTGTGTCCGTATCGTAGGTGGGATCCACGGAATTGGCCAGCGTCTCGACGTCGCCAGCGGTCTTGCCCCACAGCTTGGGCACACAGAAGGTCTGAGTGGTGCCGTCGGTCATGAATGCCTCGATCTCGGACAGGTACTTACCAGTGCCGATCCGCTTGGAATCCACGCCGGTGATCACGCCCACGCCGGAGTTGGAGGTGAGCACCTGCTTCAGGCCCACAATGTGGCCGTTCTGATCCAGCACCAGGTCGAAGGTCTTGCCGATCATGTTGTTGGTCAGGCCCTTGTTGCCATCGGCACTGCCCAGCACGTTGGAATCCTTGTACCACTCGTCCAGCACGGTCTTGTTGTCAGCACCGGTCACACGGCCCGCCAGGAAGGTGTTGCTGGCCATATAGGCCTTGCCGTCGGTGCCGATGATGCCCATCTTGGCATCCTGCGCGCCCACGGTGGCCTTCACGGTCACGCGCTGGGTGGTGGGCTTCACGTCCGCCACCACGGCCAGGACGCCGTCAGTGGTATCCTTAAACTGGGTGGCGAAATTGGGCACATCCACGGGGGCCAGAGGGGCCTTAGCGGGGCTGTCCACGTCGTCCAGCGTGTCGATCGCGGTGGCATAGCCGCCGCCGTAGGTCTGCACCAGGATCAGGTCGCCCTTGGTGTAGCTCTCGGTCTCCAGGATCACTTCCACCAGCTCGTCGCCGCCATTATTGCCCAGATGCACGGTGGCGGTGGCCGCCTTAATGACGTGGCTGGCGGAGTCCTTAATGGCGGGGGTGGTGTCAACCACCTGGCCCAGGAAGGTGTCGATGTATACGAACACCCACAGGTTGGAGGTGGTGTAGTTAGCCGGTGCGGTATCATAGTTCGTTTTGGTATCGATCGTACCATCGGCCTTTTTAATGTACACCTGCTGATCCAGCTTGTAGATCTCGGTGGTACGGCCGGTAGCGCCAATATACTTGGTGGTGGTGTGCAGGGCGTCCAGCTTTGCGTCGGTGCGCTTGTCCAGGCTATCCTTCGCAACACCGGTGAGGGTGTTCCCCGCATCGGTGGTAGGAGCGGTCTGGTTGCCGTTGAGCACCTCAACGATAGCACCCCAGGGGATGGACTTATCGCCGTTCACATCCTTGGTGAGCTGGCACTCGGTCACGGCGTCAGTGTAGGTCCTGACGGGGGTCATGTTCAGGGAAACCTTCGCCTCATCCGCGCCCTCGGTGGTAGCCACCGTGGCATTAGCACCCTTATCGGCGTTCAGAATGTACTTGCCGCCGTTTTCCACGGTATCGCCAGCCTTATCCTTCACCCACATGACGGTGGGACGGCCGAACTTGTCGAAGGTCAGGTCGCTGCTCTTGCCCACGATCTTGAAGGTCTGGTACATCAGGGTGTTGGGAACATCGGTCTTATAGATGATGTTACCAGCAGAGTTCACCTCGCTGGCGTCCACCAGCAGGTCGGTGGTGTAGTTGGTCAGGATGCTGTAGTTCTGCATGGGAGCCAGCAGGCCCTTGAACATGATCTCGGCCACCACCTCACGGGTGGCGAACGCGCCCAGGGAACCCTCCTGGATGTTCTCGGTCAGGCCATGCTTCATGCCGTAGCCGGAGGCCTTGGTCCTCCAGGTGGAGGGATTGGTGAACTCGCTGGGGTTGTTGTAGCCGATGGCCCGCAGGATCATCACCAGGGCCTCATAGCCGGTGATGTTGGCCTTGGGGTCGAACTTGCCGTTGCCCCGGCCCTTGACCAGCTCGTTGTTGGCGCAGAAGTTCACATAGGGGGCGAACCAGTTGTCGGAATTCACATCGGTGAACTCGCTGTCGTACTTGTACAGGTGGACGTTGGCATCGTTCACATCGCCGGTGACGATGCGGTACATGATAGCGGCCACCTCGGCCCGGGTGATGTTGTTCTTGGGCAGGAATTTGCCCTCGTTGGGGTCGTCCTCGCCGTAGCCCTTGACGACGCCCAGCTCGGTCAGGACGTCGATGGCTTCAGCATAGACCTTGGTGATGTCATCGTCATCCTTGAAGCTGCTGGCGTTGACGGTGACCATGAGGCTCAAGGTCATCATCATCGCAAGGACCAGCGCGAGAAACTTCTTCAAATTTCTCATTGGATTGTTTCCTCCTCAAATATTTTTGCCGTTGAGGAGAGAACTTTTTGACGCGAAAAAGAGGGGATGGGCCATCCTCTCTTCCCGGTACGGTTGCCGAAACCGCCCATTTGTGCTACAATACCCCCATCTGCCCTACGTATTTTCCGGGAGGAGGTGCCCCGCCATGCCCCAGCGCATCCTTGTGGTGGACGACGAAACCGCCATCGCCGATCTGGTGGAGGTCTACCTCCGGGGCGAGGGCTTCACCGTCCACAAATTCCACAACGCCGCAGACGCCCTGGCGTCCGTGAACGCCGCGCCCCCGGATCTGGCCATCCTGGATGTGATGCTCCCCGACCTGGACGGCTTTACCCTGTGCCGCCGCATCCGGGAACAGCACCTGTTCCCCATCCTCATGCTCACCGCGCGGGGGGAGGACCTGGACAAGATCACCGGCCTCACCCTGGGGGCGGACGACTACATCACCAAGCCCTTCAACCCCCTGGAGCTGGTGGCCCGGGTAAAAACCCAGCTCCGCCGGTACACACGCTACAACCAGGGAGCCGCCCCCGCCCAGCCGGAGGAATACGACCTCCGGGGCCTGCAAATCTCCCTGTCCGCCCACCGCTGCACCCTGTTCGGGGAGGAAATCCCCCTCACCCCGCTGGAATTTTCCATCCTCTGGCACCTGTGCCAAAACCGGGGCCGGGTGGTATCCAGCGAGGAGCTGTTCGAGTCCGTCTGGGGAGAGCCGTACCTGGACAGCAACAACACCGTCATGAGCCACATCGCCCGGCTGCGGGAAAAGCTTCGCGAGCCACGCCGGAAGCCCCGTTTCATCAAAACCGTGTGGGGGGTGGGCTACACCATTGAATAACTCCAATTACAACAGCCGCCTGTCCCGCCAGCTCTGGACGCGCTGCCTCCTGTCCCTGCTGGCCTGGGCCTTGTGGACGGCGGCGGTGGCGGTGCTGTGCTACTACATCGCCGCCGCCTCCAGCTGGGACGGCACCGGAGTGCTCTACCGCTTCGTCAGCTGGGCCCACCGGAATGTGGCCCCGCTCTACCTGCTGGTGACGGCGGCGGGGGGCTTCGTGATCTGCCTCCGCTTCATTGCCCGCTCCCTGCGCTGCCTGGACGCCCTGGTGGACGCTGCCCAGGCCCTCTCCCACCCCACCGAGGAGCCTATCGCCCTCCCCGCCGAGATGGAGCAGGTGCAGACCCAGCTCAACCTGGCCCGGGAGCAGGCCCTGCGCTCCGCCCTGGCGGTCAAGGACGTGGAGCAGCGGAAAAACGACCTCATCGTCTACCTGGCCCACGACCTGAAAACGCCCCTCACCAGCGTTGTCGGCTACCTCACCCTTCTGCGGGACGAGCCGGGGCTGTCCCCGGAATTCCGGGCCCGGTACACCGGGGTGGCCCTGGACAAGGCGGAGCGGCTGGAGGATCTGATCGACGAGTTTTTTGACATCACCCGCTTCAGCCTCACCCACCTGGAGCTGGAACGGCGGCCCATTGACCTGACCCGGGTGCTCCAGCAGGTGGCGGACGAGTTCAGGCCCCAGCTCAGCGAGCACGGCCTCACCTGCGCCCTGGCTCTGCCCCCGTCCCTCATCTGCGGCTGCGACCCGGACAAGCTGGCGAGGGTGTTCGACAACCTCCTGCGCAACGCCTGCCACTACAGCGATCCCGGCACCCAGGTGGAGATCGCCGCCGCAATCGAGGAACACACCGTGCTCCTCACCTTCACCAACCGGGGGGCCACCATCCCCCCGGAGAAGCTGGAGCGCGTTTTCGACCGCTTCTTCCGCCTGGACTCCTCCCGCGCCGCCCGGACGGGAGGGGCGGGCCTGGGCCTGGCCATCGCCAAGGAGATCGTGGAGCTTCACGGCGGCACAATTTCCGCCCACAGCGGGGACGGCCTCACCACCTTCCAGGTGGCCCTCCCCAAATCGTAAGAAAATCACAAGGTTTTCGTGAGAATCCCGCCACACATTTCCCGCCCCCATCTGGTACAATCAGGGGACAGACACAGAGAAGGGAGAAGCCCCCATGCACGATTTCATCAACACCATCCTGCGGTACTTTTCCAAGGCCCTGGCCCCCGCGCTGCTGGCCGCCCTGCTGGCGGGCGGGGCATTGTTCCTGTACTACGTGTGGCGGAAGGACCGGGGCCGCCCCATCCCCGTCCGGCGGGCCGCCGCCATCGCCCTGCTGGCCTGCTATCTGGCGGGGCTGGTCACCATCACCCTGCTGATCCGCACCGCCAATCCGGGAATGCGCCTCTGGGTGCAGACCCACCTGTTCCTGGCCTTCTGGGAGGCGTGGAACGCCTTTACCCTGCAAATCTGGCTCAACCCGCTGTTGAATATCGCCATGTTTATACCATTCGGCGTGCTTCTGCCCCTGGCCTTCCCCCGGTTCCAGCGGTGGTACTGGACGCTGGCGGCGGGGCTGTCCACCTCCCTCGCCATCGAGATCATCCAGTATTTCACCGGACGGGGGCAGGCCGACGTGGACGACCTGTTCTGTAACACCCTGGGGGCCGCGCTGGGCTTCTGCCTGTGCCTCGCCGCCCTCAGCCTCTCCCGCAGGGAGTGGAAGGCGGCGGGCCTTTACACCATCCTGCCTGCCCTGTCCGCCGCTGTGCTGGCGGGTATCTTCCTGACCTACCAGCTCCAGCCCTACGGCAATCTGGCGGACGGCCCCATCCCCGTGGCCCCCGCCGATACCAGTGGGACGCGGTGGGTGCTGGACTGCCCCCTGTCCGATGAACCCGGCCCCGCCGGGGTGTACTGGGCGGAGCCCTTCACCAAAGCGACCTGCGACGAATTCGCCCTGGACTTCGCCCAACGCCGGGGGGTGGATATCAGCGGCGATCGGTTTGACATCATCTATTACGACAACACCACCTACTACTCCGACCACAGCACCTTCTGCATCATTGTGGATCACAACGACCGCTCCTACCGATACAGCGACTACCGGGTGGAGGACAGACACGACGGCTGGGGCACCACCACCGAAGCGGACCTCCGCGCCGCCCTGGACGAGCTGGGCGTACCCCTCCCCGCCGCCGCCAGATTCTACGACGAGGGCAAGGGCAGATACACCTTCCGCGCCGCCAACCTGGAGCAGGACGGCCTGTTCTACGACGGCTCCATAGAATGCCGGGTCTCCAAAAGCGGCAGGCTCTACGAGGTGGACAGTGCCATGGCCGCCGTCACCCTCCACGGGGACGCCCCGGTGATCTCCCAGCAGGAGGCCTACCGCCGCCTCTGCGCGGGCCGCTTCGACCACACCAACGCCTTCGCCTTCGGCTTCGTGGACGCCATCCAGGGGGAGGTCCATGTCACCGCTTGCGACCTGGAATACCTCACCGACAGCAAGGGCTTCCGCCAGCCCGTGTACTACTTCAGCCTCTCGGACAGCAACGACGAAACCCTCCGGGACGGATGCTCCTGGCGCGTATTCGTCCCCGCCCTGGCATAGTAAAACGGCCCGTCCCCAAAGCAGGGACGGGCCGTTTTCTCACATCTCCCCCAACGCCCGGATGAGCTGGCTCACCAGGGCGATGTTGGTGGGGGACAGCCTGTCCAGGCTTACAAGGTGCTGACTGTCCGGGGTGCGCCTGCCGCTGATCCCCAAAAGATAATCCGACGTTACCCCATAAAGCCGTGCTAATTTTATCAGAACTTCATAGGATGGTTGACGTATACCATTCTCATAGGCGGAAATCACCGAGGGCGTCACACCAAGCCGCTCCGCCACCCGGCCCTGCGTCCAGCCCCGCTCCTGCCGCAGCTCCCGGAGGCGGTCTGCCAGCTCAACCATGGGCAATCACTCCTTTACTCATAGTGTATCGGCATGGCATTTTCTATTGGTGTAGTTTACGACTAATAGTTGACTTCTGCCGAAAGATGGTATATAGTATTACTACAGGCCACCGTGCCTGAATTTCCCACTCAGGAAAGGAGATAGGTAAACATGAAAACCCTCAGCAAGAGGATCTTCGCCGTGGTGCTGACGCTGGCGATGACCCTCACCCTGACCACCTGGGCGTCCGCGGCAGACTTCACGGATATGCCCGACAGCTGGGCCAAGGCCCCCCTGGAGGCCGCCGTGGAAAACGGCCTTCTGAACGGCTCCGACGGCCTCCTGCGTCCCACCGATTACCTCACCCGCGCCGAAATGGCGGCCATCCTGGTCCGCGCCTTCGGCACCACCCAGAGTGCCAGCGTCTCCGGCTTCTCCGATGTGAAGGCCGATGCCTGGTACGTCACCCAGAACGCCGTCCCCGGTGCCGTGTTCATGGAGATCATGAACGGCAACAACGACGGCACCTTTGAGCCCGGCAGGAACATCTCCCGGGAGCAGGCCTTCGCCGTCCTGGCCCGCGCGCTGAAGCTGGAGGCCGGAAGCTCCTCCGTCCTGGCCCAATTCACCGACGCCGCCCAGATCTCCGGCTGGGCCTCCGGCGAGGTGGCCGCCATGGTCGCCGCCGGGTACGTCAACGGCAGCAGCGGCAAGCTCAACCCAAAGGGCAATATCACCCGCCAGGAGTTCGCCCAGGTGATGTTTAACATCTTCGGCGACTACATCAGCACCGCCGGAACCGTCACCGAGCTGGGCGGCAAGGCCGTGATGATCAACGTCCCCGGCGTCACCGTGAAGGACACCACCGTCCACGGCGATGTTATCATCGGCGAGGGCGTGGGCGAGGGCGACGTGTTCTTTGAGAACGTCACCATCGAGGGCCGCGTGGTCGTCCGCGGCGGCGGCGTCAACTCCATCCACTTCATCAACAGCGACAGCAGCCAGGTGCTGGTGTCCAAGATCGCCGGCCCCGTCCGCATCGTGGCCGACAAGGCCAGCTCCGTGGCCGAGGTGGCCGTGGTCGGCGGCACCGACACCGTCACCGTCCAGGGCAGCGTGGCTAAGGTCGCCGTGGAGGGCGACGCCCCCGTGGTGGTCAAGGACGCCACCGTGGGCACCGTGGAAGTCAGCAGCACCGCCAAGGTGGAGCTGGACAACGCCAAGGTGACCACCGTCGCGGTGAACACCTCCAACGCCAGCGTGGCCCTCACCAACGGCGCGGCTGTCGCCACCGTGGACGTGGCCGCCACCGCCGCCGGGTCCACCGTCACCGGCGAGCAGGGCACCACCATCACCACCGTGAAGTCCGACGTGTCCGTCACCGTGGCGGGCGATGTGAAGGTGAACAAGACCGAGGGCACCGGGTCCGTCACCGACGCCAACGGCGACGTGATCGCCACCACCCCCAGCTATCCCATCGGCGGCGGCTCCACTGGCGGCAATAAGCCCAGCACTCCCGACGACAGCACCTCCGGCTCCACTGGCACTCCGGATGAAGATAACCGTGGTGACGTTGAAGATTCTGCTGGTACGCCGAGTACACCTACTGTGCCCGGTTCTGGCGAAATTGCGGACGAAAACATCACTGGAGGAAATGCTGACGACTGCAAAGACGGTCATACTTGGGGCGAAGCCCAGACTACCACTGCTGCGACCTGTACGGTAGATGGTATTGGTACGTATACTTGCAGCGTCTGCGGCGCGAAGGGTACTGTAACCATCACCAAGACTGGGCACAGCCTGACCAAGATCACTGTAACAAAGCAGCCCACCTGCTCCGCAGTGGGGAAAAAGACTGTGGCCTGCGCGAATCCTGGCTGTACTCAGAGCTCGGTAGAGGATATCGCGATGCTCGAGCACGATTTCACCGCAGATAATCGCAAAGGCTATGACGAGAACGGGCATTACAACTTGTGCAAATACTGTGATGCTAAGGGTACCAGTTCTGCGCATACTCTGACGTATGATACCAAGACCGCTGAGAAGCACACTGGCAAATGCGTGTGCGGTTATACCAAGTCTGATGCCCATACGTTTGGTGAAGCTCAAACCTCCAAGGAACCCAACTGCACCGAAAAGGGCAGCAAGACATCTACTTGCTCAATCTGCAAGTATGAGAAGGTTGAGGAAATCGCTATCGATTCCACCAAGCACGACTGGAGCAACAAGGATGGTGTCTGCAAGAACAACTCGGCTCACAAGTGTGACCATGGCAGCACTGCGCCCGGTGCAACGTGTGGTACTTGCGGCGCAACCCTGCCCGCGGCAACGCCTGATCCCGAGCCTGTAGAGCATACCCATGACTACCAGTACCAGGCCTCACAAGATGGCTCCAAGTGTGTTGGCACTTGTGCGAGCCAAGTAGGCACTTGCACTGAAAAAACGGTAGAAAAAACTCACACGGCCAACCAGAAGTGCGACTTCTGTGGCACGACCTATACCCCCGACACCACCGAGGGCGATGGCCAGGGTGACACCCCCTAAACCTATTCCTTTCCTGTTCCAATAGCCCCAGGCAAAAGCCCGCCGGATCACCCGGCGGGCTTTTGCTGTTCGCCTCTTGCTTCCGCCCCTTGACAACGCCGGGGCTTGCGGTTATAATAAAAACAGAAGGACACCGTGCGTCAAGGCGGTTAGTCCGTTAAAGTTCATGGGTTTCGCTTTAAGAAACCGTCACTTGAGGGAGTGGCGGTTTCTGCTTTTCACGATGATCGTAACAGTAAACTGTCCGATATGAAGCGTGATCCGCATAGTGTCACCCCCTTTCGGGGTCATGTGACGAACCGCCTTTTTTCTAACACTGACGCACGGTGCCCAGCCCTGAAAACAGGGCCAACTTCAGTATATCACTGGATTCGACAAAAAGCAAGTCCGCCGGGGGTTCACCCGGCGGGCTTTGCCGTTCCCCGGAAATACTCCTCCAGCACGGCCCACTCGGAAAAGGCCCGCCGCGTCCCCCGGGCCTCAATGTACCCCTCGTGGCCCTTCCCCGCCAGCACCACCGCGTCCCCCGGCCCCGCCAGCTCCAACGCCCGGCGGATGGCCCGCCCCCTGTCCGGGATGATCTCCGTGGGGATGGCCCCGCCCACGGCGGCGGCGATGTCCTTGATGGCGTTCCAGGCACCCTCCCAGTCTCCAGTGAAGACG
>OFGF01001509.1_pt1 | contig 14355 bp, 15 predicted proteins | sample 1521711 | NCBI WGS metagenome assembly OFGF01 (sample SAMEA3504092, study PRJEB24116) | mouse gut metagenome | biome: mouse gut; feature: mouse-associated habitat; material: faeces | place: Denmark | collected 2011 | reverse complement strand
AATGCTGATAGATACTGTGTTTTAGTGGATAATCAGATTTTTAATACATTTTTACAATAAAAAGAAAAGAGAAAGAATAATTCTTTCTCTAAATTATTTTTCAAAGTGTTGAGCAACCTCTTGTAAATGTTCAATAATTGGAAGATGTTGAGGACATACACCTTCACATTGTCCACAACCAATACACTCACTTGCTTTTCCAAAGACTTTAGCAAGATTATCATAATATTCACCTTGAGGTGTCCATCCTTTTTCTTTAATTTCTTGTTTATCAGCATTATACAATGAAAAATATTTTGGAATAGCAATTTTCATTGGACAACCATCTGTACAATATGAACAGCCAGTACAAGGAATAGCAATATTTGCATTAATAATATTAACTGCTTCATTGATTAATGATAATTCTTTTTCATTTAATGGTTTGAAATCACTCATATAATCTGTATTGTCTAATAATTGTTCCATATTACTCATACCACTTAATACCATCATAACATTATCTAAACCTGCAACAAAACGAATTGCCCATGATGGAACTGACATATCAGGATGATATTCTTTAAATAATTGTTCTACTTCTTCTGGAATTTTCGCAAGCGTTCCACCTTTAACAGGTTCCATTACAATGACTTTTTTACCATGTTTTTTAGCAACTTCATAACACTTTCTTGATTGAACACCAATACTATCCCAATCTAAATAATTAATTTGTAATTGTACAAATTCCATTTCTGGATGCTCTGTTAAAATTTGATCTAAAAATTCAGCATCATCATGGAAAGAAAATCCCATTGTTTTAATGAATCCTTGTTCTTTCTTCTCTTTAATCCATTCATAACAATCTAATTGATTATAAACTTCATTTGAATGATGATTGACATCATGTAATAAATAATAATCAAAAAAAGTAACTCCTGTTTTTTCTAATTGCTGATTAAAGATTTTATCTCTATCTTCCTTTGTTTGAATAAAACCAGAATGTAATTTTGTTGCTAAAGTAAAACTATCTCTAGGATGACGTTTAACCAATGCTTCTTTTGTGGCACTTTCACTTGCAAAACCACAATACATCCATGCAGTATCAAAATAAGTAAATCCTCTTTCTAAAAAAGTATCTACCATTTTCTTTGTTTGTTCAATATCAATCTTTGATGGATTATTGGCATCTAATGAAGGTAATCTCATTAAACCAAAACCTAATTTTTTATTATTCATATTCTTTTCCTCCTTAATATTATTTTATAATTTTTATATATAAAATCAATCATTTATAAACAACATGTATGATTATTTTGATATTGCGAACATCTTTTCTGATTTCTAATAATAACTTGTCCTTTCACTTCCATAATAGCATCTTCATTTATAATTCTTCCAACACTATCAACCAAAATAGTTCCAGATTTAACATTTTTAATTGAATCAACATGCCCTACTATATCTGCTTCTACTTCACTATATTCAAATGCTAAATCACAATCAATCATCTCACAATTAATTAACTTTAAATCTTCACAATAACAAAATGGTTGTGTACCTATAATTTTACAATTTATTAATGTAAGTCCTTTAGAAAACCATGCTAAATATTCTCCTTTTAATACTGAATCCTTAACAATTATATTTTGACTATGCCAAAAAGCATCTTTTGTATCTAAATATGAATTTGTGATTTCTAAATCATTCATATATTGAAATGAATATTTCCCACTAAATTGAAGATTATCTATTTTTACATGATTAGAATGTAACATCATATATTCACTATTGATTGTACTATCTTGAATAGTTATATGTTCACATTGCCAACCAAATTCAGGTGAATCAATTTGACTATTTTTCACAATAGTATGACTACATTCTCTTAAAATCTTAATTCCTGTTATTTGACAATGATCAATAAGTCCATGATGTGCATACCAAATAGGTGCTCTTGTCAATTCATCTAATGATGAATTTTTTAATGTATATTCCTCTACATGCCACATTGGATAACGTAATGAGAATTGACAATGATTCACAAGAATATGTCTTGCTTCTTTTAAAACGGATTCTCCATCTGCTTTTCCAGCAAAAGTACAATTTCTAACTTCTGTATTTTCTAAATGATATAATGCTCTCTCTTCATCAAATGTTTGATTTTCAATTAATTTCATACCTAACCTCCTATTTTTGAGAATTTTTTATTTGACATATCAAATAATCTAAACAATCTATCTTTTTTTGATACTGGTGAGTTTTTTCTAACAAATGACATCTTACTCTTTTTAAAACAAGTATTTGTTGATTGATATCTTGTTGCTTATAACTTTCAAAAAAACAATTAATATCTTTTTGTTGACAACCTATATCTTTCAAACACATGATAATTTTATTTTCTGATATCTTTTGACTACCCATCTTATTCACCTCAATTATATTGTAATAAAAAAGCATTTAAATATCAAATACCTATATGGAATACTCTCACATACTTGAAAAGCATATTAAAAAAAGTTATACTTTTGTTAGGAGGAAACGTTATGGAAATAAGAGTTTTACATTATTTTTTAACAATAGCTAGAGAAGAAAGTATATCTGGTGCTGCTAAAGTTTTACACATTACGCAACCTACTTTATCTAGACAAATGCAAGAACTAGAAGACGAATTTGGAAAAAAGCTTTTTGTTCGTGGTAATAGAAAGATTACGCTTACTGATGATGGTTTATTTTTAAGAAAACGAGCTGAAGAAATTATTGAATTGGTTGATAAAACTGAATCTGAAATGTTAGCTGATCAACAAATACCGAATGGAGATATTTATATTGGTGCTGGTGAAACAGAAAATATGCGTCTCATTATTCAGATTATAGAACGTATTCAAAAAGATTATCCCAATATTAAATTTCATTTTTATAGTGGTAATGCTGATGATGTAACTGATAAGTTAGATAAAGGTTTACTTGATTTTGGTGTTCTTATTGAACCTGTCAATAAAACAAAATATGATTTCATAAAAATTCCTGCAACTGAAACATGGGGTGTTCTAATGAAAAAAGATAGTCCCCTTGCTCATCTTAATCATATTACTCCAGAAGATATTAAAAATAAACCTCTTATTCTTTCAAGTCAAAGCATGGTTAAAAATGAAATAGCAAGTTGGTTTGGAAAAAGTTATGAAAACTTAAACATTATAGCCACTTATAACCTTATTTATAATGCTTCTTTAATGGTTGAAGAAAATATGGGATATGCTTTAACTATAGATAAATTAATAAATACGACTGGTAAAAGTCGTTTATGTTTTAAACCATTATATCCAAAATTAGAAAAAGAACTTGTTATTGTATGGAAAAAATATCAATTTTTTTCTAAAACTGTTGATTTTTTTCTTCAAGAACTTCAAAAAACTTTTCATTAAAAATACCACCTATTATGTGATAGGTGGATTTATATTTAATGAAATAATATTTATCCTTTTTCAATATTCAAATTTTTTATCATATCTTCATCAAGGATACTATCCTTCTATTTCATATATTTGAATACTTTTTATAACTTAATAGAGTATTCATATAATGTTCAAAATATCAAAAAGAAAAGCATAGCTTTCAATAATGAATTTATTGAAAGTTATACTTTTTTAATTGGCATTAGACGCTGCTATTTTGACTTTACTCCAATATTCAGCTATGACTTTTCTTGTTTTCTCATCATAAGTGAAAACTTCATCTTTATCATAACCAGTTCGTGGTATGTAAGCATTAATTCCATGATATGCTCCACCTTCTTTAATTAATTCAGTCATAACTTCTTGATTCGGAGAAGTATAACCAACATAACTTGAATTATCCATTGCACCATCATATTCACTTACAAAATTTATAAATTCATGTGCTAATTCTACATTCTTAGCATTTTTAGGGATAACCATAGCATCTGACCAAAGATTTGTTCCTTCTTTTGGCAAATAATATCCTATATTTTCATTTTCGCTCATAACATAAACAGCATCTCCAGAATAAACCAAACCAAGTGCTTTTCTCGCTTGTGCCATGTTATCAATAATTTCATCAGTAACAATTTCTGGTTCCATTGTTTGAACACATTCTACTAACCATTGATATGCTTCTTGTAATTCTTTTTGACTTTTTGTATTCATGGAATAACCTAAAGATTTTAAAGCCATCATAAATGAATCACGCTCTGAATCATATAAATAAATATCACCTTTATATTTTGGATTCTTAAAAATGCCAAAACCATCTTTTTCTAAATCACTTTCTTTAACTTTGGTTTTATCATATACAATTCCAACACTTCCCCAAAAATAAGGTACAGAATATTCATTATGTGAATCATATGGTAAACCTTTAACATTATCAGTTAATAAATCTAAGCCTGTTATTTTATCTTGATCTAACTTTTGTAATAAATCTTCTTGAATTAATCTTTCAATCATATAATCACTAGGAATTAAAATATCATATGACTCACCATTAGCAACCTTAATATACATTTGTTCATTAGATTCAAACAAATCCATAACAACAGTACATCCTGTCGCTTTCTCAAAATCAGAAAGTAAATTTTCTCCTGTATATTCACCACAATTATAAACATGAAGTGTTTGTCCTTGATATTTCTTATTTCCACCACTTAATTGAGACATACTCATACTTACTGCCCCAATAATCATTGCAACAACAAGACCTACCATGACAAAACGATAATTTTTAGCAATCTTTCCTGCTTTTTCTCTTCTTTGTCTTATCAATGGAACAACATTTACAACGATTAAGACAATTGTAATCAAAACAACTACTAATGTTGAAATAGCATTAATACTTGGGTTAATACGTTTTGACATTGTATAAACCATAATGCTTAAATTTTTAATTCCTTTTCCAGTTACAAAATATGAAATAATAAAATCATCAAATGACATTGTAAAAGCAATCAAAGCTCCTGAAAAAATACCTGGCATAATTTGAGGAACAATCACTTTTATTAAAGCTTGCCAAGGTGTTGCTCCTAGATCCATTGCTGCATCAGCTAAATTAGGATCTAAAGAACGAATTTTAGGCATGACACTTAAAATAACATACGGAATACAAAATGCAATATGTGCAAGTAACATTGTCATAAGACCTTTTTCTACTTTGATTGTAATAAAGAATAACATCAATCCAATTGCTGTAACTATTTCAGGATTCATGATTGGAAAGTCATTAACTTGCATTATAAGATCATGTACAATTTTCTTGGATTTTGATAAACCAATTGCACTAATTGTTCCAATAATAGTAGAAATAATAGTTGCTAAAATAGCCACTATAATTGTAATATATAACGATTCCATCATAGCATTATTTGTTAACATCTTCTCATACCATTGTAAACTAAAACCAGTAAAATGAGTTAAAGATTTACTTGAATTAAAAGAAAAAACAATCATAAAGAGAATAGGTAAATAAAAGAAGATAGTCATTAATATCATGATAATCGTTCCTATTGGACGTTTATTACTTTTCATGTATCTTCTCCTTTCCCTTACCAGAATTACGTAATTCTACTTGTCTTACAGCATACATACTTAACATCATAATGACAGCCATAATCATAGAAATAGCACTACCAAAATTCCATTCTCCAACTGTAATAAATTGGTTTTCAATAACATTTCCAATTAAGAAATATTGTCCTCCACCCAATAATTTAGGAATAAAGAATGAACTAACAGCTGGTAAAAAGACTAAAGAAATACCACTAATAACACCTGGTAATGATAATGGGAAAGTTACTTTCCAAAATGTTCTTTTAGGATCTGCACCTAAGTCTGCACTTGCTTCTAATAAAGATTTATCCATCTTTGATAAAGAAGTATTAATTTGTAGAATCATAAAAGGCACAAAATTATAAACCATTCCTAGCATAACTGCTCCTTCGGTATAAAGCAATTGAGTATGATGAAATCCTAACATATTAAGCAAAGTTTGAAAAATTCCTCCATCAGATAAAAGTCCAATCCAAGCATATGTTCTTACAAGCATATTAATCCACATAGGCAAAGTAATCATCAATATCAATATACGACTCACTCTTTCACTACATCGTGAAATAAAATAAGCTGTTGGATATCCAATAAGAATGCATATAATAGTTGTTTTTAAGGCAATTGAAATTGATCGCCATAATATCAATAAGAAATCAGGGTCGGTAAAAAATTTCTTAAAGTTATCAAATGTAAACATAAAATTAACAACACCATTACCCCCATTTGTCATTGAATAAAAAGCAATCAATAACATTGGTAATAAAAGCATGATAATACTCCATATGATATAAGGCATTGCTAAATGTGAAAACTTTTTCATTTAAAATACCATTTTTTCCATTACATGAATATCTTCAGGACTAAATGTTAAACCGACCTCTTGTCCTTCTTCAATAAAATCAGTTGTATGTATCTTTAATTCTCTACCTTCTGTTGAGAATTTCACTTGATAAACACCAACTTCTATATTTTCAGGATCAAAATCATAATCCACATAAATATCAACTGTTTCATCTTCATTAGATAACTTCCATCCCATCGCATTTGCCCATGTCTTTAAATCAGTATCCAAAGTTACTGATTCTTTCAGTTCATCTACAGTTTTAAAGAAATTAAATGCACTAACAGCTTCATTAGCTTTTTCATTTTTAACAAATTTTTGATCTACAACAATAATTTTTCGAGTAATAGATAAACCAGATGCAGTAGAAAAAGTTACTTGATATTCTCCTAATGCTTCTTCTAAATTATGCTCTATTTTTGTAATAGAAGTAAATGTATCATCTGTTGGATTCCATGCTTGAGCATCTGCTCTGGCTATAATATCCTTATCATCTAAAGATGCAACTTCTTCAATATCCACATAAAAATCATTTGCACTTAATTTTTCATCTTTTTTTTCATTTTCAACATCTCTATTAGAAATCACATTCATATTCACAACAACAGTTGTTCCAGGTACAGTTTCAACCATTACTTCATTCCATACCCCTTTGAATAAAACACTTAAAACTTCACCAGTTAACTTTCCTTGTTCTACTGATACAATATCAATATCCTCTGGTCTTAAAACAATATCAACTTTTTCATTTTCTTTAAATCCAAAATCAACACATTCAAATTCATGATCATCAAATTTAACCTTATAGTCTTCTAACATTACACCTTGAACAATATTACTTTCTCCAATAAAATTAGCTACATATCTATTTACTGGTTCATTATAAATATCTTGAGGTGTTCCTACTTGTTGAATTTCTCCATCTTTCATAACCACAATTTTATCAGACATTGTTAATGCTTCTTCTTGATCATGAGTTACATATATAAAAGTAATACCTACCTCTTGTTGTATTCTTTTTAATTCATATTGCATTTCTTTACGTAATTTTAAATCTAATGCTCCTAAAGGTTCATCAAGTAATAAAACTTGTGGTTCATTAACTAGTGCTCTAGCAATCGCAATTCTTTGTTGTTGTCCCCCAGATAATTGTGTAACATTTTTATTTTCATAACCTTCTAAACCAATCAGTTTTAACATTCTCATAACTTTTTGATCTATAACATCTTTACTCATCTTTTTAATTCTTAAACCAAAAGCAATATTTTGGTAAACATTAAGATGTGGAAATAAAGCATATTTTTGAAAGACTGTATTCAATTCTCTTTGATATGGTGGTTTATTTGCAATATCTTCTCCATCAAAAAGAATAGAACCTTCATTAGCTTCTAAAAAACCTCCTAAAATACGTAGTAATGTTGTTTTTCCACAACCTGATGGTCCTAATAATGTTACAAATTCATTCTCATAAATATCTAAATTAATTCCTTTTAAAACAATTTGTCCATCAAATTCTTTAACTATATTACGAAATTGTATTAACTTCTTCTCCATTTTACTCTCCCTTAACTAAAACATTGGTGGGGTTGTTACCCATAATATTTTTGCTTCACTATTACCAATGTTTTCTAAATAATGACGACACTTTCCATTTATATAAAAAGTTTCTTTTGCCTTCAATTTATATTTTTTGTTATCTCTTACTAAAACAATGTTTCCCTTCAATATATAACCAAATTCTTCTCCACTATGACTTTCCATCAATCGACTTCTTTGCTTCGGATATAATGTCAATAAAATAGGCTCCATTTCATTTTTTTGAGCATTTGGAATAATCCATTCAATTTTGTACTCATCTTTTTCATCTATAAAAAAATCCTGTGTATGAAATACAATTTGTTCTTCTGTATCAGATTGAAAAAATTCTGAAAGATTGGTGCCTAAAGCCTCTAAAATATCCTCTAATGTTGAAATACTAGGACTGGTTAAATTCCTTTCTACTTGGGATAAAAAACCTTTGGTCAATTCACTTCTTGATGCTAATTCTTGAAGTGTTAAATCATTACTAATTCTTAATTCTTTTAATTTATTTCCAATATTCATAATGCCCTCCAAATGTTTGATTATATTAAACTTTTTGTATATATATAAATAACACAAATATATTATACATATTTTTACATAAATTACAATAAAAATTTAATATATTTTATTTATTGTTCACTATATTAAACTTTTTAAATAAAAAAATTATAGATTTTTTATTCTATAATTTCATCATTCATGATTATGTGCCATGACACCAACAAGAGCATGAGGCACATATAATTCTTCTAAATATTTTTTCTCTTCTTCACTTAATTGGATATCAATTGCTTCTATCGCATCATCAATATGATGGCATTTTGTTGCTCCAATAATTGGTGAAGCAACTTGAGACATAAGCCAAGCCAATGAAATCTCTGTCATAGATACACCTTTTTTATTTGCTAGTTCTTCTACTCTATGAATAATTTTTAAATCTTCCTCTTCTGTGGCATTATATTTTCCTTTAGCATAATTATCTTCTCTCATTCTTTTTGATGATATACCTGGATGTTTTGCTAATCTTCCTGAAGCTAAAGCACTATAAGGAGTCATAGCAATATGATGTAAATCACAATAAGGTTTCATTTCTCTTTCTTCTTCTCTAAAGATTAAATTATAATGACCTTGAACAGAGATAAATTGTGCCCAACCATTCTTTTTAGCAATCTCATTTGCTTTTGCAATTTGCCAAGCATAACAGTTAGATATTCCTATATATCTCACTTTCTTTAAAAGAATCATATCGTTTAAAATATTCATTGTTTCTTCAATAGGAGTATGATAGTCCCATTCATGTAAAATATAAAGATCAATATAATCAGTTTGTAATCTTTTTAAACTATTATTTAAACAGGTTTCAATATGATCTCTAACACTCATTCCTGCTTCTATTTGTTCCTTTGTTCTTCCATGAAATTTAGTTGCTATAATTATGTCTTCTCTTTTGGCACACTCTTTTATAAAACGACCTACATATTCTTCACTTGTTCCACCTTGATATGCCATAGCTGTATCAAAAAAATTAATACCTTTTGATAAAGCATATTTCATAATATCCTTTGATTCTTGATAAGGCAATGTCCATGAATGCATTCCTTTCTTCGCTTCGCCAAAACCCATACACCCTAAACAAACTTTTGAAACCTTTAAATCTGAATTTCCTAAATAAATATATTCCATCATAACCTCCTATATACCTTGTCTTATAACATCAATAAGTTGAAATTGATTATTCTCATATTCATAAATAAATATACAACAATGAGGAAAGCCTTTTTCAAGCTCTTTCATGGGATCTTGCCATGCTCTTAAAAAGTTAAAACATGCTCCACTATGAGAAACAGCTAAAACAGAACAATGATTATCTTTATTCATTATATCCATTAATGTTTGCACCATTCTATCTCTTGTCGTATTAGATGATTCCCCACCAAATTGTAAATAATACGTTTCGCACTCCTTGGGCGTTAAACAATTCAATCTTTCACTTTCCCCTTCTCATTCTCCATAAAATATCTCTTTCAATCCTTTTAACCTTATATACTTCATATCAGTAATTATTTCTAAAGTATCACTACACCTCTCACTTGTTGAAGAATATACATGATCAAATGTGATATGTTCTTTCTCAAAGTATTCCTTAGCCTTCTTTGCCTCCCTACCTAACTCTGTTAATGGTGAATCACACCATCCTTGAATCTTGTGTTGAACATTAAATAAAGTTTGTCCATGTCGCATTAAATAAAGTCTCTTTTTCATAGCTCACCCTTCTTTAAACTATATACCTCTCCTGGTGCTAAAACCTTGATTCTTTCAGGGTGAATTATTTTATTATAAAGTTCCTCAGGGTTCCCGTTGAATGGTGTCATATGTGGAGCATCAATACTTCCCCAATGTATACAAATCAAATCCGAATTTGGATAACTATTAGCAAGTTGAATAGCTCCTTCAAGAGTTATATGCCAATCATTATCAGCAAAATCAAATAAAATAACATCTGGTTCTTCCATATGTAAATGCTCTTCTAATAATTTTGAATCTCCAGGTAACCAAATTGTACCATCTGGAGTTTCAATCCAGTAACCACAATAATCTTTTTCTTCCCAATAACGATATTGCCATTTTGTTGAATCATTTTGCCAATTATGTTTGGCACGTGTCAACCTGATTTTCATATCAAGAATAGAAAAGCTATCATTAATATCATGTTTTTGAGTTAGAAAACCCTGTTCATTCATTACATCAGCAACATAATTAGGAGCATGATAAAATTGACAAACATCTTTTATATCTCTACATGTTTCTCTACTAAAATGATCATTATCTATATGAGTAATAAGAACTGCATCAAGATATGGAATATCATCTGTTTTTATAGGTATTTCATATAATAAAGGTAAATCAAAACCTTTTAAAACTGGATCAATCATTATATTGGTTTGATGACTATGAATCATTAAACTTCCTCCTCCCAGCCAATAAATTCTTGTCTTATTATCTCTGTTAAAACATTCCTCATTCATAAACACTGTATTTGGAGCCACTGCTTGTCCTTTTTCATTCTTAGTTATTTTCATAAAAAAACTCCTTTCTCTTTACAATTCTATTATATAGTAAAGAAAAAGAAGAAAGCATATACAAAAAATAATATATATCAATAAATTGACATTTTTTCGAATTTGTCAATCTTTCAAATAAGGGTTGCCTTGAAATTCACCATCCTTGAATAGAACTTCCATTCCAATAGCTCTCATTTCCACAATCATTTTCACTATTTCCTCACAAGATACAGGCATATCTGATAAAATCCAAGATAATGTCATACTTGTAGAAGCTGTTGCATGATACTCTGTTGCAAACTTTAAAGTATCAGGCATTGGTTTATGTCCATATAATACTTGATGCCATTTTAAATCAAACTCTTTACAATGCTCAAATATATAATCTTTTAAACAATTCTGACCTTCCATCATACATGCTTGCTTCATAAAGTGATGATATCTTTGCATATTTTTAAACGTTATAAGCAATGATTCATAAAAGTTAATTGTCATATTTTGATAATGAAAATCAGGAACTATTTTTGTATTATAAATATAATGTATTAAATCATTTTTATCAATAAAATGATTATAAAAGGTTTGTCTACTGATTCCTGTATCATTTAATAAATCTTGTATTGTGAGAGCTTCTAAATTTTTATTTTCACATAATTTCAGTAAACTATCAGCTAACATTCTCTTAATATCTATTCCCATATAAACACCTCTTTTCATTTATTATATGATTCATAAAAATAATTTACAAATAATATCATTATTTTTATCTAATAAATAATGTGCTAAAAACTTTTTTTGTTTCTTTTGAATCATCATCATTTATCAAATTTTCAATTATCATAATCCTACTCTTTTCCTACATGATGAACTTATTTAAAGAATTCCATTCCTTAACTATTATTTTGAATAAACTATTCAATCTTCTTATATTGTATTGAACTTCCAATAAAACTTTCTTAGAATAATAACTGTCAATAAAGTTCCTTAAAATATTTTTGACAAATTATGATAAACTTTATTGGCAATAAGCATCCATTGGTTTTCTATTTGATAACCAATGGGTTTTTTAATTATAGATATATTTATCTTTTTTATAATAGTATAGAAAGCAAGAAAGAAAAATCGTTTTATAAATAAAAGAATTTTATTCTCAAGATTTCACCATAATATCAAAAAAATTGAAAAAACTTTATCAATTGAGTTCTTCATATAATAAATTATTTAATAAAAAAGTTTCTCAATATTGAAAAACTTTCATTTTATTCTTATTCTTTATTTATACGACTTTCACAATATAAACAACGATAAATATGTTCTTTTTCATTTGCTAAATAAAAGATTTGATCTAAATCTTCCTCAATAGAAGTAATACAACGTGGATTTTTACACTTTTCTATATTTTTAATTTTCTTAGGTAATTGTAATTTTTTCTTTTCAATAGTTTTTCAAAACTTTTCTTTGCCTAAAGTTTTACCATCTTTAATAATACTTACTGTAATATGGGGATCTAAATATCCCAAGACATCTAAATCAATTTCAAAATCATTATCAATTTTTAAAATATCTTTCTTTCCCATCTTGTGAGATTTTACATTTTTAATAATAGCCACACTACAATCTAGATTCTCTAATCCTAAAGCTTCATAAACTCTCATTGCTTTTCCTGCAGTAATATGATCCAAAACAATTCCATTAATAATACTATCTATTTTCATTTTTCTACCTCATTTTGTAATTCTAACATTGTCATAATTAAAGCCATACGTATATATCTTCCATTTTGAACTTGATCAAAGTATTTTGCTCGTGGATCGTCATCTACCTCAGTTGCAATTTCATTGACACGTGGTAATGGATGCATAATAATTAAATCTTTTTTAGAATTTTCAATTTTCTTTAAATCTAATATATATGTATCTTTCAAACGAATATAATCTTGTTCATTAAAAAATCTTTCTTTTTGAACACGTGTCATATAAATAATATCTAATTCTTCTATAACATCTTCAATCTTATGAACTTCCTTATAATCTAAATTTTTTGCTTCTAATAAATCTTTCTTTAAGTATTCTGGAATATTCAATTCTTTAGGAGAAATAAATACAAACTTTATATTTGAATATCTTGACATTGCTTTTAATAAAGAATGTACTGTTCTTCCAAACTTTAAATCTCCACAAAAACCAATAGTTAAATTATCCAATCTTCCCTTTTCTCTTTTGATTGTTAATAAATCAGTTAGAGTTTGAGTAGGATGATTATGTCCTCCATCTCCAGCATTAATCAAAGGTACTTTACTACGTTTTAAAGCAACTAAAGGTGCTCCTTCTTTGGGATGTCTCATTGCAATAATATCACTATAACAAGAAACAGTCCAAATAGTATCTGTTACACTTTCACCTTTTGTAGAACTACTAGAAGATGCACTAGAAAAACCTAAAACTTTTCCTCCTAATGAAAGCATTGCTGATTCAAAACTTAATCTTGTTCTTGTACTTGGTTCAAAAAATAATGTCGCAAGTATTTTATTTTGACATACATTTTGATATTTTTTAGGATCATCAATAATATCTTGTGCTAAAGAAATAAGGTCATCAATTTCTTTTACTGATAAATCCATTGGGTCAATTAAATATTTCATCTTATTACTCCTTGTATTATTTTTTTCTATTATATCACAAACATTAAAGATTACTATAAATGTTCTTAGAAAATTTCTAAATGAAAATGGAATCTCTTAAAAAAGAAATTCCATCAACACTATTCATATTTTTTCTTTTTATTAATAAGAACTAATAAACCACTTAATGATATAAATATTAATATTCCCCACAATTCTATAAAATAACAATCATCCGTTCTTACAACCTTTTGATTATCCTTTGTATTATTTGACTCTGTTGGTTCTTGGTTAATTTGAGGTTTATCCTCAGGCTTACCTTGAGGCTTATCTTGCGGTTTATCCTCAGAATGATCTTGAGATATTTTCCATGTAGCTATAAATGTAAGGTGTCCAGTTGTTCCCTTTTCAATAACTACATTTTGACTGACTTCTTGTCCATTAAAATCAATTCCATTGATTTCTTTTGTCCCATCTGCTAATTTCCATCCTACAAAGATATACTTTAAGCCATTTTTAGTAAAACTACTTGGATTTTTTAAGGCAAAGCTTTTATCAATAACTTTATATTTAGATTGATTATTTAAAATTCCATTTTGTTTTTGATAATCTTCTAAGCCTAAATAATGAATTGTGTATGATATTGGCTTTACATAAAATTCAACAATCTGATTTGGATTTTGATCATTCAATATAATATTTTTACCT